>Ga0209743_1000011_pt1 | contig 156886 bp, 143 predicted proteins | sample OlaalgELextract2_FD_187378 | JGI IMG/M metagenome (GOLD analysis project Ga0209743, IMG submission 187378) | Olavius algarvensis symbiont microbial communities from Tuscany, Italy - Type G ELBA extract 2 (SPAdes) (version 2) | ecosystem: Host-associated > Annelida > Digestive system >...
AAGGCGCAGTCCTTCTCACCCACCAAGCATAATGGTTTTACCGATAAACAAAAGCTTTTGATGCGCCATCCGGGATGGGAAGGCGGAGCCTCCTTCTCCCAGGGTGTTTTCTCTTTTTACATACGAGGCGCAGAGGTCGCAGAGGTGATTTTAATTTTGCATTTCGCTGCCCTTCGAGAGCCTCCCTTCGGCTCCGCTCCCTTCGACTCCGCCCCCTTCGGCTCCGCTCAGGACAGGCAGGACAGGCAGGACAGTCCCTTCGACAAGCTCAGGATAAACAGGATTTAGAGGGCGAAATGCAAAACGATCGTCTGGAAAAATACATATAAATTCAATATGCTGCCGGGGCTCTTTCCCCGAATCCCTGAGAGGGGGATTCGGGGAAACATACAGTTCCGTTGCGTCCTCTGCGACTCTGCGGTTATCGTTTCCATATGTCTGCAAAAGGAACATCGGACGCATTTTCGGTATTTTTCTGAATCGTGACACCGGTTCCGATAAGGAAGGCTTGCCCTGTTCCATGCCGCCGTCAGCGGCCCCTGGGAAGCAGAGATTACACAGCAATGCGTGGGGTGATGGAATCGCCGCGTTGCGCAGCTTCAGTTTTGGTCACAGGGTTGTAGAACTATAATTTCTTTGTGTCTGTGATGTGTGGTGGCAGGTCGGTTCTGACTATCGACGTTTCTTGATTGTGAGGAAACCGGGCTCGTAAAGCAGGCTCCAGTTGTTGATTTCGAAGGACAGGTCGCGAACCTCGGGGATGGCGGCAATCTCCTTCACCAAGTACTCCACCTCGGGAGCGGTCAGGTCGCCTTGCGGGTCTTTTTTCAGGTCCCCGAACAGGTAAACCACCTCTCCCGCCGTGGAGTACTGGAGTTTGGTGAGATCAACGGCGTGCCGGGTCAGCACCGCTTTGACCTTGCGGTTGATCTCATAGCGTTTTTGAGGGTCTTTCATCAAAACTGTGGTTATCCGATTTTGACCGCCCGATCAAGCGGCATGGGTCGCCTTGCAGCTTCCCGTGGCGGACTTGCGAATGTCGTTCTGATGTTTCGCGATGGATACAATTGTCGATAAACCGGCTTTTACAGGATCCGGTACGTCATATTCTTTCAGTTTTTCGGCTTCTTCGACGATCGCCTGAAAAGCGTTTGATAGTTTATCCGTACTCAGCATGATGGTCTCTCCTTCCGTACTGTGGAATCTTTAAAATCTTCAGAATGTCATATTGATGTTCCGGGCCGAAAAGACGTCATTCAATCTTGGGGGTGTTCTTGCCGTTTAACGTTTCTGTTAAAAATCGGCCGATATCGGAGATTTCCGCCTCACACACCTGGTGCATCATCGGGTATTCACGCCACAGGACACCGTAGCCCAAGCCCCGGAGCTGCCGGCAAGCGTTCAGCCCGTTGGCCAGCGGCTCCGCGTACCGCAATCCCACATGCAACGCGATCGCTCCCCCCTGGGAAAAACCTGCCAGAAGGATCCGATCCACGGGCATGCCCGAAGTTGTTTCACGTTCAACCAGATCGGTCAAAAGATCCGCGGACTCCAACAGGTGTTCCGTGTCGACCCGTCGATCCACCTGGATGTCGAGAATATCATACCAGGCCCTCATGCGCATGCCCGCGTTGATGGTCACCGGGCGCACCGGCGCATGGGGGAACACGTAGCGAATGGGCAGCGACTCCGGGATATCCAGCATCGGTACAATCGTTTCGAAGTCATGGCCATCGGCGCCCAGGCCATGGAGCCAGATGACGGTCGCCGTCGGCGGGCGGTCCAGGTTGATTTCCACCGTTTCAAGTGTCTCCGTATTCATTTCTCAGTACCTGGTCTTTAATTATTAAAACCAAAATGTTATGCACATATTTCAGTTAATCAAATCTACCCGAAAATTGCATTTCTTTTTTCCCCACAATGTCTGGGCTAAAGGATACGGACATGCTCACGCTTATCAAGGGCGGAAAGATCTTCACGCCGGAAGATATCGGCATCTGCGACATTCTGGTCGCCGGTGAGAAGATCGTCGGCATGGCGCCCGGAATCGATCCGCCGACCGGCGTGGCGATGGATCTCATCGATGCGGCCGGGATGACGATCGCTCCCGGATTTGTCGATCTTCATGTGCATCTCCTGGGAGGCGGCGGAGAAGCCGGATTCGGCTCGCGCACCCCGGAAATCAGGCTGTCCCGGATCACCCGGGCGGGTGTCACCACCGTCGTCGGGTGCCTGGGCACCGACAATATCTCCCGAACCCCGGAAGCACTGCTGGCCAAAGCGTTTCAGCTCGAATCGGAAGGGATTTCAGCATATGTCTACACCGGTTCCTATCATCTGCCGCCGGTGACGATCACCGGAAGCGTCAAAAAGGATATCGCCCTGATACCCAAGGTCGTCGGCGTGGGAGAGATCGCGGTTTCCGACCACCGTTCATCCCAACCCACAATTGATGATCTTCTCCGGGTGGCGGCGGACGCCCGCGTGGGAGGATTAATCGGTGGAAAAGCCGGCCTTGTCCACCTCCACATGGGGGATGGGCCCAGGGGACTCGAGCCGGTGTTCCGGATGGTCCGAGAATCTGAAATTCCCATATCCCAGTTTTTGCCGACCCACGTCACCCGAAATCGAAGCCTGTTCGAACAGACCCTCGAATTCGCCGCATTGGGCGGGTATCTGGATATTACCGCCGGAGGGGACGGGCTGGACTTTTCCATTTCCACCGGGGACGCCCTGAAACAGGTGCTCGAGGCCGGGATAGGGCTCGACAAGGTGTCGATCAGCTCGGACGCCAACGGCTCCATGCCGGTTTTCGATGAAGCCGGGAAAGTGGTGCGCCTGGCCGTGGCCGACATCCAGCAGCTTTACCTGGACTGGCGGAATCTGCATCGTTCCGGGCTACCCCTGACCGACACCCTGGCCCTGGTGACGTCGAATCCGGCACGCAGGACCGGTCTGTTTCACCGAAAAGGAAGTCTCGACCCGGGCAAGGATGCCGATCTGCTGATATTGACCCCGGACCTGGAAATCGACACGGTCATGGCGCGGGGCCGCATCATGATCCAAAACGGGCGGCACATCGTCAAAGGGACCTTTGAAAGTTGATGATCTGAACGAGATGGAATGAACAGGAACCCTGTTTTTGAATAAAGGTATCCCTGCAAAGACGCAAAGACCGCGGAGCCCACAGTTCATTTTGCCGGACGCTGCCCTTGGAGTGCCTCAGGACAAGAAGGGTAACCAGCAATAACAATCGCTCAACCGATAGCAATGATGCGCAAGTTTTAATTCGGACGTAAGGCTCCAATGAGCGCCCTTTTCGGAATCAACTTCTCAGGGATTCTGAAAAAATGAACTCTTTGCGTACTCAGCGTCACTGCGGTAAGAGTCAATCCAGCTTAACAGATTAGGATAAGGAAAACATCTATGCGACCTCTCATCGGCATCACCTGCTCCCGAAATATAGGAAGCCCCTGGGGTGAGTATGATACCGGGCACGCCATGGATTATACATTTTCAGAATACAGCAATGCCATCGCTGCGTGCGGCGGAGCCCCGGTGATCATCCCGGCATCCATCGGCCGGAAACCGGTATCCGATATACTGAGCCGCACTTCCGGCCTCCTGCTCAGCGGGGGACCGGATGTGAATCCCAAGTTTTATGGTGAACAACCGCTGCCGGGAATGGGTGAAATTGATGAAGTTCTCGACGGCATGGAACTGACGGCGGCCCGTCTGGCGCTCGAGGCAGACTTACCCGTATTTGGCGTTTGCCGCGGGATCCAGGTAATGAACGTCGCCATGGGCGGGACACTCTACCAGGACATTGCAACCCATGTGCCGGGGGCCATCCACCACCGGCAAACGGCCGCCAAGGATGTCACGACCCATAAAATTCGCGTGGAACCAGATTCCATATTGAGAAGCGTGATCAAGCGACGAAACATCTGGGTGAACGGAAAGCACCATCAGGCGATAAAGGATGTGGCGGACGGCTTAACGGTCAGCGCCCGTGCTCCGGACGATGTCATCGAGGCGGTGGAAGCCCCGGCCAAGACATTTGTCCTGGGCGTTCAATGGCACCCGGAAGCCAACTGGCAAACAGAGACGCCCTCCCGCCGGCTTTTTCAGGCCTTTGTGAGCGCAGCGACAGATGTCGCTGCCCGAAAATAACCTCAACGAATCCAAATTCATTATACGGACTATCGTTATGATCGAAGACATTCTCGCCCTTCTCAAGACATTGATCCGATTCAAAACCACCCGGGACAAACCGGATGAGTTGACCCGGTGTGCGGACTTTATCGAAGACTGTCTAACCGGGGCCGGCATCGATTACCGCCGATTTGACCACAGCGGAATCCCGTCCATTCTCGCTTTGCCGGAGCCTTCTTTTACACCGATCGTGCTCATGTCTCATATCGATGTGGTGGCCGGGTCCGACGATGTGTTTGTACCGAAGATTTCAGGGAAACGCCTGTATGGACGGGGCGCGATCGATGACAAATATGCCGTTGCGCTGTCCCTCGTGTTGCTTCAAAAACATGTCGCACAGCTGAAACAGGAGAGCAAACAACAGTCCGACTTGTCATTCGGTATACTGATTACCGGGGACGAGGAGATCGGTGGACAAAACGGTGCCCGTAGGGTGTTGGGAGAGTTTCGGACGGATTTTTGCATAGCGCTCGATGGTGGTCGCATCGGCAAAATCGTTACGAAAGAGAAGGGCCTGCTAACGTTGAGGCTGGTCGGCAAGGGGAAAGCCGCCCATGGATCCCGCCCATGGCTTGGGGTAAACGCCGCAGACCGGTTGATCGAAGACTATCTGAAAGTGAAATCCCTTCTGGGGCCCAACCGACCGGAAGAATGGTACCGAACCATGAATCTGGGCTTCATCAACGCCGGGCGGGCGTTCAACCAGGTCCCGGATCGGGCCGAAGCGACACTGGACATTCGATACACTGAGCATGACGATCCGGATGAACTTCTCCGAACCATCCGCAACACCATCGAAAGCGAAGTGATCGTCGACGCTCGGGAGCCGCTCTTTTTCGGAGGGGAATCGCCCTACCTGGACCGGCTGCTGTCGATCTCTCCGGAAAGTCGTATCGGGTTCGAGCATGGTGCCAGCGATGCCAGATTCCTTTCCGACCATGGGATTCCGGGCATCGTGTGGGGCGCCGAAGGAGATCGCAGCGCCCACGCCGGAGACGAGCATATCAACATCAACAGCCTGGCGGAATTGGCCGAACTCCTGGACCGGTTTCTTACCGAGTGTCGACAACAACCGTTGTCGGCATCCTGAGAGAAGGCCGTAGTTCCAGGTCTCTGTGCCCACGGCACCGCCCGGAGCGGACCCATTTTTTTGATTGAAACCGGCGCAGACAGATGGTAGGTGTGGTGCTGCGGTTTTTATCCCATCGAATAGCAATATCACCCACCCTGATGCGCTCCAAAAGGCCTAAAGAAGGTCTTAAACGACATGACCGCAAACCAACACCTTCTCGATGTGAGTCACCTGTCGACCCACTTTTTTACCTTCGAAGGGGTCGCCCAGGCCGTGGATGATGTCTCTTTTTGTCTGGACAAGGGGGAAGTGCTGGGTGTCGTTGGAGAATCCGGCTGCGGTAAGAGCGTCACGGCTCAATCCATTATGCGTCTGATCCCGGAGCCGCCGGGGAAAATCGTTCATGGGCATATCCTGTTCGACGGCCTGGACCTGGTCCAGCTCACCATGGAAGCCATGCGCGGCATCCGCGGCAAGCGGATTTCGATGATCTTCCAGGAGCCGATGACATCTCTCAACCCGGTGTACACCATCGGCAACCAGATTTCCGAGATGTTTACCCTCCATGAAGGCCTGTCGAAAAGTGAAAGTTTGGAGCGGTCCATCGACATGCTCCAAAAGGTTCAGATTCCGGCGCCCGAGAAACGGGTCCACGAATATCCGCATCAGCTTTCCGGTGGCATGCGGCAACGGGCGATGATTGCCATGGCCCTGGCGTGCAATCCTGAAATTCTCATCGCCGATGAACCCACCACCGCTCTGGACGTCACCGTTCAGGCACAGATTCTCGACTTGATGCTAAATCTTCGCAGGGACTACGACACGGCCATTATGATGATTACCCACGACCTGGGTGTCATCGCCGAAATCGCCACCCGCGTGGTGGTCATGTATGCCGGCAAAGTGGTGGAATCGGCAGGGACGATTGCTCTGTTTGAAGAACCTAAACATCCATACACCCGAGGATTGATGCAATCGATACCCAAACTTGGAGATCGCTCCCGTAGCGATCGTCGGCAACTGGCGGAGATCAGCGGCATGGTTCCGGGGCTGCTGGCCCTGCCCCCGGGATGCCGGTTTCATCCCAGATGCCCTGACGTCATGGATGTCTGCCGAAAGGAAATCCCGGAGCTTTATCCAGCCGGTAATGACCATTTGGTACGGTGTTTCCTATACAGATGATCTGAACAAGGAAGAATTTGATGCCGCCGCTGTTGGAAGTAGACGATCTCAAAATCCACTTCCCGATAAAGAAGGGACTCCTTTCTAAAACGGTGGGGTATGTTTATGCCGTCGACGGCGTTTCACTGCGGCTGAATAGTGGAGAGACGCTGGGGCTGGTGGGCGAAAGCGGGTGCGGCAAGACCACCACCGGTCTTGGCATTCTTCAACTCATCCGTACCACTGCGGGCACGGTTCGCTTCAAGGGCGAAAGCATCGATCGGTTAGGTCGCGAGCAGCTTCGCATGAGGCGCCTGGAGATGCAAATGATTTTCCAGGATCCATACTCTTCTTTGAACCCGCGCATGACAGTCAATCAGATTTTAAACGACCCGATGGAAATTCATGATCTCTACACGGGCAACGAACGCCAGGAACGCATTGCCTTCTTGTTGGAAAAGGTCGGCCTGTCCCCCGAGCACGGGCGCCGGTACCCCCATGAATTCTCCGGCGGGCAGCGTCAACGAATCGGCATCGCGAGGGCCTTGACACTCAACCCCCAGCTCATTGTCGGAGACGAGCCCGTCTCCGCGCTGGATGTTTCCATCCAGGCCCAAATTATTAATCTACTCATTAACCTTCAGAAAGAATTCCAGCTGTCCTATATCATTATCGCCCATGATCTGGCGGTTGTGGAGTACATCTGTGACCGCGTAGCGGTCATGTATTTAGGAAAAGTCGTCGAAACCGGCACCTACCGGCAGGTGTATGAGGACGCCAAACATCCCTACACCCAAGCATTGCTATCGGCAATTCCGGCTCCAGATCCGAAACAGGGTCGGGACCGGGTAATTCTAAAAGGGGATGTGCCCAGTCCGATAAATCCGCCGCCAGGCTGTCATTTTCACCCCCGTTGCCCCCATCGAATGGACATCTGTTCCACCCAAGAGCCGCAGCTGGAAGACAACGGCGGCGATCATTGGGTGAGCTGTTTTCTCTATTCGTAAACCGAATTGATTCTGAAAGGAGGAAGAGGATGAACAAGCCACGATGCGTACTGATGATTGTTTTCATTGTCGGAATTCTGCTGGCGGGCGCAGCCCCTGCCCTTGCCGCGTCATCCATCGTCGTTGCCCTGGATGTTCCACCGAGAATGATGAATCCCCACGGAGACGACTCCGATGCCGGTCTTCAGTATATGGCCAATTTTTTTGACGGTCTTCTGCAGCGCAATGGTTCGGAAGGCGAACTGGCACCGGCCCTGGCGACACGCTTCGAACGCCTCGATCTGAAATCATGGAAATTCTATCTCCGAAAAGGCGTAAAATTCCACAACGGCAACCCGTTCACAGCCGATGACGTGAAGTTTTCCTTCGAACGCCTGAGCAATCCGGAGGTGTCGGAATTTCTGAACACCGGCAAGTCGATTGCGGGCGTTGATATCATCGACATGTATACCGTGGTCATCCGAACCAAGGATCCGATCCCCTGGTTTGCCAACAACATGCACCAGATCTTCATCATGGACAAGGAATCCACCGAGGCCCGGGACTCTGGAGACGTGATGGTCAAGCCCATCGGCACCGGCGCTTACAAATTGAAAGAGTGGGTCAAAGGGTCCTATGTGCGGATGATAGCCAACGAAAACTACTGGGAAGGGGCACCGTCGATAAAAAATGTCGAGGTCCGACCCATCAAGGAAGCGTCCACGCGTTTTGCCGCCCTGGTTTCCGGGCAGGTCGATCTTATTTCAGGTGTGCCCGTGGAGCTTTACGACAAGCTGAAGAAAAATCCGAAACTCAGCGTTGTCAGCAGGCCCGCGCGGCGTTCCATCTTCCTGGCCCTGGGCAACAAACCGGACTCCCCCATGGCCGATATTCGGGTCCGCAAAGCCATGTACATGGCGATCAACGAAGACGAGATCATCAAAAAGATCATGCGGGGGCATGCGTCGCCGGCAGCCCAGGTGCCGGATCCGCCGACCATCGGCTACAATCCGGATATCCAGCGTCTCCCCTACGATCCAAAAATGGCGAAACAGCTGCTGGCCGAGGCCGGCTACCCCAAAGGCTTCTCGGTCACCCTGTCCGGCCCGAACGACCGCTATGTGCAGGACGAAAAAATATGCGAAGCCGTGGCCAAGTATCTCGCCAAGGTCGGGATCAAGGCCAAACTCGATGTCAAACCCAAGTCCATTTTCTTTCCGGAAGTGGCCGAGGGGAAGCTCGAGTTTTATCTCATCGGATGGTTTGACGGGACGTTCGACATGGGGCGCACCTACTTTAAGATTGCCCACACCCGGGATCGGGACATGGGCTTCGGAGGTCTCAACGGCGCGGCCTACAGCGATCCTGCCATCGACAAGCTCCTCCAGGCCACGGCCGGGGTAGTCAATCCCGAAGGTCGCGGTAAAGTGCTTCAGGTGCTGAACAAAATGGCGATGGAAGACAAGCTGATCTGGATTCCGTTGCACTACCAGGAAGACCTGTATGCCACTCAGAAAGGCAAAGGAATTAGTTTCAACCCGAGACCGGATCGCTGGATGGTGTACAAGGAAATCATGAAGTAAATAACGGTCGCTCAGGCGCTGGTTATTTACAAAATGGTAGGCAAGGTAATGGAGTGTTGACGATCGCACTGCTCTGCTCGTACGGCATCTTTCCAACACTCCATTACGCCATCCCAACTATAAAATAATGAGGTGCCTGCGAAATACATTATCGGAGTAATGCGGGCTTCAGCACGATCGGCGTCGGGATCGCTATCGGTATCGGAATCGAGATTGTCCGAACATCCTGGGAGAAGACGACGATACCGAACCCGATACCGATTCCGATGATTCCGCTTCTTTAACGCTCATGTAAAATGGACCTGTCGTGACGCAGTCCGGACATTTACTAGTTTCTAGGTTCACGCTATGGCCACATACATTGCACGGCGACTGATACAGGGTCTTATCGTTCTTCTGGCGGTATCGATGATATGTTTCATCATCTTCCGGTACATGGGCGACCCGGTGGTGACGATGGCCGGGCGCTACGCCACCTTCGAAGAACGGGAAGAGGTTCGACGGACCTTTGGATTGGATCAACCCATGGCCGTCCAGTACGGGCGATTCCTCTGGAATGCGGTTCACGGCAATTTTGGAAAATCCTATGTGAGCCGGGTGCCGGCATTGGGGCTCATCATGGAGCGATTTCCGGCCACCCTGGAGCTGGCCACGACCGCCATTGTCGTGGCCTTCGCCCTTGGGGTAATTCTGGGCGTTCTCGTCGCATTGAAACCCTATGCCATGAGAAATCGGTTGATTATGGCCGCCTCCCTGGGGGGCATTTCCATTCCCACGTTTCTCTCCGGTATTCTGCTGATCATGATATTCTCCGTATACATGGGAGTGTTGCCACCGTATGGCAGAGGGGAAACCGTCCAGATCGGCTTCTGGCGGACCGGATTTCTGACCCTGGATGGTATCCGTCACCTGATCTTGCCGGCCGCGACGCTGGCCCTTTTTCAATTGGCAGTGCTGTTACGTCTCACACGGGCCGGCATGCGTGAAGTCATGGCCGAGGAGTACATCAAAACGGCCTGGGCAAAAGGGCTGCCCCCGTTCAAGGTGATCTTCAAGCATGCCCTGCGCAATGTGCTGATCCCGGTGGTCACCATCACCGGACTCCAGTTTGGAGAACTCATCGCCTATTCCATTGTCACGGAAACCATATTCCAATGGCCGGGGATGGGAAATCTTATCCTGACCTCGTTTTTCGAGAACGACCAGCCGGTAGTGGTCACCTACATCATGCTGGCGGCCGTTATCATTATTTCCATGAACATCATCGTTGATATTCTTTATGCCCTGATCAACCCGAGAATCCGGTATGAGTGAGCGTAAAATTAAATCCAGAATTCTTTACAGTTATCTTCACGATCCCTCTGCCATCATTGGATCGATCATTCTGGTGGTGTTTATTTTCGCAGCCGTTTTCGCACCCTGGATCGCTCCCCAGGACCCCTATGACCTGGAACAGCTGACCCTGGACCACTTTCTCACCCCACCCATCTGGATGGAAGGCGGCACCTGGCCATTCCTCCTCGGCACCGACGACCAGGGACGGGGCATCCTCAGCACCATCCTCTATGGCTGTCGAACATCGCTCATCGTGGGGTTCAGCGTGGTGGCGATCGCCGGGACCTTCGGCGTTATCATTGGGCTACTGGCAGGTTTTTACGGAGGCTGGCTGGACATCGTGACCATGCGGCTGGCGGACACGTTTTTCTCCTTTTCGACGACATTCATGGCGTTCCTGTTTCTGGGGATTTTCGGGGGAGCCAGCATCCTGGTGGTAATCTTCGCCATTTGCATGGCCGACTGGGTCCGTTACGCACGCACCATGAGGGGCAGCGTCCTCGAAGTCAGGGAAGCTTCCTATATCGTGGCAGCCAGAGCCACCGGGGCCAGGGACTTTAGGATCCTTCTCCGACACCTGATGCCCAACGCCATTCCGCCCGTGTTTGTGGTGCTGGCGGTGGACCTGGCCGTGGTCATCATGCTCGAGGCGACCCTCAGCTTTTTAGGGGTTGGGGTGCCGCTCACCGAACCATCCCTGGGCATGATGATCTCCATCGGAAAGAACTACATCTACGCGGGCATGTGGTGGATGATCGTGTTCCCGGGGGCGACACTGATACTTCTGGTGGTCGGGATCAACCTGTTTGCCGACTGGCTCCGGGAAGAGCTGAATCCGAAGATCGAACGGGCCTAGCCCAATCATCTAAAGAATCATTTCACCGAAGCAGTGGAAATAGAGACAAATGGGATGTCGGCGTAATGGAGCGGTGGATACAGATGCAGGATCCAAGATTCAAGATACAGCGATAATTGAAGAGTTGGAGTGGCGGGTGATGCTGGATTTCTGGGTTGCTGATTATGGATGCATGATACAAGTCTCAGAATACATGGAGAATATAGATGCATGATGCAGGTCTCAAGATACAAGATGCATCCTGGATCCTGGATCCTGAATCAACGCGTCAGCGGTCAACGGGCCACCCTTCGGCGGGGCTCAGGACAAGCGGGCTCGCTGATTATTTATCCACTCTAAGCTTATACACATACTTCACCCACCGATCCCCGTGGTGTTCTTCGGCCACGACCCGCAGCGGAAATCCGTGCTGCGGGGGCAGCGGTTTCCCATTCACCGCATAGGCTAAAAACAACCGGTCCCCATCGATATCCTCGATACGAAAACGCTCTTTTTTACCCACAACGAGCTCCCCCCGCCCGAAAAATGCCAGCCGGGAGGCGTCTTTGGCCGCCCCGCTCATTTGCAGGAGTGTCTTCAGAGAAATCCCGGTGTATTCGGCATGGTAGGAAAACACCCCGGGGCAGATGAGAAGTACTTTTCGATTTGTGGCGGGAAGCTTCAGAATCTCGGTGTAGGACAGCTGTACCGTTTTGCTGACATCACCGGTCACCTCCAGCCGCCATGCGTTGATGTCCACATCGACTTCCGTATCTCCCATGGTGTCGAATTTGACAATCGGCGTAATCTCTAAATTCCGGGTGTCGAGATACTCTGGGTCGTCGTTGAACAGGCGGCGGGGATCGGTACCGGCAGGAAGAAGGCGCTTTTTAACCTTGGCCGCCGCCGATTTGACACCGGTCATCAACAGTCCGGCAACAGAGGCGACTTTCATCGAAAGGCCAACGAGTATCTTGAAAAATTCCCGCCGGGATCGGAATATGTCTCGGTTGAATCGCATCATAACATCGGTCGACAATTATATGGAACACGGCAATGCCGCTCCTGAAGTCAGGGGATACACACCCTGTCCCGAAAACAGGAACACGGTATTCAATTACAGACCGTAAACTTAATGCTAACTACTTTTTTTCAATTTTCCACTGCGGTTCGGATCCCCCATCTGACGTTCCCTTAATATATTTTGACTTTGTAGACGTATTTCACCCATGTGTTACCGACGTGATCTTCCGCCACGAGCCGCAGCGGAAATCCTTGCTGTCGGGGCAGGGGCTGCCCGTTCACCGAATACGCTAAAAACAGCTTGTCTTCGGTGATCTCCTTGATCCGAAACCGCTCCTTCTTGCCCACAAACGACTCTCCACGGCCATAAAAAGCCAGCCGTGAGGCTTGCTTGGCGGCGTCGCCCATTTCGAGAAGGTATCGCAGGGAAATCCCTGTATATTCGGCATGGTAGGAAAATAGCCCCGCGCATATAAGCAGTACCTTTCGCTTGATGGGAGGGAGCTTCAGGATTTCGGGATACGACAGTTGAAGGGGTTTCTGGACATCCCCGGTCACCTCCAGTCGCCATTGGTCCAAATCAACTTCGACGTTAGCATCCCCCATGGTGTCGAACTTGATAATCGGTGTAATCTCCAGGTTCCGGGTGTCGAGATATTTCGGATCTTCGTCGTATAGGCGACTGGGGTCGGAGCCGACTGGAAGCATCTGTCTCTTGAAGAATGCGGCCGCCGAGCGGGCGCCGGTCATCAGCAGCACGGCCACCGATGCGGCTTTCGTTAGAACACCGGCAAGGATTCTGAAAAACTCCCGTCGGGATCGGATTATGTCTCGATTGAACTGCATTTCGATTTATTTCCTCGCTGATGGCTACGACAGTAGTGCCTCAAAGGATTTCTGACAAGGCTTGACCGGGTTGACCATAAACAGAGATATGCCGGGTTGACAATAATCTACCCCGATGACAGATTGAGGTCATGGAAATTGACGGTTTTCATGTTGACCGGGTTCCCGAGCTGAAAACACCCATTCTTATCGCCGGGTTCGATGGATGGGGAAACGCCATGGACGTCTCCACCGAAACGGTGCTCTTCTTCATCAACGAATGCAACGCCCGCTCCTTTGCCAGGCTCGATCCCGATCAGTTTTACCGGTACGATGCATCACGCCCGGTTGTAAATATCGAAGCCGGGATCATGAAGCATTTCCTCCCGCCCAGCGGCATCTTTTACGCCGCCGCCACCCCGCCCCGTTCCAACGATCTGGTTTTGCTCCGGGCAGAGGAGCCGAACCTCAATTGGAACCGCTTTGCTTCCGGCCTGATGTCCCTTTGCAGATCGCTGAGCGTCAGCACCGTTATCACCCTGGGCAGCATGTATGACAGCGTGCTCCCGTCGGACCGGATTATTTCGGGTATCGCCTCACAAACCGAACATTTTGAAGAATTAAGCCTTCGGGGCATGGTTCCCATCTCCTATCAGGGGCCCAGTGCGGTACACTCGTTGATCCACGTGGAGGCCAAAAAAGCCGGTATCAGCTCCATCAGCCTCTGGTGCCACTGCCCGTACTATCTCCAGGGGACCACCCATTACGGTATCCTGTCGAATCTGGCTCGGCTTCTGTCTTCGATCTGTCTTGTCGATATCGATACGTCTCAAATTGACGAACGATGGGACAGGCTGGACACCCAGATCCGGCAGCTCATCGAAGAGAGCCCGGAGCTTCAGAAGATGATCAGCGACATTCGCAAAGAAAAAGTCAGGGGCTCCTGGGCCAGCCTGGAACGCTCCGGCGCCAACCAAAAGGTCATCGACATTCGAGACTTCCTGGACACGTAACAAGAACGGGTATTGGGTCCCGCGTGTTTGGGATTTGAGATTTGAGATTTGGGATTTGAAACAAGGTGTCAGGTTTCGGGTGTCAGGTTTCAGGTGTCGACGGTCAGATGTCGGAGATCAGATGTCAGAGGTCGGATATTGGAGGTCAGGGTGCCGCAATTCTGATTTAACCCACTTCTCCAGGCGCTACTTTCCGTATTTTTCCAACAAGACGTACTCGAGAAACTGGCTGTACACCTCCCACGCCCGATCACCGTAGCCGCCGGCCATCAAATAAGCCATGGGCACGTTCCGTCGCTGCAGAAAACGGTAGACGAGAAGGTCCCGTTCCATCATCTGTTCCAGTGTCAATTTCAGCTTCCGCGTCGATGGCAGTTCATCATGGCGATAAGGATCGGCGCCGTAGACCACAACGGCAAGGTCCGGGGATGGATATGTGTCGAGCTTATTCAAGCCGATCGCAAGGCGGTGTGCGTAGGCGTCTTCCTCCCCCCGATCAACCAGAATATCGATGTCGCTCGGTGTAAACGAAGGGTTCCGGTTTCCGGAAGCGTCAACAGGCTCCCCCTCCAAAGGCCAGCCATGGGCCATGTGGATACTCAGGGTGGTTATCGATGGGTCATCCTTTGTCAGAGCGGCCGTGCCGTCGCCTTTGTGGGCATCGGTGTCGATGACCCAGGCGTGACGGATCTGTCGGTCCGCCCCAAGTCGACAGATGGCGATAACGATATCGTTCAGCAGGCAGAAGCCGTTGCCGAAATCCCACTGGGCGTGGTGCATGCCGCCGCCAAAATAAAAACAGAAGCCATCTTTCAACGCGAGCCGGCAACACTGCCATGTGCCGTTGACCTTGGACAAAATCCTTTCGAACAGTGCGGAAAGCGGTTTTACGGCGTCGGCAGGGGAGTATCGGTGATACCGGCCCTCGGCGTCGATCAATTCATAGGTGCGGATCAACTCCTCTTCCAGCCTGTCGGAAAAGAGCCGATCGATATATTGCCGGGAGTGAACCCGGTAGAGGTCTTCCGGGCCAAGCGCGTCGCCGGAGGGCCGCCGGTGCCAGGACGCGATCCGCGGGCCGAGCAGGGGATGCTTCCCGAGGCGTTTAAATGTTCGCAGAGCACGACTGTCTCTTACCGGGATATCGATGCCGAATTCAGAAAAGCCGTGACCCAGCCCGTTGTCATGGAGGATCATTTGGCGGCGTCTTTCTGTCCGTCGAGCATGTAGCGCATCCGGTCCCGTGCTGCCCTGGCTTTGCGAAGTCGCTCACGAACGGGGTCCTTTTTTAACACCGGCGTGTGTGCCAGTTCTTTCTCCAGATGGTCAACTTCCTGCTGGCAACGATAAAGTTCTATGGCAATCAATCGAATCGACATGGGATCTCCATTAGAATGGATCTCAAAAACGCGTCTAAGGGTCCATGGCGGTGTTGCAGGGCGACAAAAAATGCTCACATACTATCCGTGTATGCTCTGCTATTTCATCGCCCCGCGCCTTGCCCTGAACCCCGATTCACATTTTTGAGATATGTTCCAACATCAGATTAACCAATGGGAGGGACGACTTCAAGCTGTATTGGAAATCGCGTGTCCTCCAGCGTTTGGCCATGAAATCTCCACTAGAATGAGCAGGTCCTACTCAGTTTGGGGCAATTGACTCCAAAGGGTGCCTGTTGTAAGCATTCAACATCGTGAAGGCAGGCTCTGACCTCACGTCAATACAGGGGAGGCGTTCTTGAGCGGTAACCACAAATCGGCAGCCCCGATGATGCTCATCGCCATTGTCTTGGGTATTCTGTTCTGGATCCTGGATGGTTTCTTACACGCTCTTCTGACGGAGCACGTGGATTTCATCGAGGCGATACTCTCTCCTGAACCGACAGTGATTTCCCGTCGATTGATTTTTTTTATTTTACTTATTATATCGGGTATTTATCTCAGAACCCGCTTCCCAAAGCAGTAACAAAAACGTGTGAACGGGCGCGCTCCTCCCGCAGCCGGGGGACACCGTATAAATGAATCCCCACCCCACAAGCCAATGACACCTGAAACCACTGCACGTATCGAGCGATTTGAGTTTAGATCCGTCCATTCCGGCGTTGCCTTTGGAACGGCCAGCGATCGATACGCCGGGTGGCTTTGCCAAATCTATTCGCCCCCCCGATATGACGGCCGGATCACCACCCGAAAGAAAAAAATCGGGAAAAGCTCATTTACAGAATCCGTCCTCCCTGTAGACAGTGTGGTGGAATACTTCGATCATTTTTCGCTCCTTGAGATCGATTTCACCTTTTACAGCCTGCTACGGAATTTGGATTCATCACCGGCCAGGAATCACTTTGTCCTGGAAAAGTATGTCCAGCATCTTCGACCGTCGGATCGGCTTTACCTGAAAGTTCCCCAGGCTGTTTGCGCACTTAAACTATGGCGCTCCGGAAGGTATTCACACAATCCGGATTATTTGGATCCGAAACTGTTCGTAAACCGGTTTTATTCTCCGGTGAACGATTTGGCAGGAGAACACATTTGCGGGTTCATTTTTGAGCAGGAATACCTGGTCAAAAAGGACCGGCCATCGCCGGAGGAGAGCGTCGCGGGGTGGGATCGGTTTTTTAACGAGATACCCGCAGACACCCGATACCACCTGGAGCTTAGAACCCCATCGCTTCTGTCCGGTGAGCATTTCGAAATGTTGGAATCCCATGGCGTCGGTCAGGTGCTGTCTCACTGGACGTGGCTGCCGCGTCTCATGGACCAGTATTCAAAATCGGAGAACCGGTTTTTCAACTCCGGAAAGCGGGTCCTGATCCGATTGGTCACGCCCCGTAGGCTGCGCTATGAGGAGACGTATCGCCGAGCATTTCCGTTTGATACGTTGGTACCGGGCATGCTGGATCCCGGGATGATCGAAGATACGACAGACATTATGGCGGCTGCCATTCAAAAGGGTGTTCGGGCAGACGTGATCATCAACAACCGCGCCGGCGGCAACGCCCCTCGCATCGCCCAGGAGGTGGCCGCGGCGTTTCTGGAAAGGCAGGAAAGGGGTCTGCCGGTTTAGCCGGTTCGCCAGTTTGGCCGGTTTGCCGGTTGATGGGACAAGACCATTACAACCGTGGTCAGACAAAAGGATAAAACTCTGTTGTTGAAACTGAAAACTGTTACCCATGGTCCCGGATAGTTTATTACTTATGGGCTATATAGCAAACAGTTTCGAGTATCCAGCATCCAGAATCCCGTTAGCCGGTTTGCCCGTTTGCCGGTTGGCCCCACGTAGGTATTTGGTATTGGGTATTCGCTATTCGGTAGGCGGTGAATCCTTCAACACGGCGGAACGTTAATTATGGTTCCTCTCACGATACTTTCAGCTTTGAACTTTCAGCTTTAATCTTTTCAGCATCCAGCATCCAGTATCCAGCATCACGCCATTCTCCCTGCAGGCTGAATCTTGCATCATCCACTAGCCATCCCCTGCATCAGCGCCAGCACGTTCTGCCCCAGCACATCGTGATTGTAACCGCCTTCCAGGATGGCAAAGCACCCGCCGTTATTCCGTTCTGCGGCGCGACGTACGGATATTCCGATCTCTTTATAATCCCCGGTTTCCAAAAGCCCGCCCCAATCGTCCCGGTGGTTGTCGAATCCCGCCGAAATGCCGATGATGTTTGCACGGCAACGCTCCATCTGCCGACGCACCTCGGTTAGGTAGATGGTGCGGTTGTAAGCTTCCACGTTGAAAACGGTGATGTCATCCGACTTTCCGAGAATGTTCACATTGCCGTCGCCGTAGTGCAGGTCGATGTCGAGAACATATGCGGACCGTATCTTTCCCTGTTGTTTTAGGTCGGTCAGGGCGATCGCCATATTGTTGAAAAAACAGAACCCCCAGTTAGAAGCGGCGGACGCATGATGGCCCGGCGGTCGGATCAGGCCGAAACAGGGCTCGGTTAGCCCGATGCGTGCGGACAACAGCGCCCCTCCGGCCGCCAGGGCGGAAATTTCATAGAGCCCGTTGTCCGACACCTCCTGGACGAGGGTCGGTGGATGTACCGCAGCAATCTGTTCCGCTGTGGCCGGTGTTGCCTCGACAAATTCCGCCTCACCTGAAATCGCGTCGACAACGGCCTCCATGCGGCCCCGGGCGGCTGCCGGATCCGACGTATACGACGGATAAAAATCTTTGTGGAATACGACTTTCATGGTCATAACAATTGGTGTTTGGTGTTTGGTGTTTTGGGGTTGGTATGTGGATTTATAAGCATAGTTGTTCTTTGACCGTTGCGATCTGCTTGTCTGCATGATCGGGATTTTGGGTATTCGCCAGTTTCATCAGCCATCGGGATGCCTCTGTCGGCCGCTCGCCACGGCCTCCGAGTTTTATTTTGTACCAGCTCGGCAGTTCATGCTCGTAGGCATTGGTCAAATCTGCAGCGCTCTGGCGAAAGACTTTGGACGCCGAGCCGGCGGAATGAGTTCCGCTCTCTTTAAGCATGGCGGGATAGGAATCCAGTGCCGCCGAAAGTTGTTGTTTCAGGTTCACATATCGCGAAATCGGTTGAATCCAATATTTGATTACACTATATCCGCCGACACCGATGATGAAACCGACCGCAGCCCCGATATAGTGGGTTGTCGTCAGAAAAGGCATTCCAGGGGTCTCCTTGAACCAGGCTAACCCGAACATTTCATGAAATTTTTTCAGAAAGTGATTGAAAAGAAAACATGTCATTCATTTATCTGAAAGTCCGGGGCATTCAGACAGCGTACAATATGTTAAAATAATTATGGCCGAAATAACTGAAAAAGTTTCACCCTTTGGGCCAAACGGAGACTTCCACGGCCCGCGTTATTCGAGGTTCGCGGTAGGTGGACTACAGCGTCACCTCGAAATGCCTTGTCCATGAAAGTCTCCGTTTGGTGAAATATCCGGGCGAAACCATGCGACGACGCATGGTTGATATCAAATCAGGAAAAACACAATCGCCGAAACCAATATCATTATCATGGCAGTCTGGTCCATGCCGAAAAAGGGAATCAGAATTAAGCCGGCAATGATGGCTCCGATGCATCCCCCGAGCAGATCTGCGGCATAAAGGGGCGACACCACCGCTTTCTGATCGTTGCCGACGGCCAGTGACACTTGGGCAAACAGCGCGGCCACCAGCCCGCCTGAAACGAACAACAAGGCACTCACCGCTCCAAGACTCCCGGCATGCCCGCCGTGTAATATCCAGGCGAGCAACAGACTAAACACCCCGAACCCGGCAGCAATCGATTTTCCGGTTCGGCGCGAGGGGGAGGGGAAAAATCCGGCCATGCCTATTGCACCTGTCGTCAGGCCTGCCATGAAGGCCGTCAGCAGAATGCCGATGTTCTGAAACAGAACTCCGCTTTTCACCTGGTAATGAAGAATGAGCAGAGTCTCCGCAATCATACCCAGCAACCCGGCACAAAAGACTGCCGTGACGCGGCCCGGCCCTATTCGGCTCCTGTACGACAGGAAAAGTATGAGCGGGACGGCCAACAGCACAGCAGCGGCGGCTGTCCACAACGCCGACGTCTGCAGTTGCGCCGGATGCTGATTGATAATGTCGGGCAACAACTTCGACAGCCAAAGCAACGTCGAATATTGATAGCAGATGGGCCGACGGTCCGTGTTAGCCGGGGCATCGGTGGAGGTCAGCAGTGAAACAATTTCGGAAAAACGGTCATTGGTGTACACGTATCGCACATAGTCATCTGAAATCAAACGACTGCGAATAAGCTTTCTCCGGAACCGTTTAACAAGCGGGGTCGGGTCACGGGTAAGCGGCCGATGGGCGGCAATGAATGTATTTGTTACGCCCGGCAGGACGACCACATCTTTGAATTCCGCTGTCAGGGCATTGTAGATGCTGGTGTTCCGGTAGGTCAGAAATTTGGTCCAGAGATTTTCCAGGGACGGCAATCGAAATGCAAATACGCCGTTGGGGGCTAATTTTTCAGAACACAGCCGAAAATACTCGCGGGTATAAAACCGGTTGGTGCTACCGGAAACCGGCTCCGGCATGCCGTTGAGAATCAAATCGTAGGGTTCGGCTGTTTTCAAAAAGGAACGGGGATCGGCTTCAACAATTCGTGCATTCTCAGCGCGAAAGGCCTCCGGAAGATGCCTCCGGACAATTTCCAGGAGATCCCGGTTGATCTCCACATAATCAATGGATAGCGCACCGTGTTTCCGGACCTCGTGAATCAATCCCTCCACTCCGCCGCCGGACACCAGGACACGGATCGGGGCTGGATGATTCAAGGCGCTCAGGTGTACAAATTCTTCGGCGGTCGTGCCTTCGGTTTCGAAGCTGAGAACATCATTTTCATAGACGACCAACTGCCCTTCCCGACCGGCAAGAGAAACTCGACTGTAAGGAGAATCCCGGCTTTCGATAATGTCCGGATGGTTCCAGGACGTCATATATCGATCCAGCCGATTCACCATCACGAGACCGGCCAGAAAAACAACCAATACGGCACCAGCTGCCATCGACATCCAACGGCTCTTAATCCCATCGATGGGCAAGATTGCAGCCCCTGCCGAAACTACGGCGCACAGCATTAGGGTTGATAAATTGGAGATCCCCAATGCCATGAGCACCGTTGCACATATGCCGCCAAGGATGGCGCCCATGCTTTCGATGCCGTAGGCCATCGCCAGGCTGCGACTGCCGCGCGAAACATAAATTTTTGCGGCCCATTGAAACGCCAACCCCAGAGCCACACCAATGGGAAGCAGGGCCATCGCCATGCCGAACATCTGTCTATTAAAGGATAGATACGTTCCCGGGATTCCCACGAAAAGCACGCGCATCCCCCGGATGAACGCCATGTCGGCAAACAAAAGAAGACCGAACCCGATAAAGAGCCAGCTCAGTCTTCCGGGGGAGGGTACCCCGGCGCGACGGCCGACAGCGGCTCCCAACGCCGACCAGAGCATCCAAAGACCAATGGCAATGACGTAGATCAGTTCGACGCCGTAATAGGCCACGTTCAGTTCACGTAAAATCGCCACCTGACTGAAAATGGAGATGAAGCCGACGATGAAGAGGGAGAAAGTCATTGATGAACCATACCGGGTCATGCCGTTTAGAGCGGTGCTTTCTGTCGTTTTACCGGCACAGAAATGCCTAAAGTGCCTAAAATGACAAACCGGATAGCAGCGACTCTCGAACAATGTAGTTCGTTTGAGATCTTTTGGGCAATGATAACTTTGGGTAGAAGAGAATCTTATGGGTCAGAGGAGATATGGTGGGCCAGCTCCGATTCACTGAAGATCTCGGCCTGAAACGTATACAGCCGGGCGCCCTCTTTCCAGCTGCCGGCCGGGAGACTCGCCTTCCGGCAGAGCTGGTCCAGCATTTCGCCCCGATCCCACCCCTGTTCGGTGGCCACCTGGGGAAGAAATACAGCGACCCGGTCGCCCTTCTTCAAGCGGACACCGTCGATGCCGACGCGAATCGACCCGGCATCGGAAACCTGCCGGAACGGGGTCAGCACGGAAATCTCGATGTCGATGGTCTCCAACTCATCGGCTCGAAGCTGCGCGAACCGGCGGTCGTTAAAGGCGGCCTGAAGGGCCATGGCGCTGACCACCTGGCAAAGCGGCATGTTCTCAGCCATGTGACCGATACACCCTCTCAGACGTCCGTTTTTCTTCAGGGTGACAAAGGCCCCCCTGGGCTGCACCAGAAGCCGGTCGTCACTGCGTGGAAAGGGCACCATATCGATGTGCAGTGCATGTTCAATGGTCTTTCGTGCAAGCTCGAGAAGACGGCGTTTTTGCTCAGTGGTCAGTACGGATGTCTGTTGCTCCGTCCGGGATGACGATTTGGGAACGGTTCGGCATTCCGGATCTCGAGACAGAGACATGGCCCCGTATCCAACCACACGATCATGACTGCCGAGAGTGCTATCGCCAGAATTGGCGTAACTAACAATTCTGGCACAGTCCGCGCCGAGGTGTTTGGCGGCGACCACGGTGGCCCAAACGGCCGTCTCCCCGCAAGCGGATGTTGCCAGATTCGGTATCTGTTTTGATCCATGCTCTCGGAGAGCGGCCTCTATGGTTGCCGGGGCCATGCTTCGAAATGCCGCCAGGGTCTTGGCATCCACCCGCACGGCGTCATCGTAACGGGGGTAATGGGAGAGATCGGTACTGGCGACAATCAGGGCGTTCTTGGTCTTAAGCGCCGTTGCCAGAGTCTTCCCAAATTTAGAAACGATCTTCCGGTCATGGGTACCGATCAGGGCCGTGACAAGTTTCGCATTCGGGAAAAGCACTTGGCAAAGGGAACCTGGACCTCGAGAGAGTGCTCTTTTTGGTGGGCCTCCGGGTTGAAGAAAAAGCGCGGGTCCGAATCGATTAACTCTTTTGCCGTCTGCTGGTCGATCTCTGCGACACCCAATGGTGTTCGATAGCCTGTTCCCGAATATATGGAGACACCGTTAACGGGCACGGCGTGGGGGGCACCCAGAAGGACAACCAGATCGTATCGATGGGCTGCTGCCTGGCGGTAGGCATCAGCGGCAATCTGACCGGAATAGACGTACCCGGCATGGGGTGCAACCAGTGCCACCGGCTTTTGATGGACCGTATTGGCGGCTTCGCCCATGAACAGCATTACGGCGTTTTTGAGCTTTTGTGCATCTTTTGGATAGAAGCGTCCGGCCACAGCCGGCTCCCGAATTGTCTCCGCAGAAAGATTCGATCCGGCCATGCCCAGTAGCATTATGGCTAAGGCATACGACACAATTCGCTGGGTCATGAGCGCGTCTCTCCTCCTTGGTCGAATACCCCGGCAATCGGTGCCTGGCAGAATTTGCATTTGCCGCCTTCGATGGTGATACCGGTAACGAAAAATGCGGTCCTGCGGATGACGACCTTCCCGCAGGAGGGGCAGTGGGTGTTGTTCCCGGGGTGGCCCGGAACATTTCCCACGTAAGGATAGTTGATCCCGCTGTCCTTGGCGATGGCGGATGCCCGCTCCAGGGTCGCCACCGGAGTCGGGGGAAGATTTCGCATCTGGTAATCCGGGTGGAATCGCGTAAAATGTATCGGCACATCCGGCCCCACTTCATTCAGCACCCAATGGACAAGTTCCCGGAGCATGCGATCCGAATCGTTCAAGGTGGGAACCACCAGGTTGACGAGCTCCAGATGAACGCCCCGGCCGGCCACGGTTTTAATACTCCGCAACACCGGTGCCAGTTCAGCGCCGCAGACATTCCGGTAAAAATCCCGGCTGAAGCCTTTTAGGTCAATTTTAATGGCGTCCAACACCTCACACATCTCGTCCAGCGGGTCCGGATTCATAAATCCGCAACTGATCAGGACGCTCTCGATATCCCGTTGCGCCGCCAGACGGGCGATATCGGTCAGATACTCGGCAAAGACGGTGGGCTCGTTGTAGGTGAACGCGATGATCGGAACGCTGCGTTTTTGGGTGCTGTGCACCACGACGTCAGGGGGATAGAAATCCGTCGGGAAATCTTCGGGCCGGGCTTGGGAAATCTGCCAGTTCTGGCAAAACTTGCAACTGAGGGGGCATCCGGTGGTCGATAAAGAAAAGGCCTGGGATCCCGGCCGATAATGGTAGAACGGTTTTTTTTCGATGGGGTCCACGTGCACGGAGACGGGATGTCCGTATACCAGACTCCGCAGCTGACCGTCCACATGAATGCGCGCCCGGCATCGCCCGCGCTCCCCTTCGCGAATCAAGCATTCCTGGGCACACAATTCGCACTTGATGATCACCTCGCCCCGATCATGGGGATTGTCGGTCAACGTTTCGTCGGGCTGATGACATCTGAGGCAGTCAATGCCGGCGGTCCGGGTGGACACCCAATAACGGGCAGGGGGGGCGTGTTGAAGCAATTGGGTGGCGGCTGAATTCGAAGCGGCGGCATCCACTTCCCAAATCAGGTGCTGCCACCACACCGGTACGGTGACGAAAGCGCCGGCCCAAAACGCGCTTTTTTTGAGAAACCGGCGGCGGGAGACATCTTCGAAAAGGTTTGCTGTGTCGACCGGCATGGTCTGTATACCCGGGTTGGACGGTCACAGGTTCACGTCTTGACTATGTTAAAAATCCGAAATTCTGTCAAGGCAGGCACCAATTTGCCAATCATACCTGAAAAACTGTATAATATTGACGATTCTCAATCGACCCGGAGGATCTCAAGGAGCGTCATCAGAATGAACATAAGACAAAACAGACTGGAGATTCGATGGATCGTTGTGTGTGCGGTCCTCATTTACGTTTGCGCGCCACCACCGGCAGCGGCTGAAACAAACGAAGCACCGGATCTTTCGCAGCTGCCGTTTGCCGTTGGCGAGAAACTGACGTTCAAACTGCGATGGGGGTTTTTCCCGGCAGGCCGGGCGGTACTGGAAGTCCTCCCCCCTGAGAAGATCAATGGCGAAATGGCCCACCATTTTGTTTTGACCGTCCGGACCAATTCATTTGTCGACGCATTTTATCGAGTTCGACAACGCATCGACGCCTACTGCGACCTGGCGGTCACCAGATCCATACTGTACAAGGAGGTCCACTCCGTACGGAAAACCAAACGGGACTCTGAAATCCGGTTCGACTGGGAAAATATGAAAGCCCAGTATGTGGATTTCGGACAGGCCGCGGAACCGATCCAGATCAAGCCCGGAGCGTTCGATCCGCTGTCGGCGTTTTACTTCAGTCGAACCATGGATCCGTCTCATACGAAAAATGTGGAACGACCCGTCACCGACGGAAAAAAATGTGTGATGGGTCGGGCAACGGTTGTCAAGCGTCAGAAGATCAAACTCTGGAAGCAGCGATACGATACATTCCTCGTAGAGCCGGAACTTGCAGAGGTCGGCGGGGTATTTGAAAAAGACAAGAATGCCAAGATCCAGACATGGGTAACTGCGGACCATCGCAGAATCCCGGTGCAATTAAAAAGTAAGGTGTCTGTGGGCAGTTTTGTGGGGGCACTCGTATCGGCAGAATTACCCACACCGGCCACATCCGTGATTTCTCGACGATAAACAGGACCACGGCTGATCCGGACATCGGCCCGGTGGAAAAAACGATATCGATAGGAGAATCCGATGAACACAATCCGTAACAGATGTGCCGCTGGCATTCTGGCGGCTCTGTGCATGCTGTTTTTCACTATCGCCAGTGTCCCGGCCTCGGCGGCGAAAACGCCGACCAAGCCGGTCAAGCCGGCGGCCGGGAAGACTGCTGCAAGCCAGTCTCCCAGTCAGGTGCTGGATGTGATTGTCAAAATCAACCGTCTCGAGGACGCCCTCGGTGTCGTGGACCAGCTCTACAGCGCGACCCAAAAAGATCCCGCCCAGTCTCCCACGATGCTCTTGAGGGGCATGTTGCAAGGCACGGACTGGATCGATGCCTCCCGGCCGATCGTCATCGGTATCGAAATCCGGGAACCGACACCGGCCATGGCCGCTATGATACCCTTTGTCGACCCCAATCCGAGCTTTATGACCTCCTTCGGAGCCCAACCCGGACCGGGCTATTACCTGATCGGGCTGCCTCCGGGTGAGCCGGTTACCCTTTCCGAAGTCGCCATGCTGGAAATGGCCGGTGCCGTTCAGGTGCCGGGAGACATGTCCGTGACCATCGATGTCGCGCTGGGTCGGATACTGAAAACACGGGAAGGGCAGATCCGGGAGCGGCTCAGCCAAATGGCCACTCTCCCCAACGCCGATAAAATGACCGAGGCCGGACTGACACCCGAAAAACTGGGGAAAATGTTGGACACCGCCGCCCAGATCGGAAACATATCCTTCGGTCTCAATCTGGACAGAACTGAAATCAGTACCCTTTTTGAAATGATCGCCGAAAACGGCACCCCCCTTTCCGACGCGATTACCAAAACCGACAGACCGACATCTCTCCAAGGATATGCAACGGCGCATCAAGTGAATTTCAGAAGCCGGGAGTATGATATCCAGGGCCTCACGGCCATTCTTCTGTCGGCCTTCGGCGAACTTTATCAACAGATGGGCATCGACGTGAAGGGCATGCAAGACATCCTGGCTTCTTTTACGGGCGAGATGGCCGGCGGCATGTCCTACGGCCCCGGCGGAATAACGTTTGAGATGATCGCCCTGATGAAAGGTGCCGCCACATCCGGCGATTTCATCGAAAACACCTATCTGCCATGGCTTGAGAATTACAGTCGCACATTCGAAAAGAAATTCGAGAAGGATCTCGGGAGAGACTTCGGTCCCCTCTGGGTTCGCACAAAACCGAGTCAGGTGGCCGGTTACCGGGTCGTCGGGGAGAAGTTTCAGATGCCGGCAATGCCGGGAGCGGACAACGCCTTGAACACCCTCATGAACTATGAGGTCCGGCTGGCGATGGTTGGTGACAAATTTATCATCGCCCCTGATGACAGGCGGATGGCAGAACTCATAAAGACCGCCAAAACCGTGAAAAAAGCGCCTGCCAGCGGCCCCCTGATGACCGCAGACATTGACATGGGAAGCTACATGGGCGGCATCATGGGGATTATCCCCGGCATGGATGAGATGGTGGGGACGTTACCGAAAACGGGTCGGATTACCGTTTCTGCGGACATGGAAAACGGGCGCGCCTACGCCCGCACCTCGATTCCCACCAGGGATATCGGCACGCTGGTGGCATATTTCGCCCAGCTTGACGCCTCCGTCAAAAAGACGGCGTTCCGGCCATCCGAAGAAAAGCCGGAAGCTGTGGCCGGGGCCGATAAAACAAAACAGCCGCTAAACCCGGAAACCGATCCTGACTATTGGATTGACAAAGGCGCCCTGGCGGCGACCTACGGTGCCGACACGTATGCTATCAAATACTTTCAAAAGGCCCTGGCACTGGACTCCAAAAGGAGTGATGCCTATTTTCAGATGGGCATCTCCTACGGTGAATTGAGAGCGTTTGCCGAGGCGATAGAGGCCATTGAAAAGGCGATTGCCATCGATCCGCAACGGGGCGTTTATTACTACGGCAGGGGGCGGGTGTTTTTGATGTCGGGAGAGACGAGCCTGGCCATCGAAGACTTTCGAATCGCGGCCGATCTTGGCAGTGAGGATGCCAGAAGATACCTGGAACTGACCGCCGAATATGAGGCGGAATAGCGGCAGCGTTTTCATGAACTGTCCGGATTGGGGGCTGTGAACACCTGGAGTCCCAGCTGATCCACAAGTTTCTCAAGATCCCGGAACCAGAGCAGCCAGAAAAGGGCTGTCGGCCGGTTGGGGGCCACACGGGCGAAAAGTTGTGTCGGCTGTTTCAAAAAGGACGACAAGGCGGCACCGATCCTGCCCATATCGCTACGGGGATCCGTTGTCATAAGGATGGCGATCCTTCGGGCCAACCGCCGACGATACACATGTGGAGGCACTCCGCTGGATCGCGCCAGGGCCTGAAGGGCCCGTCCAAACAAGGAGGCATCCACATAGTGCAGATCGCCGCGACGGATCAGCATCCCGCCGAGCCGACCGACCATAGTGGCGCCACGGGCCTGTCCTGAAAACAGCTCGGGAAGATCGATGTTTCCGACCCGTGCCGAAAGGGTGACGGACCCGGCGTCGGCAACGTCGACATGCAGTCGCTCCAGAGACAGGATGTTGCCTGGATGGTCATATCGATACGCACATTCCAGCCGGACTGTCAGGGCATCGTATCCGAGTTGATGGAACAGGGCGCCGCTGTCGGGGACATGTTCCGGAGATAATCGAATGCCATGAAATTCGACCTGCATCCGCACGGGCCACGGGTGTTTTCGATCCATGGAATGGACAACAATCCGGTCGATGTGTACCGGCCGGGTCACCCCGGCCAGCGTTACGTCAACATCTTCCATCCCCATGCCTTCACCGAATATGTCGACATGGATACTCCCAAAGGTGACTGCGTGGATCCAGGGGACCCTGGCCACAATCCGATCCAAGCCCGATACAGCCGTGTGACGGGCGTACCGGTAAACACCCATGGGTGCGGCGGCGGCAGCGAATAGAATCAGGACAATGAATAGTCGTTTTTTTAAAAAGCGGTGCATCATGAAAACCGGTCGCATGACCCCTTATTGGCTGGGCGCTCTTTTTTTCGGGGTTTTTTTCTCCGTTTTTTTTGCACTTCGCGTGGACCTGCCGGGCCGCTTTCTACCGAATCCCACCATTCAACACCTGCCGGCCGGCGAAGTTGTGGAACGCGACACCTGGATGAACATTATACAGAACAACCGGAAAATCGGCTACTCCCATGCCAGTCTCACAAAAGGCGACGACGCGTACCTGTTATCCCAAACAATGCTGATGCGGATCAACACCATGGGGATGGTCCACGAAGTCAACCTGACCACCCACGGTCGACTGGCACCGGATTTCTCCCTGATCTCATTTCAGTTCATGCTGAACTCCGGCCGCTTCAAGTTTGTTGCCTACGGGTCCATTACCGGAAATAAAATGACGGTGCGCACCGAGTCGACCGGATCCACCCGCACCTTCGATATCCCGCTCAAGCGGAAGCCGCTGCTGGCCGCCGGATTGTATGATGCCGTCATCGCCACCGGGCTCGAGCCGGGAAGAGAAATGGTGTTTCATATCTTCGACCCGGCATCCATGTCTCAGCAGCCGATCCAGGTCACGGTGATCGGCCGGGAGCTGTGGACGGGCGGCACCGGTGTGACCCCCGCCTCCCGGTTGCTGATCGATTACAAGGGGATGGTCCAGGAAGCCTGGATCGCCGACGATGGGGAGGTGCTCAAACAAACGGGTTTTCTGGGCATCAGCCTGATCAAGACAAGCCGCGAAGATGCCCTGGGCGGCCTGCCGATCTCGGCCAGCCAGGATCTCACCCGTGTGGTGTCGGTTCCCTCGAACGTGACCGTCCCGGATCCCTCCCGATTGAGCCGCATGGTTGTCAATATCAAAGGCATACGGTTAACCCGATTGGATGTTGATGGCGGAAGACAGCAACTTGACGGCACTCGCCTGGCTATTGAGAAAGAATCTTTGAAGGATCTTCCATCGAAACCACCGGGCTCCGGTCCGGCCGGAATCGATCCGAAACTGCTGGCGCCCACGCCGTTTATTCAATCCGACCATTGGCAGATCCGGGATCTGGTCGGATCCATCGTTTCCGAAACCGACCCGCCGCTCGAAAAAACCCGCAAAATGGTTGCGTGGATCCAGGAAAATATCGACCGGCGTCCGGTCGTGTCCATGCCCGATGCGCTGGCCACCCTGAAAAACAGGACCGGGGACTGTAACGAACATGCCGTCCTGCTGGCGGCGATGGCACGTGCCGCAGGCATTCCTACGGACATCGACGCCGGGCTGGTATACCTCGATGGGCGATTTTACTATCACGCCTGGAATCGATTGTTTCTCGGCAAATGGATTACCGTAGATGCCCTGCTCAATCAGATCCCGGCAGATGTCACCCATATCCGGTTCTCGTCAGGAGATCTGGAGGGGCAACTCGACCTGATGGATGTGATTGGCAAAATTCAACTGGACGTGGCGGCGATGGAGGCGGAGAGATCATAATGATAACACTCTCGGGGCTCACCAAGCGTTATGGAACCATCCAGGCGGTCAAATCCCTGAATCTGACGATCCCTAAGGGTGAAATTTTCGGATTCATCGGCCCGAATGGCGCCGGCAAGACCACTACGATCAAGATGCTGGGCGGTATCATTGCCCCGACATCCGGGACCGTGAACATCTGCGGAATCGACATGGCTGCCGAACCTGAAAAGGCGAAACAGAAGATCGGGTTCATTCCGGACAGGCCCTACCTTTATGAGAAGCTGACAGCCATGGAATTTCTTCAATTTACTGCGGATCTTTACGGATTCAATCGAAACGGTTTCATTGGCAAGGCCGAGGCCAGGCTCAAGCAATTTTCGCTGATCGACTGGGCCGACGAACTGATCGAATCCTTCTCCCACGGCATGAAGCAGCGCCTTGTCATGGCGTCGGCACTGTTGATCGAGCCGGAGGTTCTCATTGTCGACGAACCGATGGTGGGTCTCGACCCGATCGCCATTAAAATGGTCAAGGAGCTCTTAACGCGTCTGGCAGAGGAGGGAACCACCATTTTCATGTCCACACATACCCTCCAGGTAGCTGAAGATGTCTGCCATCGCATCGGTGTGATCAACAGTGGCCGCCTCATCGCGACGGGCTCACCGGAAGACCTGATGCATCAGGCCGACAGTACGGGAAAGGATCTGGAAGCTGTTTTTTTAAAACTGACACAAGAATAAAATCGTGTAACGATTTTATGAAACGCGACGGTGTCGCTCATCGGGCGGAGGAATAGAATTTCTACCCCTGCAACCCCGCTGAGGGGGATCTCCGAGGACGTAAGAAGAAAGCCAAGCGAATGAGCGCAGTGCTGACGCTACTGAAACCACGGTATCTCTCGTTTAGAAATCGAGACCCATCGGCCCGTCGCGGACGTGTGCTGAAAATGGCCGTGCTGGGAGCTATTGGTGTGCTCTTTTGGGGAGGGCTTTTTGCCATCACCTTGCGGGTGCTGGTCTACTTCAGACGGATCGAGGAACTGGGGGATATCCTCGCCTTCAAATTACTGTCCATGGTCTTTTTAACTTTCCTGTCACTGCTGATCTTCAGCGGCATCCTGACATCTCTGTCCAAACTCTATCTTAGCCGGGATCTGTCTCTGGTCCATGCGACCCCCGTGCCGGCTTACAAGATTTTTGCTTCTCGGTGGATCGAGAGTACCATCGACAGCTCCTGGATGGTGATCATCTACACCCTGCCGGTATTCACCTCCTATGGTGTGATATATGGCGGCGGTCCGATATACTACCTGGGGGTCCTGAGTAATCTTGTATCCCTGTCGATCATCTGTTCCGCCATCAGCGTCCTGTTGGTAATGGCCGCCGTGATGATCGTCCCGGCAAACCGGATTAAAAGCATTTTTGTTTTCCTGACCCTCACGTTTTTCCTGATCCTGTTCTTTGCCTTCAGAATGCTGCGGCCGGAACGCCTGGTGGATCCGGAGTTTTTCGAAACCACACTGGTATACTTTCAGGCCCTCCGGTCCCCGGCCCCTGCGTACCTGCCCAGTTCCTGGTCCTTTGAGAGTCTCCGGTCGATACTGACCGGCGATCTTGTCGGGGGGCTGTTTCACAGCGGGCTTTCCTGGAGTTTTGCCGGATTGCTGGTGTGCTTGATCATTCCCGCGGCAAACGCAGTGTACTTTAACGGGGTCTCAAAAACACAGACCGCCGCTTCCCGTCTCATGAAACGGCCCATATCCCGCCGGTCGGTGTTCCGAAAACTCCCCGGGCCGATCGGAGCATTGGTTTCCAAGGAAATCCGGACTTTTTTCCGGGACCAGACCCAGTGGTCTCAGCTGTTCCTTATCGGCGCCCTGATTGTCATTTACATATACAATTTCAAAGTTCTGCCATTGGAGAAATCGCCCATCAAAACCGTCTATCTTCAAAACTTGCTGGCGTTTCTGAACATGGGTCTCGCCACATTCGTGCTTTCCGCCATCACCGCCCGCTTTGCCTACCCGGCGGTCAGCATGGAACGGGAGGCCTTCTGGCTGGTAAAATCAGCACCGATCACACTCCGGCAATTCCTGTGGACCAAGTTTTTGATCTACCTTACCCCCCTGCTGATCCTCAGTGAGGTTCTCATCGTGGCCACGAACATATTGTTGAATGTGACGCCGTTCATGATGGGCCTCTCCACGACAAACGTGCTTCTCATGGTTCCCGGCGTCATTGCGCTGGGTATCGGTATGGGGGCGGCATACCCGGATTTTAAATCGGAAAACCCGATCCAATCCGTGACCAGTTTCGGCGGCCTCATGTTTATGATCATCAGCGCCGTCTTTATTATTGCCGTGCTGGTTTTGGAATCGGGCCCGGTCTACAGTATTTTCATGGCGCAATACAACGGCATCCCGCTGACCACGGGGCAATGGATATGGGCCGCCGGCTCATTTTTCGCCGCTTTTATCATGTGCGTATTGTTCTTTATCGTTCCCATGCGGTATGGTGAGCGGAAGCTTGCCGTGTATCTAAGATAGAAAGATCAGCATATAGTCATTGCATAATATTGGTTGCGCTTACGGCAATGTGAAGGTTGAGGGTTCAAGGGGTCAAGGATTCGAGTGAAATGCCAATGACATACATTTGGCAAATGTCAAACCGGCTCTGCAGAACTAATATGATATGAAGCAACAGTTGTAGCCCAAGAGACGGTTCATAGATCGAACGAGTCCTGAGAGCACCCATTAGTTTGCTAAAAACAGACCCTGGAATCCCTGACTCCTTGGATCCTTGGACCCGCTTCTCCAACCAAGTTGGAGAAGAACCATTTGGAAAGGGAATATCCGAACATGAACATCACCGGAGACAATGAGAAATTCCTCGTTGCGTTGTTTGAATCCACCGGCGGTGATCCGGGGGCACAGGTATCCATGTACGAGGTCGGCGCGGGTATCGGATTGGAACATACAGAAGCCGGGCGGATGGCCGAGGAACTGATGGGCTTCGGTCTGGTGGAGGTGCGCACCCTGTCCGGGGGCATCGGTATCAGCGGAGAAGGTATCGAGTCTGTCAAACGTCTGGGGGGCGCATCCGGCACCGGCGACGGCGACGGCGACGGGTATCGCCTGGGTGGCGAAATGATCATACCGGAGACGGGGATTCAAGAGGTGGAACAGCTGACCATCCGACTCAAAAGCTGTGCCGGAGGTCTCGGCCTGGCATTCGCGCCGTTGGCAGAGCTGGTTGCCGATCTAAGAACCATCGACGCCCAGCTGGCATCGGCCCGACCGAAAACGTCCATTGTCCGGGAGTGCTTCCGATCCATTGCAGACGTACTCCAGGATACGGGCTCCCTGGATGAATTGGCAAACGTGCGCCGGATTGTCGGAGAAAATTAGGTGGCCGGCAATTATGCGGACATCGTCCGGAAGAATCTCGATCAGATATACCAGTGTCTACCGGAAAGATTACATGAATGGCTCCCGGCCGCCCGCAGCCGGGATCAGTTCGACTTCGAAGCGTTCGGCAGGCCCTGCCGGGTGGCGCCCGATGGCATATGGCTCAATGGAGAAAAACAGGACGGGGTCCTCGGGATTTTGATCTCCTTGTATCTGCGCCATGTCACCGCCGATGCCATTCGGCTGGAGCCGCTCGCAGCATTTAAAGATCTGCCCAACAGCATGCCCTATGTCGGGGCATTTGCCACACATACCCAGGGGGTAGTGGAACCATATGTCGACACAATCGCCCGGGAAAAGGCTCGAATCATAGACCGCTTGGGCGGCGCCCCGGTCCCCGATGGTCTGATCGGCGACCTGTCTTTTCTCGTCTATCCGCTGCCCAAGATCGCCCTGTGCTATATTTTCTATTTTGCCGATGACGACTTTCCGGCATCGGTCACCTGTCTCTTCTCCAGCAACGCGTCACAATTCCTGCCCACCGATGCCCTGGCCGACGTCGGCGAATACACCTCCAGGACAATCATCGAACTTGTACGGCGTTAACCCGCAGTGTCCGATTTTCCCCGAGGGTGATGTATAGCGGTTGCTATGAATCACTTCCGATGGGATGCGGAGAAGGTCCGGCGGTATTGATTCGGAGCGCGATGCTGACATGTTCTATGGAAGAGGATGCTGCTATGTTAGAGAAGATGACGGGCCGCTATCTTTCTCTGGGATATCTCTCTTGTCTTGATGCGGTAGGTCTCAATGAGGGCTCGCGCATTAAGCTATTTCCATTTCCGCCGGTTCCGGCCGGTTGCTGGTATTGAAAATGTGCTGGTCTGGCCTGCCCTTTCTTCGGCGAATGACCCGAATGCTGCGGGGCGCCTCGAGGGGACGTGCTTCAAATTCCCGGCGGTTCCGTTCATCTGACTCCATGAGGCGGCGCAACTGGTTTTCAATCTGTTTTCGTTTTGACTCTTTCATGGTTTCCTTTCGTGTGTCCTGCCGGGTCCCTATGACCCGGTTTTTTGTAGCGATGCCACGGTGAGGATCACGATCCCCAATGGACCGTCTCCGTGAGACTGAAAATAGCATATCACTGCAGCATCATGTTTTTGTTATTGGGTCAACCTGAACCTAACTGGATAACACAGGAAAAAAAGGACCTCTTGACAAACGCTTGGGGTGGGAACTTTGATTCCATAAACAATATTGACCTGGCGAATTTTAGAGACGATAGAACATTGCACCCGGCTTGGCAAGGGTATTTTTCCTCAAGATGTCCCGGCATAACCGGAAACCGGATTGGGCGCTGTCCGGGGCCTGGATGAATGATTGGCGGATGTCGCCAGCACCCGAACACCGGCCCCCGGAACGAAGACGCCGGCTCCAATACGGATATAAAGAGGAGGTGCCGGCCAGCTGAGGGTGTTTCCCGGGAGGACGGCAATTGGTGATGCGATAATGCGGGCTCCGGAGGATCCACCACCTGCCGACCACCTGAATGAAAAGGCGTCTGCGGACAGGAACCGGGTGGGGCACCGGGACGGATCTCCGAATCGGTACGCCCGAAGCGCGACAGCCCCGGTCACCCCGGGTCTCAGCCCTTGGAAGTTTTTTCCTTGGTGGTATCGCTTTCTTCATATTCTCGTTCAGCGATCATATCTTCAAGGTCTTCCTTAGCCTTGATCAATTCTGTGAGTGACATGGACTGGGGGTCGCGCTCCATGAACGATGACACTTGAATGCCGTGGTCATCCAGGAACTGATCCACCTTGGCCTGGTTTTTTTTGTACAGATAAAACGTCAATGCCGAAACACCCACGCCTGCCACAAACCCGGTAACATGCTGTGACGTAATAGCCATTCTTTCCTCCTGTTCGGGTATTCATTTCATCATCAAAACCCAATCAAAATCCAACATGCAGCCGGATCCCGCGTTGTAATTGTTCCAGCCCTTCCAACACGTCATCATGCGCATGGGACAGTTTCTGGATTTCCTTGAAAATTTTATCCTCGGCCGTGAGTTGCCGGTCGGTGTACATGCCCAGTAAAAGGTTGGGAAGTTGCGATAGCATGCCCATGGCACCGCCCTGGGTCGTCACTTCCCTTGAGATATTGGCTTCGTACTCACAGTGATGTTCATCGCATGAGGGGTCCATTGCCGTGGCCTCCAGTTTCAACACCCTGGCCGGGGGCTCCACAAGATGGCGCGCGAATGTCATGATCCAGGCGGTGGTGGCGCCCCTCAACACATTTCTGCGCAAGAACGAACTCAACAGGTAACCGATCGAGAGGACTTCCGGATGAAAGTGCCCCTTATCCTTTAAATCCAAGTAGATGTGTTCCGAAACAGCCGCCGTAGTTCCCAGCCCACTAATAATCTGAAGGGCAGAAACCGGTTTTTTGTTCACCGAAAATAGGGACAACGCATGGGTGGTCAGGAGCAACAGTCCCGAGAGCATCGACAACCCGCTCAGAGGCGTTCTGGCACCGGAAGTTTTTATGAAAATTGGTCTCAGTTGATATTCGGCCGACACACACAGTGCGGCTCGCAATATGATTTCTTCCGGGGCAATTTTTCCGGGATCGTAGGATACCAGGAGATTTTGTGTCGGATCCGTGTAGACGGCCGACCGCACGCCGGGGTGGCCCATGACGATGTGTTCGGTTTTATCGGCCTTCCGGGGGGGGTGGGATAACCGGAGGCGTAGACGGCCGGGCAGTGTGTGTGCCACGGTAATCTGGAGTTGTTTGGGTGCGCCGGGCATGTCAGATATCTTTCTCAATATCGGTGATCAGAATGCGGGCGGAGTTCGATACCACGGCGATGGTCGTCGCATTGTGCAGCACTGCGGCCCAAAACACCGGCAACACCCCCATGGAAGCCAGCATAAGCCCGATCGTGTTGACCCCGATGGCGGTCGCAAAATTCTGCCGGACGATGTGCATCGTCTTCTGGCTCAGACCGATTATCCCGGGCAGCAGCAGCGGATTGTCGTTGTTAATGGCGATATCAGCCGTTTCGATGCTGATTTCGGTGCTGCCGCGGCCCAATGAAATACCGACGTCCGCATAGGCCAATGCCGGAGCGTCGTTGACCCCGTCACCCACCATGACCACGCGATTGCCCTTGGCCTGCGATTGCAGGACCATTTCGGCTTTTTCTTCGGGCAGCGCCTCGGCCTTATAGCTGTCCACCGACATTTTGGAAGCCATGACATTGGCATGGGCTTCGATATCGCCGGTGAGCAAGACGATTTCGTCGTAGCCTTTTCGTCGCAGCCGATTGAGGGTCTTTTTCATATCCTCCCGCAAACTGTCCTGGATCCCGATAACACCCATCAGCTGCCGGCTGCGCGCGACATAGATAAGCTTCTCGCCGCGCTGTTGCATGGCCGCGACGATGGTATCTGAAATAGTCATCGCCACGCTGGCCGACTTCAGATAGGCCTCACTGCCGACGCGTATTTTGCGGCGGTTTACAGTGGCTTCAACCCCTTTGCCGATGTGAACCTTGACCGGGGAATGCTTGGGTATCTGCCATCCCATCTCACGCACTTTGTTGACCACGGCCAGGGCGATGGGATGATTGGTGGTTTCTTCGCACGCTGCCGCCGCTTCGACGATGTCACGGGTATCGATCCGGGGATCGGCAGGATAGACGGACGCCACCTTGGGGCGGCCTTCGGTAATGGTCCCGGTTTTGTCCAGGATCAAGGTGTCTGCTTCGCTCAGGATCTCGATGAAATTGCCGCCCTTGACCAATACGCCTTGCGCGGCAGAACGACACACCGCCGCCGCAAAGGCGGTGGCCGTGGAAAGCCGGACCCCGCAGGAGTAATCGATGATCAGCATGTTCAAGGCGCGGGTGGGGCTCCGCGTAATCAAATATACGATCAGGGCCAAGGCAAAATTGAGAGGAATAAACTGGGCCGAAAACCGGTCGGCGTAGGCTTGGATCGGAGCTTTGCGGCTCTGGGCCTCCTCGACCAGATGAACGATACGGGAAATGGCCCGATCATCACCCACCCGCTCCGCCTTGACGGTGAGACTGCCCGACTTGACCGTCGAGCCGGCATAGACGATGTCACCTCGGCATTTTATGGCCGGCATGAATTCACCCGTCAGGGACGCTTCATCAATGGACGCCTCACCGCTCCGCACCTCGCCGTCCACCGGGACCTTGGAACCGGTATGGATAGCGACCAAATCACCCGGGGCAATCTCTTCAAGGGGCACTCTGATTTCTTTACCGTCCGGGCCGATTTTCCAGGCAAATTGCTCTTCCAGGGCCAGCATGCCGACGATGGCACTGCGCGTCCGTTCCATGGTGTAGGCGGTCATCAACTCTGCGATATCCGCCAGCAGAATGATGGTCAGCGAAGAAACGCTTTTACCGGAAAGCAGACTGGCCATGATGGCAGCGGCACTCAGGGTATCCGCATTGGGTCTCCCGTTATAACGCATCGAGTCGAAACCGCTGGTAAAAATGGGCTTGGACAGTGATATTGCCGTCAGGGCATTCAGATTGGTCAGCTTCTGGAACAGGGTGACGGATGGCGCAGGCCTCCGGACGTAGCCGATCATCAGGGTCATGGCGTTAATCCCGATACGGATCAGCATTTCGCTGAGGGGTTCCTCGTGAAGGCGTCTTTCTTGAACCGTTTGTTTGTTATGAATTTCCCGATCGATCTGAAACGCCACGGTTGAATAGGAGGCCATGACAGCTTCCGTCAATTCCAGAATTTCCCGTGAATTCGATTTACGGGTGTCATAAAAAATGAGGACGCTCTCGGAACCAGGGGCGGCGACGACGGATGTAACCGCATAGTCGGCCTCGAGGCGGTCCCGTATGTCATCCTTGTAGTCATCCAAAAATCCCAGGGCCCGACACTGAATCCGCAACCGGCCCGGCAGGTTGTGGATAATATCGCAGGATGTCAAAGGCTTCTTGGGGGCCTTAAAAAACATCGTTAGACCACCTCCGTGACAAGACTTTGGCGCAGGGGCAACCGACGGATCCTGGAGCGCGCCCTCTTCAAGAAGGGGACGATCTGCTGCTTCGATTTAAACGGCGCATCGACATAGTTCCCGTAGAGGATGAGCGCCACCTTTTCCAACCATTCGAGAATTCTTTTTTTATCGGTCCGGCGAGGGTCATAACAGATCAACACCCGGCCGGATAGGGTCGACAGTTCGATGTCGAGGAGACCCTCTTGGAGTTTGATGATTTCGATAATCTCCGTTTGATACCGGCGCCACTCAGGAGATAGACCCTCTAAAAACGGTATGTAAAGGCGCAATCGCCCCTGAAGGTGGTGAACTACCTGAACCTGCCCCATGAGCTTTTTGAATATCGACAGGTATGTGACCACGGTTAGCTCCCCTGTTTCGCCAAAATATACGTCCACCATATGAGATTGATACCGCCGGGGAGGGCCCGGTCGCCCTGGATGACGATACGATAGAGCGCCAGCATGAACACACTCGTCATCAGGGCGGATTTCAAATCCATCACACCACCGCTGGATTCATAAATGTGCTGGTTCAGGGAACGGCCGATCAACCCCATTTCCCGGGTGAGCAGGCCATCCGGAGATTTTTCCAGATCCTTTTCCAGTCCCAACACTTTGACAACGATGCCGTGAACGATAAATGGCTCTATGACGGAAGGATCATACCGGATCAGCAGGCTCCCGGTGTGCTCATTCATGTCGACCTGTTGAATCCCATCGATTCTATTTATTTCAGCACCGATTTTCAGCTGGGTACGGTCTTGAAGGCCGATCAGTAACGGGGAACTGAAACGCAGGCGGCCCGGCAATGCATGTTTGGTCTCGAGCTTGCCGCGAATGGAAGGTAACCCTGCTCCCATCCCCTTCTTTTTTCGAAGTAAAGACGCCAGAATGAAACCTACGACCATATGCATGATATCACTCCGAAGCAGTTAATAGGTAATGCCCGGATTCACCCTGAGGGTTGCCATGGGAGAAAATATATCCTCAGCCGTGTTCGAAACCGGTTGCCATCGCCGGATCAACGACCGCTTCAAACACAGACCGTGCTTTGTAATCAAGGGCCTTCCCGATATCGATAAACCCCAAGATAAACGCCTCTGACAGGATCGTTTCAGATCATGTCAAGCGGTGGCCCTTAGCTCGCCGCCGCTCACTGTCGTTCAATATGTGATATGAAATCCGAGATTTCAAGCGGTGGAGAACACATAATCGGCGGTAGTCGCCAAAATCGCCGAATTGTTTGACCCCGGCCTTGTCGTCCTCTATGGTTTCCAAAACCTATCCGGAAAGGAGATTCGTAAATATGGAGAGAACAGCCCACCACGCCAGGCGGAAGATCCCCATTCCGATACATATGAACACCCGCCCGGCCCCGAAGATCACGTCAAAGCAGCAACATGCGGCGGCCAAAATGGGCATGGCGGCATCTTTGAGCGCTCTGTTTGTTTCGGGATTCTTTAAATTTCACGGCGCCAGATCATTACATCTCTGTTCCGGATTCGGTCTCCTGGCCCTTACGGTATGGCACCATTTTCTGAACCAGCCCAAAACAAAACCCAAGCGGAGATAACTATGCCCGGATTCGAGCCCTTTTCGGAGTCTATTCATGCCATACCACCGGGAGAGAAATTCGGCACCAAAAACGATCCGCCCGATGATACCCCTATCTCAGAGAAGCGATCTTACCGTCTTCACCACATTATCGGCCGAGATCCCTAACTTTTCCAGCACCAGGGCGCCTGGCGCCGACGCACCGAATCTGGATATGCCGACAACGGCCCCGCGGCTCCCCACGTAGCGCTCCCAGCCCATGGGCAGGCCGGCTTCCACCGCCACCCTGGCGGTAACCTCGGGAGGCAGCACCGAAATCTTGTAATCGTCGGAGGTCTCCTCGAACAACTCCCAACTCGGCATATTTACCACCCGCACCTTCCGGCCTTCTTCACGAAGCTGCTCGGCCGCATCCAGGGCGATGTGGACTTCCGCTCCAGTGGACAATAAAATGATGTCCGGTGTGGTTTCGCTGTCCGAAAGGACATAAGCGCCGCTGGCCAGACCACTGTCCGAATTTCGCATGGCGCCGGAAAACACCGGAAGCTTCTGACGGCTCAAAATCAACGCCACGGGCCCGTTCAGGGTTTGGATGGCCTCCAACCAGGCGTCCGCAGTTTCCGAAGCATCCGCAGGACGAATCACCTTCAGTCCCGGGATGGCTCTCAGCGAGGCCAAATGCTCCACGGGCTGGTGGGTCGGTCCATCTTCGCCCACGGCCACACTGTCATGGGTAAACACATAGATCACCGGCAGCTTCATGAGACTGGCCAGCCGGATCGACGGCCGCATGTAATCGGCAAAGACCAGGAAGGTGCCGCCGTAGGGCCGGACGCCACCATGCAATGCCATGCCGTTCATGATCGCACCCATGGCATGTTCGCGAACCCCGAAACGGATGTTGCGCCCGTCATAGGCCCCTTTTTGAAAGTCGAACGATGTGTCGATCACGGTCTTGTTGGACGGGGCGAGATCGGCACTGCCCCCGATAAGCCCCGGATATTTCGGGGCGATGGCATTGAGCACCTTCCCGGAGGCTGCCCGGGTGGCCAGGGGCCCCTTGTCCGAAAAGTCCGGCAAGTCCGATTCCCAGCCCTCTTCGGGGATGTTTCGGAGGGCTCGCTCCCACTGCCGGGCCAACTCCGGATAAGCTGCCGCATATTCGGCAAACAGGGCGTTCCACTTTTTTTCTGCAGCTTTGCCGGCGGCGAGGCATGCAGAACGGACATCTCCGAGCACATCCGGGATACAAAAAATCTCGTCTTCCGGGCAGCCCAGATTCTTTTTTGTCAGGCAGACTTCCTCGGGTCCCAGGGGTGCGCCATGGGCATCGGCCGAATCCTGCTTGTTCGGGCTGCCGTAGGCAATGTGGGTCCGGAGTATGATCAACGACGGGCGCCCGGATTCCTCCCGGGCTTCCTTCAGGGCGTTTTGAATCGCATCGATGTCGTTTCCATCGGATACCCGAAGCACCTGCCACTGGTAAGCCTGAAAGCGTATCGCCACGTCTTCGGTAAACGTGATCTGAGTGCCCCCTTCGATGGAGATCTGGTTATCGTCGTATATACACACCAATCGTCCAAGACCCAGGTGCCCGGCCAGGGACGCCGCTTCACCGGAAACACCTTCCATCATGTCGCCGTCGCCACACATCACATAGGTGTGGTGATCCACGATATCGAATCCGGGGCGATTAAACCGGGAGGCCAAGTGTTGTTCGGCCATGGCCATGCCCACGGCGTTGGCTACCCCCTGTCCCAGTGGTCCGGTGGTGGTTTCCACCCCCGGGGTATGACCGTATTCGGGATGGCCCGGGGTTCTACTGCCCCATTGCCGAAACTGCTTGATATCGTCCAGTGTCAGATCATAGCCGGTCAGGTGCAGCAGGCTGTAGAGAAGCATGGAGGCATGCCCTCCGGAAAGGACAAAGCGGTCACGATTCGGCCAGGCGGGGTTGGCAGGATTATGTTTCAGGATACGGCTCCACAGGATAAACCCCGCTGGGGCCAGGCCCATGGGGGCCCCGGGATGCCCGGAGTTGGCTTCCTGGATCGCGTCCATGGAAAGGGTTCGAATCGTGTTGATGCACAGATCCTCAATGGAACACTGCGGCGCCTGCTGGTCCTGGGTCATTACAGCTCTCCTTTTGTGGGCAGATGATCATGATACGGATGTTGTGTTCGAGATTAAGGAATTGGATTTCGATACAATGAAACGAAACGGGGTGCAAGAGGGGAAATCGGGATTGCCGATTTTGGATTTTGGATTGCGGATTCTTGATGCTGGATGCACGGGATGGGAGCGCTGGAGTACTGGAGTAGTGAAGTAGTGGATTACCGCTGGATTCTTGATTGTGGAGCCTTAATGCCAGAGCGAAGCGATTCCACAATTTTAGGCATTTTAGGCATTTTGAATTTCAGGCATTTATGGAGTACAAATCCTTCGACGCGTTTCACTCGCTCAGGACAAGCGGGCAAACGGGCAGACGGGCCAACGGGCTAACGGGCAGACGGACTCACAGCGCCCGCATCCACTCCGGTTTCAGATGGACCCTGCCGGCCAGGGCCTCGTCGATCAGCTTAAGGGTTTTTTCCTTGTCCTTGGGCATTCGTGCCTTGATCGGAAGATAGTTGGATGCGTGGTTGGCGTGAAACAGGCCGCTGGACAAATGGGTGTGCTCGATCATTGTCCGGAGCTCCCGAAGCATCTCTTCGGGTCCGATCAACCGGAAATTGCCGGCGCGTTGATCCTCGAAAAGGGGTGTTCCCGGAATCAGCATGAGACTCAGGGCGCCGATGTAATCCGGATCGATGGCAGAGAGAACCCGGCCGGTCTCTTCAGCATGGATCTGGCTGCGATCGGGACCGGCGATACCCAACAGTACGGTAATGGACAGTTTGATGCCGGCTGCCTTTGCCTTCTTCCCCATGGCGATCATTTCTGCGGATCCGGCCCCCTGTTGATCGCCTTCAGGGTTTCGTCATCACCGGTTTCCAACCCCATATAGGCAATCCCGAGACGATGGGCCCGCAGCTCTTTGAGCTCATCCATGGTCTTCATGTTGAGGCTTTTGGCGTTGGCATAGATGCCGACCCGTGTCACCCAGGGCAATTGGGTTTCGATGGCCTGGAGAATGTTCAGCAGCCGTTTCTGGGGGATGATCAGGGCATCTCCGTCGCACAGGAACACCCTCCGTTGACGCTTGCAATTCTGAGCGGCAAACGCGATGTCCTCCATCATAATGTCATCTGGTTTGATGCGAAACCGCTCCCCCTGGTAGGTGCCGCAAAACGTGCATTTGTTTCTGGAGCAGCCGACGGTCACCTGCAGGAGGATGCTGTTGGCCTCGCTGGGGGGTCTGATAATATTGCCTTCGTAGTGCATGGGTACCTCAAAATAGAGTCTAAATACGTCGAAAAATCAGTTGCATTTTTCGTTTGCGAGTCTTCGTGACAGCAGGATCCAAGGATTCAAGTGGTAAAAGAGTTGACTGCATACAAATTTTTCAGCTTTCTGTCATTAAAATTCCAATTCTTCAGGTTTTTGTCCGAATATAAACATTCTACCGAACATATGAAGATAGGTACAGCCCCTTTAAATGTGTTCATGCGGGTGGGGACTCGTAACACAACCGGATTTCATCCGGTACGGTTTCCTTCAGGGTGATGATGTCTATGTTATAGCGGATTTTAACCGGATCAACTCGAATTTAGATTTGCATAAGACCCGGAGACCGAATGGATATACTCATTGTTACGACAATACTGGTGGTGACCCTGGTCCTGCTGGTCAGCGAAAGGATCCCCGTCGACTTGACCGCCGTGGGGATCATGGTGGCCCTGATGCTGACCGGTGTTCTGCCGCCGCTGGAGGCGGTTCAGGGATTCGCCAACCCGGCGGTGATCACGGTAGCCGCCATGTTTCTGATCAGCCGGGCCATGATCCGGACCGGAGCCGTCGGATTTATCGGTCAGAAAGTTATATTCTATTCGCGTGGCAATCCCAAGCTCGCATTAATGCTGGTCATGGTCATCGTGGCCGTGGCCTCGGCATTCATCAACAACACCCCCGTCGTGGTTCTCTTCATACCGGTGGTGCTCAGCTTAAGCTGTGAATACCAGATCAGTCCCTCCCGACTGCTCATACCGGTTTCCTATGCTTCCATTCTGGCCGGTACCTCCACACTCATCGGCACATCCACCAACATCATCGTCAGCGACCTGAGTGCCACCTACGGATTTGGTGAGTTGAGCATGTTCGAGCTTTCCACCCTGGGGGTTCCCATTGCCATCATCGGAATTGTGTTTATTTACTTTTTTTCTCCACGTACCCTGCCGTCTCTGACCAGCCCAATTTGTGAGATCGGGTCTGAAAAGGGGCGAAAATATCTGGCAGAGCTTTTGATTCACAGGGGCAGCCCCCTTCTCGGCCGCGATCCGCAGACCGCATTTGGCGAGAAATACCCGTCCATCCAGGTGACCGAGGTGATCCGCTACAACCACATCTACTATCCCGGACGGGACCGGGTGATGATCTCCAACGATGACATGCTGCTGGTGAAGGGGAGTGCCAGCGATCTTGTGGCGGCTCTGGAGGATGACATTGTCGAACTGACCCCTGCCGAGAACGGGTTGAAATTCGGGTCCGATGATCCGGAATCCCTGGTCGTCGAGCTGATCATTACTCCGCAATCGTCCCTTCGGGGTACCCGTCTTAGAGAAACCCATCTGAGACGAGACCCTCGGCTGCGCATCATCGCCATCGAGCATAGCGGACAGCATTTTACGGGCGGGAAAATCCACGATGTTCGTCTGCGCACGGGCGACATTTTGCTGATCCAGTGCCCGGAAAAAAGCCTGGAGCGACTGCGGGGAAGTACCGATTATATCGTTGTGGAGGATGTGCAGCAGGACATCGTCATCCGGCGTAAAGCCCGGACCACGGCAATCATCTTTGCGGGTATCGTGGCAGGGGCCACCACGGGCGTGGCCGATATCATGACCTGCGCCCTGGCCGGTGCGTTTTTGATGATCCTCTTGCGCTGCATCCGAATTCGAGAGGCCTACGGCGCCCTTCAGGGAGATGTATTGCTATTGATTGCCGGCACCATCGCCTTGGGAGCCGCCATGGAAACAACCGGCGCATCGCGGCTGTATGCGGAAATGTTTTTAGGTCTGTTCAAGGATGCCGGTCCGTCTATGGTTCTGGCCGGTTTTCTTCTGCTGACCAGCGTAAGTACCCAGATCCTCAGCAACAACGCTACAGCGGTGCTGCTCCTGCCCGTTGCCATATCCACTGCCCTGAGTATCGGGGTCGATCCCAGACCGTTTATCATCGCTGTCTGTTTCGGGGCCAGCGCCTGCTTTGCCACCCCCATCGGCTACCAGACCAACCTGCTGGTGTATGGCCCCGGCGGCTACCGGTTCTCAGACTATCTGAAACTGGGGATTCCATTGAACCTGATCGTCCTGATCATGGGTGGGCTGTTTATTCCCCGGATCTGGCCATTCTAGCCCGATGGTGGGGCAAGAGCCCCACCAACATCTTACGGATAAATGAATAGCATCAGATTTATTTCGGAAGAGTCGACGCTTGGCAAGCGTCGGGAAGGCCTTTTTGGCTGTCACTGTCGCCCGCGGCAGAACAGCCGCTGCATCCGCATCCGCAGCTTGATGCGGCCGGGCGCGGCTTCATGGTGCTGACGATCGACCGGACGCAATACGCGCCGGCCAGGCCGACAATGACGAAAATCAGCATTAGCTCCATATCATCCTCCCTAGAATCCCAAGGCCGAGCCGATTTGAAAGACCGCCACGGCCAGGGTGAACGCGAGAAGGGTATTGAACAGCATGGAAAACGCTCCCCACTTCCAGGATCCGGCTTCTCTGGCAATACACACCACGGCCACAAAGCAGGGGGCATAGAAAATGATAAAGATGATCAGGCTCCAGGCCACCAGGGGGCTCCAGGCCGGTGAGGCGGACAGCACATCGCCAAGGGACCCGCTTTCCCCGGTGTCCACCTCACCCAGTGAATAAGCGGTTCCCAGGGTAGACACGACGACTTCCTTTGCGGCAAATCCGCCAACCAGGGCAATATTCGTCCGCCAGTCAAAACCGGCCAGGCGGCTGACCGGCTCAAGAGCCGTGCCGATCCGACCGGCGATGGAATTTTTCAGTCTTGCCTCCGCCTGTTGTGCATCCAGGGACGCAAGCTGCGCATTAAGTGTTACGGCCGATTCACTGAGTGTCTCCGGCGCCGTCTGAGACTCCAGCTCCGCCATCACGGACGGGCCTTCCGCCGCCATCAATGCCTCCCGAGCGTTGTTGTATACTTCGGTTTCAGGTTCCGAAAGCCCGGGAAACGTCATCATTGCCCAGAGCAAAACGGAAATACTGAGAATGATGGTGCCGGCCTTTTTGATATACTGCCAGGTGCGCTCCCAGGTATGAATCAAAAGCCCCTTGAACGTGGGAAACCGATAGGGCGGTAGTTCCATCACAAAGGGCGTGGACTCTCCCCGGATGGCGGTGCTTCTCAGCAATCTGGCCACCAGCAGGGCACCGCCCCATGAAATGACGGTAATCAGAAACATGGCTCCGGCCCTGCCCTCGGACAGGAACGCGCCGACCAAAAGGGCGAATACCGGCAGCTTGGCACCGCAGTTCATAAAAGGTACGGTCAACAGCGTCGCCAGACGCTCTTTCGGTGATTTGAGGGTTCGGGTCGCCATCACGCCGGGAACGGCACATCCTCCGGCAATCCCCCCGGAAACGATAAACGCCATGACTGAGGCCCCGTGAAGGCCGAAGACACGGAACACCCGATCGAGCATAAAGGCGACCCGCGCCAGATAACCGGAATCCTGCAGAATCGAAATTCCGAAAAACATCAGCATGATGAGTGGTACAAAACCGAGCACCCCGCCGACACCGTCTATGATGCCGGCTGTAATCAAGGATTTGAACAGACCGTCCGCGAGATTGGCATCCACCATCCCCCCCAGCCAGCCGAAAAAACCCTCCAACCAACCGACGGGCGTCTCACTGAAGGTAAACGTCACGTGGTAAAGACCGAAAAGCACGGCGGCCATCATGATCGGCCCGAGAAATCGATGGGTCACCACCCGGTCGATCTTGTCGGACAGGTGCAATCGATCCTGGTCTCCTTCCATGGAGATGACCCCCTGCCGTATAAGAGAACGGATGTAACCGTAGCGATGGTCGGCAATAACGGCTTCGGGGTAGGTGGACAGGGTACGCTTCAAGTGATCGGCCAGCCGGGCAACCCTTTCTTCAAGTTGATTCGACACCTCGGGATTCTCTTTGCGGCCCAGGGAGATGACCTGCTCGTCGTTTTCCAAGTATTTCAGCGCCACCCACCGGGGCAGGTAGCGGCCTTGCAACAGGCCTGGCTTCCGGATGTCCCGGGTCATCTTTTCGAGAACCGGATCGACATCGTCACCATAGGAAATATTAAGCGGTGAGGGTTGTTCATTTCGCCGGGTCAACCAGAACGCTGAGGCCATCAACTCCTTTTTGCCCATGCCGCTCCTGGCTATAGTGGGCACTACCGGGATATTGAGAATATCAGACAGCTTGTCCGAATCGATGCTCACACCCCGGTTTTTGGCGACATCCATCATGTTCAGGGCGATGCAGACCGGAATGCCCATTTCCAGAAACTGAAGCGTCAGGTAAAGATTGCGCTCCAGGTTCGAGGCATCGACGATATTGATCACGACCCGTGGGTTTTCGTCAACCAGGTAATCCCGAGCGACGACCTCTTCTAAGGAATACGCCGTCAGGGAATAGGTACCGGGAAGATCCACGATATGGATTTGACCGCGCTGGTCGCTGTAGGTCCCCTCTTTTTTTTCAACCGTGACACCGGGATAGTTCCCCACGTGCTGGCGAGCTCCGGTCAGCGCATTGAACAGTGTGGTTTTGCCGGAGTTCGGATTTCCGGCCAGGGCGATAGTCGGCGCCATTTTAGTCTACCTCCACTTCGATAAAATCGGCCTCGCTGTTGCGAAGGGTCAGGGTAAACCCCATCACCCGCAGGGCCACAGGATCGTAGAGGGGCGCACGTCCCTGAATCTTGACGTGGGCTCCCGGAATAAGACCCATATCCCGGATACGGCGACCCAACTCGCCGTCGGCCGTGATGGCTGTAATGGTTCCGGATTGATGTTTTTTCATTCGGCGCATGTTGATCGGTTGCATAAAGGTCTCCTTGGCAGATTCGTGTTGCTGGAGAATGTTTGGTATTCCAAACATTATGTTCTGTCAAGGACTTTTTTAGGATAAAAAATCTTTGCTTTCTAATCCTTAATCTGCTCTAATTTGGATATGATATGACATGCGAAAACAGGGACGAGGATATGCCGAAGCCATTACAACTAACCGAAAGTATGGAAAATTATCTTGAAGTCATTCTGGAGTTGGAAAAGGTGAACAAGGTGGCCCGGGCAAAGGATATCGCTGAAAAGCTGGAGATCAAGAAGGGCTCGGTGACCGGCGGCTTAAAATCCCTGGCGGAGAAGGGGCTGATCAACTATGCCCCCTACAACTTTATTACTCTGACCGATAAAGGAAAGGCGCAGGCCGAAGAAATCGCCTATCGGCACCGGGTGCTGAAGGATTTCCTGCTCAATATTCTCCAGATAGATCCGGATACGGCGGAACACACCGCCTGCCGGATGGAACACGCCATCGATGGGAAGACCCTGGAACGGCTGGTCTGCTTTGTGGAGTACATCCACCGATGCCCCAGGGCAGGCGACGACTGGCTGGAATCGTTTATAAACTACTGTCGGTCTGATAACCCATCGAGAAAGAACTGCGATCTATGCGTCGAGCAGATTCAACCCAAGTATCGTCCGAAATAGCATTCTATGACGATGTTATGGAAGGGGACGATGGTGCTCACCGGACTGGCGCTTAAGACCGATATCCAAAACTGTTAGAAAGCGCCTTCCGCCCAAATAGTCTTAGCCCTAACCAGAGATTCCTCCGAATCGAAACGTATGATCTGATGGACAAAAGCAGCGCCGCTGTCATCTAACGGTTGCGCCTGGGACACAACACGATCCCCGAGATGGGCTTCTCCGAGAAAGTTCACTTCCAGTTCACGGAGGGCCCTTCTCATGAGGATGGTGGCCGGTAGGCTTTCCACAGCCCATTCCACGTAGCTGACGTTGTTGACATGCTGGTTGACGTCCATGTCCCGATACCGCACCTGAAATTCTCTCGTAAATGTCGGCCTCCCGGGCGCCGGAAGTTTTCTGATGCTCGCAGAGATGTCGTCATTGCGGGAAGTCTGGTGGATCGCCATCCCGAAGGTCTCCACTCGCACCGGACGGCGGCGCTCCACGTCAATGATCAGCCAGGCGCTGCCCGCCCTACCGTACAATCGACCGTCACCATCTTGAATGCGAAACTCCCTCAACGCATAAAGCCGATCTGTTCCGGCCGGCCAGGTATGAATCTGCACGAGGGTGTCCTGCTTTGGGTAGTCGTCCATATGTATCTTGAGTTGGGCCAGCACCCAGGTGTGCCCTGAAGATTGAAGGTGTTTGAGTGCAACACCCAGAGCCCGGGCATGGTTGCTGGCCGCAGACTGGAGAAAATTGCAGATCGACAGAAGTGAGAGGTTTCCGCCGGCATCAAGATCATGCAATCGAACAGGGAAGTCTTCTGTCCAAATTTTGGGATGCATCATTCTCTGCGTTGGGGAAGTATTTTAGGTGCAGATCGACTGTCTAATATCGAATGGGGATATATTATCGATGTTCTATAACAAGGTTTGCCGGTTGTCCAGTTTTCCGGTTTAGACTGAATCCAGGATATAAGACCCGAAGCACAGAACAGTCCATATATCAGATTCCTACCCGACTTGGTGTTCAGGGACGACGGGTCGGAACATGGACGCATGATGCAGGTCTCAAGATAAAAGATGACCCCTGTATCCTGAATCCTGCAGCCTGTATCTTATATCCGGTATATACCGGCAAGCCGTAAAGCGGCACGTCAAACACGCCGCCTGCCGACAGGCCCGGCCTAATGGCGCCACGCCCTTCATGCAGCTAGCATGGACCGTCGTTTAGACATATCATGGTACGGGGGAGTGGATTACTTTTCTTCAACCGGATACTTCGCCCGGAACCACTCTCTCCAGCCGCCTTTCAATGCGTAGACGTTATCAAAACCCTGCTTTTGAAGTTTCCGTGCCACACTGGCACTGGTATACTCGTTCGGTCAGGCGCAATAGAGAACTATCTTTTTATCCTTTGAGTAGTTCCCAACCCAGTTCTTTATCTTTCTGGCGTCGACACGAACGGCGCCCTGGATTTTGAACTCGCTGGAGTTCCAGTCCCGGCCTCTCCGAACGTCCAGTACAACAACATCTCCATCGTTCAGGATCGGCTCGAGCTCCTCTTTGGTGATGACCGGAACCTTTTTGGCGAATGCCGTTGGGACAGAGGCCGAAAGGCCGACCGCCAGTGCCATTATAATTATCAGTGAAACATGAAACATGGGTCGCATGGTAAGTTCTCCTCATAATTTGAAGTTCATACGCGTGTCACGGGGTAGCAGATCGTGAGTGGTCTTTCGACATCCGATGATCGAAACGGGTTGCATAATAGCCGACTCCGAAAACCAACACGCTAACCGCCACGGTGGCGGCTACTAAAAACAGCGCCATCTGTTTTGGCTCCGGTTCCAGCAGCATGAGACCAGCCGCCCCAAGCGCGGATCCGAAGACTGCAAAACCTTTGAGAAGCGATCGTGACGACTTTCTCCGATCCCCATCTATCTCTTGAAGCGGAGCGGCACCGATCCGGTAGGCCGCCACATTGATACTCATGTAGTAGATCAGCCAGAGTACCATCCCGCCCCGAATCCACGTCTCCAGAACGGGTTCCCCGGCAAACCCCAGCAACATGAGAGAGGCGCTGGCGCCGGCGGTAAAAAGAAGGGCGGCAACCCGAATTATCACGGAAGATAATGACTCAAAAGATTCAGTCAATTTCGCCGCTGTAGCGCCAATGGAGAATAACATCGCGTTGACCGCGGCGAACACGCCAAATATGGCGGCCGCTCCCATGATGAGACGCCCAGGTTGTCCGAGAGCCTTTCTGGCAACGATCATGTGCGGGATGGTGCTCGACTCGAGTTTGGCGGAAGGTACCGCCGCCATGGCCCCTAAGCCCCATAAGGCGAGAACTGCACCCCCGGCGACAAGGGCCAGCGCAAGCGCACGTGCCGTCTGAGAAGCAATCGGTCGGGGCTCACTGCCCGAATAGAGTCCCATGTCAAATCCCACCAGTACTATTACCGCAGCGGCGAGATATCGGTAGTCTATGTTGGACATGCTTCCGGAGACACTCGGGGTTACCGCCGGTTGAAGCAAGCCGGCAACGGCCAGAATCACGAATCCGAGGCCAGCCAGAGCGATGGATATGACCTGGATGTAAGGAACTGCTTGGGGACGGAACAAATTAATCAAAAGGACCGTGGCCAACAAAAGATAAGCAAACGTAAAATTCGGAAACCAGTATATAAATACCTCGTTGAACACAAACCCGGCCGTAACCACCAACCCGGCGCTTGCACACACAGCAAAGGGTAATCTGCCGGCCAGAATGGCAATGGACGCCGCTCGGTTCCCGAGCAATCTCCGGAATCCTGCCAACGGATCGCCCGAGGTTTCTTGCAGTTCCCGAAAGCTTTGAATAGTGCATCGGTGAATGAGAAATGATACCGGCAACGCCAGAATAAGTAAAAACCCCACCCCCCCAAGCCCATTGCCAAATAGCACCAGTGTATCCGGCGCGAACATCAGACCCGCCGCGAGGCCGATGGTGAGTGCATGGTGTGAATAAGCCATTTGTAAACAGGACTCCTTGACAGAGGCAGTATTGACCACCAAGTCGCTCAAAAGACGCATTCCTTACACCCGGGATGCAATCGGCGAGGAATGGCTCTCATTCGGGGTTCACAACGGAAGCCCTTCGCGGGTCCGCCGGCCGGCGGATCTACTCCGCTTTAGTCAAAAACTGTCGAACCATGAATAGAAGGGCCAAAACGATTACAACGGATCGGCGCCGACACCGGCGATTTTATGTAAAAAATGTCTCCTATAGGGAAATGACAGATTAGGGGTGGACCACCCATGGGCATACCGGCGAAGATTTACCGGTCTGGACATATCCCGGGGGCTCTATTTTAGGGACGTGGACAATACCAAACTCGCCCGGGAAACGGCCGATGCGGTAAAATGCATTACATGGGGCTGGTGCCGATAATTTAAAATACGCGCCAACATATTGATCGCTATAGAAAAAGGTAGGGCCGACATCGGTCCTGCCTTTTTCCCATGGAAAAAGGGAATTGAAATTTCTCCCGGTTTATGAGAGAAAACTTCGGTCGTTTGCGCTCTCCTCCAATTGTTTTCAAACTGATCGTCATGGCTGGTGGAATGCCCGAAAAGTCTGTAATCATTGATGAACTCCGACAAAGAGTCGCCGAGCTGGAAGCCGCGCTGGTACAAAACGAAGCGGCCCGCGCCAAACAGAAACGGCTTGCCGCCCGTACCATCGAGGCCCAAAAAATGGAGGCGCTGGGGGGTCTGGCCGGCGGCATTGCCCATGAGTTCAACAACGCCCTCAACGGCATATCCGGGAATATCGAACTGCTGATGCTGGACCGGGCAGAAGACGTGTCGGTCCGGCGCTATGCCGAGCGAATGATGATTTCGGTGCAGCGGATGGCCGAGTTAACCCGGAAACTGGTGGCCTATGCCAGCGGGGGGAAATACCAGCTGCAGCACATTGTCCTCGATGAATTTATCGATTTTGCCATCGCGACCCTGGAAACAGATATCGATCCGGATATTCACATCGATATCGAACTGGCACCGGAACCCCTGGCAGTGGAAGCCGACGTGACCCAGCTGCACATGGTCTTTGCGGCTCTGATACGAAACGCTGCCGAAGCGATCGAGGGCCCCGGCAGGATTCAGGTCCAAACCCGCCGAGAGATCGTAAACTATGAAACAGCGCTCAGCCATCCGGGGCTTCATCGGGGAGACTATTCCTGCCTGATTATCGCCGATACGGGAGACGGGATGGACGAGCGGATCCGCAATCGGATCTTCGAGCCCTTTTTCACGACAAAATTTCCCGGCAGGGGACTGGGGATGGCAGCGGCATACGGTATCGTGAAAAGCCATGACGGGTGGATCGGCGTCAACTCCAGTGCCGGTCTCGGCACCAAGATTTCCCTGTTTCTGCCCCGCATCGAAATCGATGAAACGCTCCGCTGGAGCCGTCAGCTCAACCTGCCCCTTCAATATTATTCTTCATAGTCAAACCCCCAAGAGGGCGCCGATGGAGCTGCCGTATGACGGCGTTTAACCAAACGCCTCCCCCGCTGCATCCCATGATGACCTATTGCAGATTACCCGGAACCATCGGAACCGTCCGGTTCGCCTTCCGGCTGCAACAAAAAAAGGGAGATAAACCTGGGATCCAGGTCCTTCCGTGGGACATCCCCCAGTTCGTCTTCCAACTCCCTAAACACAGATTCCAGAAATATTCCGAGGGTTTCCGAAATGACTTCCTGCTCCATCCCGGATCGCTGGGAGACCCACTCGAGAAAAGAGCTTTTCATGGGCTCGCCGATGCGCTTCCGATGGTGCAGGTCCGCCTCTGATAAAAATGGAAAAAGATCCTGGAAGAATTCACCGAATTCTTCCAGGGACAACCTCGGATCGCTTGACGTCGGTTCACCAACCACATCGATCCCAAGATAGTGACGCGCCCAGAGGGTCAGAATCAGTTTTTTATAGGTTAAAAATTGACCGGGCTTAAAATCGATGTGGACCTCCATTGACGAAAAAAGTCCGTCAAATGCGATGATCCCATCCAACTGCCGGGTGGTAAGTTGGATCTCCGCTTCGGACCGGAACGCACGGTAACGCTGCCCGGATGCGGTGTCGTCGAAAAAAAGCGGCTGTTTTAGAAAAAGCCCCCCAAGTAGACCCACCCCTGCCTCGTCCCAGAAACTCAATGGCAACCCAGCGGCCTCAAACCAGCTATTCCGGCGCCAGCGCTCGGCACGCCATTTGAGCGCCAGTACCCGCCCGAACCCAACTCGGAACAGTTGGATGAGGGGATATTGTTCGATGAGCTGTGCCGCGCGACTCCAGGCGTAGCGGCCCTCCGACTCGGCAATCAGACTCTCCAGCCCAATGTGGATGTACCTGCCGGCCTTCTGAACCGTGGCGTTGAGCTGTTTCCGGTCCCTGACCTGCAGCTGGTCTGCAGACAGAAGCTGGTTGCACAACCCGGCAAATTCGGCTTGTAGTTGGTACAGAATGTCCTCGGAAGAGATGGCCCGCAACCCGCGGGTGAACAGGTTGTCTTCCTCGAGCATGTCTGCCGGAACCTGGGGACGCTGCAATTCCATGATCGGGTCCGTATCCCGGTGCAGCACTTTCTGTGACTGCCGTTTCAAGTCCTCCGGCTGAATCGGCTGGTATATGCCGATGGCTTCGTCATAGGGCAGAAACCCTCTTTCCGCCAGACGCATGTTCCGCTGTCGAAACATTTCTTCCTCGGCCTCCGCCGGAAGTATCCTGTCGGCTTCCAGCAACAGGGTTTGAAAACGAAGGTGATCGAATTCCGACATGTGATCCAGAAACCGCGTTACGATATTCTCGCGGTCCAGACCGGGTTCTTCGTTGTCTTTCGATCCAGCGGGTTCGGGCAGCACACGAAAATAGTAGACATCATCGAAGGTGGGAAAACCTTTTCCGAATTCGGAGGGATCCTGATCGTGCTCCCGGACCTTCAGCTCAATGGTGTGATACAGGTACAGCTTGAACAATTCAAACTTTTCCTCGAATGCCCAGCTTGCCAGGCGTTGCGGATCTGCGTGTGTCAGCAGATTCAGCCACCGGGTAACCGATGGCATCTGTATCCGGTCGCTTCGCCAGATGTCCTGATCGACAACATACTCCCACTGCCTGTCGCTGGCCAGTTTCAGGAGTGCGCCGACATCCGTCGGACCGATGCCGTGAACCAGGAAGTAAAAGTCTTCCTCCGGAAAAGAGTGGACCAGCGCCGCCGGGTGAGGTTCTTTCAGGATGCGTTGGATGATCTTTTCAGGCGTCAGCCCGAGAACCTTCTGCCGTGCCGCCGAAAGGCGGTTCCTCTGCTCTATGGATACCTTGTCTCTGTTTTCTTCCATGGAATGCGTCCTTATTCCATTGATGATAGCCATTGCCGGAATCCCCCTCTCAGGGATTCGGGGAAACATACAGTTCCGTTGCGCCCTCTGCGACGCTGCGGGCATCGTTTCCATATGTCTGCAAACGGAACATATATAGGACAACCACTATAAAACAGGTGCCCATAGAAATTCTAGCGTATAGGGGAGCCCCACTGGAAATCAGACTTTCCCAGGACTGCGAGAATGGAACGGGGAGGCATGAAACCGGTGCGCAGCCCGGCGGTCGCTCAGAACGTCAGGGCGCCGCTCAACGTCTCCGCGCACCATATGGTCGTCTCTACTTTTTCCTGAACGCCTCAAGCTGGGATGGCGTAACGATTGGCCCGAATTCCGCCTTCAGCGCCAAAAGCCCCTCCCGTTGCACCGTCAGCACTTCAAAGAGCCGCTTTGGGGTACTGGGGTTTTCACCATAGGCCTTTGTCTGCAGATCGATACGGGACAGAATGTTTTCGATGTAAAGTGAAAACTGCTGAATGTAGAGACGTTCCGGATATTCCTTGTCGATAATCTCATGGAACAACCGTTTTAAATCGTCGTATTTCGGCAGATAGCCGATCGGCGATTCCAGCGCTTCCACATCCCTGTGGGCAAAAAGCTCCAGCCATGCCAGCCAGACTTTCACATCCCGTTTTTCACCCAGGAGTTTTTTGGATGTGCCCCCCCTGGCTTCATGTGTCAGAAAATAATTGAGCCCGGCCATGAGCGGCCATTTGCGGTTCGTTATCTTGTCGTTGCCGAAAAACCGGAACTGGGCGTCCATGTAATCCGCCAATGCACCGGGGATAAACGGCGCGTTGGCCCACGGGGAACGTTTGACACCGATCGCACCGACTTCGGTGGCGGTGGCCGCCGACACGATGCAGGCACCGATGGTGACGCCTTCATCCGGAGTTTTCCCGACCCACACCGGCGGCATGGTGTCGCTGTCCCTGCCGCTGTAAGTCACCACCCGGGTTTCCACTCCGGCGCCGTTCTCGGCTTCTTCTGAATAATTCGCCAGGGAAGTGGACGCCACCGTGCAGCGGGCATTGGGATGGGAAATGGGCACGTCATTTCCATTGTCGTCGGTCATGCCGCGCTGCCATTTTCCCTGGAAGTTGACCCCCTGTTCCGGCATCGGATCTCCGTCGCCGGTCCATCGGGGCATGCCCTCCTCGGTGATCAGCAAATTGGACCAGATGACCTCATGGCCGGGACGGCGCAACACGTCCATCAATTTTGGATCCCCTTCCCAGTTGACATCTTCCACAATACCAAAAATACCGCATTCCGGGTTGACCGCACGGACCGTGCCGTCTTCGGCAATCCACATTTGGGCGAGATCGTCTCCAACGAAATGGGCTCCGGCCATGGCGGTGGTCGTTTTACCGCACCCGCTGGGAGCGGCCCCGGTGATCCAGGTAACCCGTCCGCCGGGGCCGTCGATACCGGTGATAAACATATGCTCGGACAGTTCCCTGCCCCTGTTCTCGTATACCGCTTTGTCGACGGCAAATCGGTGGTTGCCCTTTTTCATCAACAGGGTGTTGCCCGCATATGTGCACTTGAAGCTGAAGGTTGTCCGGTAGCTCCTGTCCATTAATACCCGGGCATCCGGAAGATCTTCGGGCCGATTCAGCCCTTCGCTGTGAATGTTCGTAAAAAAATGGCCGAGCCGAGCCACCTCCGCATCAAATTTCGCATACGCGTTCCGGTACAGTATCTCGGCGCTGTGGGAGACATAACCGGAACTGGTAATTTCCAGCGCCGGGTTGGACACCGGGGATCCGAACGGCCCACGGATATAGAAGCCCACCACCATCGTTTTTCCCTGCATGATCCCATCCAGGTTCTTCCGAACGGTTTCAAGGGCTTCCTGCCGCTCCAATCGGTTGGCCAGGGAACTGACTTGCTCCTCGGGATTGGCAACGTAAAAGGTGCGATCAATAATACGCCCCTGTTCATCCTTCAGATCATAATGGATCGTGTGCCCTTGCATCGGCAGGGTGGCTTCTTCGCCATTCCGGATTACAAACTCCCGGATAAACTGCCGGTCCGCCTCCGATCCCGTGTTGATGAAAACGTCATCCGGCTTGCACATCCGAATGGCATTGGCGATCTTCAATCGCGCCGCGGGGTTCTGAATGCGCTCCATTCGGGCAACATGCTCGCTGCTGAGTGTGTCCTGAAATATCCGGGTCACCTCTTCCGCCGTCGTCACCCCGCCGATCGCTTCGACAATGTCGATTCCCTCGTTTTCCTTGAACATGACAGGTTCCCCCTCTCCTCATCGAAACTGCCGCCACACCGCCCTCATTTCTCTCTTGGATCGCTCAATCATGAATTCCAACGATGATGTCATTCAAACTACGCTTCGGAACATGATGAATCCCCTTCTCATCACGCCAATATTTGATGCTGTCGTCATCGCCGACCGCATCGATGACGGCCCGCTCCTTTGGCTTACCGATGGCAATGACCAGCAAGATGGTCAACCGATCCGGAATGCTCAGCAGGCGGGTCAACGGTTTCCGCTGGACCGAACCGATCATGCAGCCGGCCGGTCCCATCTCCCGGGCGCCGAGAAGGATACTCTGGGCGGCAATGCCGTGATCGCAACCAACGTCCTTTGCAATTTCGGTATCTCCCAGGACAATGATATAAGCGGTTGGCCTTTCGCCTGACTTGGGTCCGGGCCAGTCCTTGAGATAACCTGCCCACCCAAGACAGGGAAAGATCTGCGCATTTATCCCGGGATTGCAGGACAGAATGTAGCGAAGTGGCTGCATGTTTGCGGCAGACGCGGACAACCTCCCGAGATTCACGAGATCCTCCAGCGTTCCCAGATCGATGGTCTGATCCTCGTAAAACCGTCAGCAGCTTCTGTTTTTTCGAATTAGGTCGGCAATCATGGGGCATCATCCTCGCAAATGAATGTCTCAGGAATCGGCGTGTGCTGCCGAACCCAAGTCAGTACTTTTTCGAATTCTTCTCTGAGCTCCCGCAGGGCTTTGCCTCTGTGGCTGATGCGGCTCTTTTCGTCCATGGTCATCTGGGCAAAGGTTTTCCCCATCGGGGGGTAAAAGAACACCGGATCATAACCGAACCCATTGGCCCCAACAGGCTCTTGGGCAATGATGCCCTCGCATCGCGCCTCATAGATCAATGCCGGTCCTCCGGGTACAGCGACCGATATGACACATTCGAATGCCGCACCCCGGTTGGATTGGTGCTCCATTTCCTGCAACAGCTTCCGGCAACGATCCTCATCGGAGGCATCGGGTCCGGCATACCGCGCCGAATGCACTCCCGGTGCTCCGCCAAGGGCTTCCACCACCAGTCCGGAATCATCTGCCATAGCCGGCAGTCCTAACACCCGAGCGGTGAAGCTGGCCTTCTTGTAGGCGTTCGCTTCGAATGTGTCGCCGTCTTCCTCCACCGGTGGTATCGGTCCGAAATCATCCAGGCTCGGGATGCGGATCGGATATCCCTTTAAAAGGTCTCGAATTTCAGCGGTTTTTCCGTGGTTTCGGGTGGCGATGACAAGAGATATGGATTGTGTCATTGTGACCTGTATGATTAATGGGGCGATCCGCCCGGAAGCTGCCGTGCCCGGGTCCGGTTGCATTGTGAATCTATCCGAGAACACTCTAAAAAAAATGTTAATAATTCATGGCGACATTTTTGTAAAGCAGTTTAGTGGAAACTCAAACCGGGTTGCCGATTCCCTGGAACACATTTTATCCGTCAGCCCGCACCGGGGCAAGTTTAATTCGGAGGTCCGGGAAAATTGTTTACACCCACCCGTCACTTGATATAAATACTCGAAACGAATACCGTTCCGCAGGCAGCGGACACATCTCCCCGAAGCGGACGGCACAATGGGCAGGACCGGTTAAAAGCAGCACCGATATCTGTCGTGAAACCGTGGTACGCGTTGATGAAATATCCGGGACAGCCGGCTGCCGCTCCCGGGTCATCCAAGCCGCTCACCGACCAATCCGATGAACAAGGCCATAGCCACACTGGAAGAGCACTGTATTGTGTGTGGCGGCGGGGAAACCGGCCGCCATATCATTTCCGAACTGCTCAGGAGCAACTACACCGTCGTGCTCATTGAACAGGACGTGAAAATCACCGATCAGTGCCGGATGGCCGGGGGTTTATACTGCCTGACCGGAGACGCCACCGACGACAAATGCCTGGTGGCCGCCGGCATCGAGCGGGCAGCGGGTATCATCATTAGCCTGCCCTCCGATAAGGATACATTGTACGTGACCATCGCCGCTCGCATGCTGAACAAGCAGATCCGTATCATCAGCAGCATGGTCGACCCCAAGCTGGAACCGAAACTGAAAAAGGCCGGTGCCGATCGTGTGGTATCTCCCAATTTCATCGGCGCCCTGCGAATGGCCTCGGAAATGATCCGGCCCACAGTGGTCGAATTTCTGGATACCATGCTCCGAAGCAAACAGGGGAACCTTCGCATCCATCATCTTGTTGTTACGGCGAACTCCCCGATGGCCGACAAGCGGATCAGCGAATCCGGACTCAAGGATCGGTATTCACTGCTCGTGATTGGATACAAAAAGCCTGCTGAGGAGATCGAGTTCAACCCAAACCCTTCGGAAATCCTTTCCCCCGGCACCACGCTGATCGTCATGGGAGAGATTCCCGATCTTGATCGGGTCAAAAGAGACATATAACGGTCCGATCAACAGCTGCGGATTCCCAGATGCTTCGGGAACTGTCCATTCGAAATTTTGCGATTATCGATGATCTGCGGATCCGATTCGCCGAAGGATTAACCATCCTCAGCGGTGAAACCGGTGCCGGCAAATCGATCATTATTAACGCCGTCAATTTAATGCTTGGCAGCCGTGCGACGGCCGATCTCGTGCGCACCGGTGCGGACAGGGCCGAGATCGAATCCCTCTTCGAGATTGCTCCCGACAGTCCGGCGGCCGCGGTCATGCAGGATCAGGGTCTGAATCCCTCGGAGGGGCTCCTGATTCGACGGATTATATCGGGCATTGGCCGGCACCGGGTGTATGTCAACGGACGACTGTCCACAATGCAGATGCTCGGCGCCCTGACCGCCAGGCAAGCCAGTATTTCAGGCCAGCACGCGCATCAGCGCCTTTTAAAGGACGAAGAGCATCTCGAAATACTCGACCGATTCGCTGCCCTGTGGCCACAGCGCGGGGAATTGCAAGCACGCTATCTCGCCATGCTTCCGAAAAATGAGGAGCTGGGCAAACTTCGCCGTCTGCGGCAGCGGCAAGCGGAACACCTGGAACTTCTCCGATTTCAGAAACAGGAGATCGAATCGGCCGCCTTCGCGCCTGATGAAGATACCCACCTGGAACAGGAACGTCGGCGTCTCAGGCATGCCGAGCATTTGCAGCAATCTGTATACAGCGGCGTCGACGACCTGTACGGTGCCGCCGGGTCGGTGATCGAACGCCTATTTGAAGTTCGGAAGACACTTGAAAAAGCCGCACATATAGATCCTACGCTGTCCCCGGCAGCAGAAGGCATCGGGAGCACGGCGTTTCAACTGGAGGATCTTGCCCGGGAACTCCAGGGGTATTTGAGTCGCCTGGACGTGGATGACGAGCGTCTGGAATCGGTCGAGGAGCGGTTGGATCAGCTCAACCGGCTGAAACGCAAATACGGCGGATCCCTCGATAGCGTGGCTGAGCGTCTGGCAGAAATTGAGGAGGCCTTGTCGACCACCGAGACTCTTGAAGACCGCATCCGCTCTCTGGAGGAGGATCTGGCCGGGGATCACAGCAAACTGGTTGACGCTGCTCAGATTCTTTCCGTGGCCCGAAAATCGGCTGCAGAAGGACTTTGCAGGAGGGTGGAAACGGAACTCACGACGCTGAATATGGCGCAGACACAATTTCTTGCGCAGTTCGACGTCCGCCCCGCCGACGCGACGTCGGAACCGCTGTTCACCACAGAGACCGCCATCATTGGCGAAACCGGGTTGGATCGTCTCCGGTTTATGATAGCGCCAAATGTGGGAGAAGCACTGAAGCCGCTGTCGGCCGTCGCATCCGGCGGAGAGCTTTCCAGGGTGGTGCTGGCCCTGAAGGCCATTCTCTCCGGGCAACACGCTTTGGAGACCATCATCTTCGATGAAGTCGATGCCGGCATCGGCGGAGGGACCGCCGATGTGGTCGGGAAAAAATTAGCAAAACTGGGGCGGCAGCACCAGGTTATCTGCATTACCCACCTGCCCCAGATCGCCAGATTTGGAGATCATCATTTCAAAATCTCAAAACAGATCACCAATGGTCGCACCGTCACACGGATAACTCCCCTCACCAACAACGAACGGGTCCAGGAAATCGCCAGGATGCTCGGCGGTGATCGGGTCACCCCGACAACACTGGATCACGCCCGCGAGTTGCTTGAGAAACATTAGTTCAACGGCGACTCGCGATTATATAGCCATCTTTACCGAACCCCCCCTGTCCGAAATAAGTTCCCCCAATCCCCTGTGCGGGATTCGCACAGTGCGTCAACAGGCTTCCGGGAAGCAGCCGATTCAAAGTGACATCGATATGTTCCAGTTGAATATCGAGTGATTCCGTCAACATCATACAGTGTCGAGGGAATCGGACTTCGACATATTCGGGGTCGGTATCGCTATGGGAATCGGGATCGACACCGGCCGATCATCTTTCAAATCGATACCGATTCCGTGGAAATTGCTGTGTTCAATCTGGCACACTATCTACCGATCGGAACGAAATTCCGACATTCGGTGTAACCCGCAGATCCCCCCACGGAGTTCTATCCATCATCTTCAAACCCTACCGGAGGGACTATGAACATTTACGCGATTCCACCATTGCTGACATTGATCTGCTTTGCGGTCCTGCTGGCGCTGGTCGTGACTCACCGCCGGAAATCCCGGATCGGACGGTTGTTTACGATCATGTGCATCATGGGCATCTTCCTCAACCTGGACATGCTCTATGGGATTCTGATGCGTGCGCCCCACAGGGCCCTCCACATCAGCCGTCTGAACCATCTGGTGCTGGTATTTGCAATCCCCGTTTATATTCAGTTCTTTCATGCCTATCTCAACATTCACAATCGAAAGTGGCTGGAGCGGCTGGCCTATCTGTACGCCGTCGGGTTGATGGCAATCAGTCAATCCCCAGTTTATCTAAAAACCATGCAGCAGCATTTCTTTGGCATGTTTGCGCGGGGGGGCCCTTTGTATCCATTCTTCGGAGTCGGCGGCATAGGGGTCACCATTTATGTACTGGCTCTGCTGTATCGTGCGGCGGGACAGGAAACCCGAAGCACGCAAAAGAATCGGCTCCGTTACGTCCTTGTGGGTTTCGGTTGGATGGGGTTTCTTCACGGGTTGAACGCCCTTCCCCGCATGGGGATTTCGATCTATCCCCCGAGCGGCCTTAGTTTCATACCGCTGGTGGTGTTCGCCGTCGGCCTGTTCAGGTGCGACCTGCTGGACATGGGGATGCTGATCCGGAAAGGCGCACTCTACTCGTTGCTGACAACCAGTCTGACCTGTCTCTATGCGCTGGTTGTGACCCTTGCCGATCGCTTTCTGACCGGGATGCGCTTTTCCAATACGCTCCATTTTCCGCTGCTGCTGTTTCTGATGGTCGCCCTGGTATTCAGCCCCCTCAAGGATCGTATTCAGAAGATCATCGACCGAACGTTCTTTCGCCACCAGCAGATATACCGCAGGACCCTGAGACACATCAGCCGAACGATCGTGTCGGTGCTGAACCCTGAAGCCATCGGCCGGCGCATCACCCAGACGCTGGTCGATAGCATGCACCTTCGCTGCGCCGCCATGTACATCCGGGCCGATGACGCAAGCGGATACCGGCAGCTCGCCGGCGTTGGAGGATACTCCCCGGTCCCATCGAGCGCCCAGGGGGCGCTCCGCCGCCTGCTCCAACGGTGGACAGATCGGAGTGAACCCTTGCTGCGCCAGCAGCTCATGGGTGATAGCACGACTCGGGCACCGGCTGAGATGCTTGCCGACATGGGCCACCTCGGCGCCGACGCCCTGCTTCCCCTGCGATCCGGGGAAAAGACCGCGGGGTTTCTGCTTCTGGGAGAAAAACGCTCCGGCGCTCTTTATGTTCCGGAGGATATCGATCTTCTCGAGACATTGGCCAGCCAGTGCGCCCTGGCTCTGGAAAATGCCAAAAACTACCGTAAGGCCGAGGAGCTGTCGCGGGACCTCGAACGGAAGGTGGAAGAACGCACCCGTCAGCTCAGGAAAGCCCTTGCTGACAAGGAACAAACACAGGCCCAGTTGATCCAGTCGGAAAGTCTGGCGGCAATCGGACAACTCGTGGCTGGAACCGCCCACGAGTTGAACAATCCTCTGGCGACGGTCAAAAGCCTGATTCAAAGTACGATCGAGGACCTGGTAGCGGCATCCCCTGTGGAGGGGATCGACGATGGGATGATCGACGACCTCCGGTTTGCCGACCATGAGCTTTCTCGGGCCCGCGCCATCGTCACCAGTTTGCTCGGGCTGTCCCGGCAACGACAGACGTTCTGTGAAGCGGTACAGGTAAACGAGGTGGTCCGGGGTGCCGTCCGGATTCTCTGTAGTCAGAATAGACACCGGCACCTGGAAATCGCCCAGACCCTGGAAACAGATCTGCCCATCATTGAAGGCAACTTTGCAAATCTCGGCCAGGTTGCCGTCAATCTCATCCAGAACGCCATTCAGGCGCTGACCGGCTCGGACGGCCGCATTTTTCTGTCCACCCGTTACGATGCCCGTAACGGAGAAATCATTTTCGAGTGTGCCGATACCGGGCCCGGAGTTTCCAGTACCCTTCGCCAGGATGTATTCAAACCCTTTTTTACCACCAAGCCGGTCGGTCAGGGCACCGGACTTGGCCTGTATATTTGTCATGAAATTGTCCGGAAACACAGGGGTACCCTGACCCTGGTCAATCCGGGGGAACAAGGGGCCAGGTTCGTTGTTCGCCTTCCGGTGGGCCGTTAGGCCACAATTAAATGCCTGAAATGCCTAAAATGGTGGGCCCGTTGACCGATTTAGCCGGTTTGCCGGTTGACCCGTTTAGCCGGTTGATGGGACAAGATCATTACAACCGCCGGTCAGACAAACGGATAAAAACTCTATTGTTGAAACTTAAACCTGTTATCCCTGGTCCCGGATAGTTTGTTTCCTATGTACCAGGTTTGTATCCAGCATCCAGTAACCAGCATCCAGCATTAAGCATCCAGTACCTTCGCATTGACTTTAAATAAACTTTATGGTTACGTTTTTTGTTTATTCGGCAGGGAAACGTGACATGACGCCTGTCTGATTTATGTTGAAAGGAGTGCGTATGCCGATTTATGAGTTTAAATGTTCGAAGTGCGGTGAATACTTTGAAACTCTCATCCGGAACCAGCAAGACGAAAAAGAACTGGGGTGCCCCAAATGCCAATCAACGGCATTTGAGCGGGTAATGAGCCGCACCAACATGGCAATGGGAAATGGGGCCGGTGAATCGGCCAGTACGACGACCACAACCCGAAGCTGCAGTTCGGGTAATTGCGGCACGCTCACGATCCCCGGGCCAAACGGGTAATCAGACATCCTGGCCTGCCTGTTTGGGGTGTTGACAGGTCTGGGGAGCGGCAATAGCCTGCTACTAGAACAAACAGACAACAACTATGAAGCGAATCCATTCACATGAGAAGGAGCAGTTTAAAAAACTGTTCAGACAGGATCGGGTGGATCGGTTCGAAGATCGGCACCGCATCCTCGAGGTGTTTCTTCAAACCGAAAATCATATCACACACAGTGGGCTGATGCAGCTGTTGGAAGCCGATGGTTACCGGTTGGAGCCGGATTTTGTCGCAGAAACCCTGAAACTCATGTGCCACTTTGGCTTTGCACAGGCCAATCGGTTTGAAAACGGCGAGTTGCGCTACGAGCATCGGCATCTGGGGCAGCACCACGACCACATGATCTGCACAAAATGCAGAAAAATATTTGAGTTTGAAGACGACGCCCTCGAAAACCGCCAACGTCAAATCGCCTCTGCGAACGGATTCCATATCCTGCAACACAAAATGGAAATGTACGGCATCTGTGCCGCCTGTCTGGCCGACCGGGACCAAAAGATGCCCCTGGTATCGGCCAAGCCCGGAGAAACGCTGGTCATAACGGGCTTTACCGGAGGCTCGAGTGCCCGCATGCGCCTCATGACCATGGGATTGCGGATCGGTGATGTCATCGAGGTGATTACCAACGACAGCGCCGGTCAGGTTGTCGTAGCGATTAACTACCACCGATACGCGGTCGGCCGCGGCCTAGCCCAGAAGGTTCAGGTAGAACCGGTAAACGCCGCCGGAGGCGATTCGACCGCTGCTGAAGCCGGTTAGCCCATAACACCAGAAACCCATTGAACACAACACCCCCCACCTTTCTCAGTGATCTTCGGCAGGGCCAGACAGCCACAATTGTACATGTCGGTGGCGACGGCCCGGTGAGACGGCGTCTCCTTGAAATGGGACTACTCAAGGGCACGGATGTATATGTGGAAAAATATGCCCCCCTCAAAGACCCCCTGGAGCTGATCGTCAAAGGATATCACGTCTCGCTCCGTGTGGAAGAAGCAGCCCAGATTAAAGTTGTCGCATTAACTTAGGACCGCCACCCATGGGCGCCAACATCCTTTCCATAGCTCTTTCCGGAAATCCCAACTCGGGTAAAACCACTATTTTCAATAACATCACCGGCACCCGGCAGAAAGTCGGAAACTGGCCGGGCGTCACCGTAGAGAAAAAGGAAGGCCGCATCCAACGCCTCGGTCGCGAGCTAAAGATCATCGATTTGCCGGGCACCTACAGCCTGACGCCCTTTTCCATCGAAGAGATTGTCGCCCGCAATTACATCCTTGAAGAACATCCCGACGTGGTCATTGACATCATCGATTCATCGAATCTGGAACGCAGCCTGTACCTGGCTACCCAGCTACGGGAACTGGACTGCCGAGTGGTGTTTGCTCTCAATATGACCGATCTGGCCAAATCCCGGGGAATCAATATCGATGTCGGCAAGCTGTCCGAACTGCTCGACGTACAAATCGTCGCGACAGTCGGAAACAAAAATGAAGGCATTGACGATCTGATCGAAGCAGCGGTGAACCTGGCTGAATCGGACCACAGCACATCGGACCGGCGCCGTGTCAAATACAGTATAGACATTGAAGCCGCCATCGGAAATCTGCAGTCATTTTTGGAAGCCAAGGCCGACGGGATGCATGCGTATGATCCGCGGTGGACGGCAATAAAGCTCATCGAAGACGACAAGGTCGTCAAACAGCGGGTTCTCGAGGCCACCGGCAGGGCCGGCCCGGAAATTGTGGAAAAAACCGATGAGCTGCGCCGCCACCTCTTCGACCGGTTTGCCGATGACCCGGAAATTGTCATGACCGACGAACGCTACGGGTTTATCGCCGGTATTATCAAAGAGGTCCAGACGACATCGACCCGTCAGCGGGTGGACACATCCCGGAATATCGACCTTGTGCTGACCAATCGGTTTGTGGGATTCCCGATTTTCATCCTGTTCATCTGGATCATGTTCCAGCTGACCTTCACATTTGGCGATTACCCGATGCAGTGGATCGAATCCGGGGTCGGCCTCATCTCCGCCGGTCTCGATGCCGTCATCCCCGACAGCCTGTTCAAAGATATGCTGCTGAACGGTATCGTCGCAGGCGTTGGCAGCGTCATCATCTTCCTGCCGAACATCCTGATCCTCTTTTTTTGTATCGCCCTGTTCGAAGACACCGGCTATATGTCCCGCGCCGCTTTCCTAATGGACAAAATTATGCATTTGATCGGGCTTCATGGGAAATCCTTCATACCGATGCTGATGGGGTTCGGGTGCAATGTGCCGGCGATTCTGGCGGCGCGCACACTGGAAAGTGAAAAGGATCGTATTTTAACCATCCTGATCACCCCGTTCATGTCCTGTTCGGCCAGACTGCCGGTCTACATTGTGCTGGCCGGTACCTTTTTCGGGGCAAAAGCGGGCTCCGTTATATTCGGCGTATATGTGCTCGGTATCGTTCTGTCGATTTTGGTCGGTCGGCTCTTTCGATCGAGCCTGCTGAAAGGCGCCGATGCGCCGTTCGTCATGGAACTACCGCCGTACCGCATCCCCATGTTTAAAAGCCTGTTGATCCACATGTGGGATCGGAGCAAGATGTTCCTGAAAAAGATGGGGGGGGTTATCCTGATCGGCTCGCTGGTGGTATGGGCCTTGTCTTCCTTTCCCAGGAGCATCGAATATCGTGTGGATTATGACAGCCAGCGCAACGGGGTGACCGCCGCCTACGAAGCTCGGATCCGTCTGTCCGAAGGGGCCCAGCGGGCCGCCCTGGAGGCGGAAATGGAATCGGCGATTTCAGAGCTGAACCGTACGCAGCTGGCGGAAAAAGCGGAAAAGTCTTATATGGGCCGGATCGGCAAAGTGATCGCCCCGGTATTTGCTCCACTGGGTATCGATTGGCGAGGCGGTGTTGCATTGGTGACCGGCTTTTTCGCCAAGGAAATTGTGGTCAGTACCCTGGGGGTGCTTTACGCTGTGGGAGACGATCAAAGTACCGACGCACTCAAAGACGCCCTTAAGGATTCGGGTATGACGCCCCTGGGTGCGCTGGCAATGATGGCATTTGTCCTGCTGTATGTACCATGCCTGGCCACGATCACAACAATCCGTCAAGAGGCGGGCGTGAAGTGGACCCTGTTTAATATAGTGTTCAGCACGGGTCTGGCGTGGCTGGTGGGATGTTTAATCTATCAGGGGGGGCGTATGGTCGGGCTCACCTGACCTGAATATTTCATGAAATCATTTTAGAATATGGATATTGAGATATGGTTTCCAGGTCCACTTGGAATCCTCAGTGGAAATAGATTATGGATATGCTGGAGCGTAAAAAATCTGATCGTGTTCTAAAATGATTTCACCCTTTGGGCCGGAAGGGGGATTCCATGGCCCGCGTTATTCGAGGCTTGCAGTAGAAGGACTGCGGCTTCGCCTCGAAGTGCCTTGGCCATAAAACCCTCCTTCCGGTGAAATATACAAGCTGACCCGCATTTTCATTGGATTTGAGTTGAGGACGTCGACATGACCGTTGATCCGCTCTACCTGACGGCCCTTGCAGACGGGTCCATGGAGACCAAAATCGCCCGGGCTCGGAAACACCTGAGCGCATGTGTCCTGTGCCCCCGCAAATGCCGAGTCAACCGGCTCGAGGGTGAGACAGGCGTGTGCAAAACCGGAAAACGGGCCTGGATTTCAAGTTATAATCCGCACTTTGGAGAGGAAGCGCCTCTGGTCGGCCGGCATGGGTCCGGGACAATATTCTTCACCCACTGCAACCTCATGTGCATTTTCTGCCAGAATTTCGATATCAGCCATGAGGGCCATGGCCAGAAAGTCACTGCGGAAGAACTGGCCGGTGTGATGCTCTCTCTTCAAAAACAGGGATGTCATAACATCAATTTTGTCACACCCAGCCATGTGGTCCCGCAGATTCTGTCGGCGGTGGCCATCGCCGCTCGAAACGGGTTAACCCTTCCCCTGGTCTATAATTCCAGCGGCTACGACAGCGTGGCGACATTGAAGCTCCTTGAAGGGGTCGTTGACATATACATGCCTGATTTCAAGTTCTGGGACGCGGGTGTTTCGGCAAAAGCCTGTGATGCGGAAAATTACCCGGCGATCGCCCGGCAAGCCCTGCGTGAAATGCATCGCCAGGTTGGCGATCTGGTCACGGATGAAGACGGTGTGGCGAAGCGGGGGCTGCTGATCCGACATCTTGTGCTGCCGGGAGGGATGGCGGGCACCCGGGATGTGATGCGCTTTATCGCCACCGAACTTTCCCCGGACAGTTATGTGAATATCATGGCCCAGTACCGGCCCTGCGGAAGGGCCGGAGAGATGCCCGAGCTGGCCATTCGCCCTTCCCAGGAAGACCTGGATGATGCCGTCCGGGCCGCCAGAAAAGAAGGGATTCTGCGGCTGGATAAACCGAGGCGGGCTTTCGTGCTCTGGTAAGCAACGGTTGGAAAGCTCTGCCGATGGGTGGAGCGACGGAGTGAGTCAATGCCATGGGAGAACGTAATGGGCGGTCGATGGCACCGCCCGGTCATCATGATCATCCTCATTTGTTTCAGTGGACCGCAGATCGTTTCGGGTGCTGAACGGTTGTCCGTCTCCAGCCGAATTGCCAATATCCGTGGGGGGCCCGGCACGACGTTTGACATTATCTGGAAAGCCGAAACCTATTTTCCGATTCTGGTACTCGAGCGGCAGGGTAAGTGGATCCGGTTTAAGGATTACGAAGACGACCAGGGCTGGATTCACAGCTCGCTGGTCAGCAAATTGCCGACCGTTATTACGGCAGCCCCCGTGTGTAACGTCCGATCCGGAGCCGGCATAAAAAATAAGATACTGTTTACGATAGAAAACGGCATCCCCTTCAAAGTCATTAAAACGAAAGGAAAATGGATCCACGTCGAGCATGCCGACGGTGACCGGGGCTGGATTCATCGGTCGCTGGTGTGGTAAGTTAGCCGATGCCGGAAGAAACCGGCACCGTTATCCGATGGCCCGCGTCCCGGACCGTGAGCCGCCACCATCCCCCGAATGACCGTCTGGGGATGTTTTGTGAACAGAACACGCATCCTTTGTGGAGGAGTCATGCCAAAGCAGAAAAAAATGTCCCGTAAAGAGCTACTGAAAGAAGAGGATGAGTTCCTGATCTTTTCCCAGAGGCTCATGCAGGGGGCCATCCAATACCGGATGCACATCGCCTGGGGCGTCGCCGTATTCTTCGCTCTTGTCATTGTCATTGCCGGGTATCGACTCATCACCAACAGGGCTGAAAATAACGCCTTTGCGTTGCTTCAGTCAGCAACGCAGACCTATCAGAATGAGCTGCAGGTCCGGGGACCGGAACAAGCCCTGGAGGCGGTAACACCGGATGTTCAGCACATTCTAAAAAAGTATTCGGGACGTACCGCAGGGAAAATGGCCCGAATCCTGTTTGCGGAATTCGCCTATCGCGGCGGCCAACCGGATATGGCCATTGAGCTCTACCAGACAGCATTGGCAGATGTCGCCACCCGACCGGTCCTCGAAGGCCGGATCTTGAGCGGTTTAGGCTATGCATATGAGGCCAAAACCGATTATGAGGAAGCTGCCGGCTATTTTGAGAAGGTTGCCGCCGGGGAAGGATATATCCTCCGGGACGAGGCATTGTTTCAGATGGGCCGGCTGTATGGGCTGCTGGGGCAAACGGATCGCAGCCTGGCCGCTTTCAAACGGATTGCCGATGACTATCCGGAGTCGATTTACGCAGCGATTGCAAAAGAGAAAATTTCAGTGCCGAGGGAAAACTCGTAAAAGGGGGGCTGTCGTTTACAATCTATTTGGAGAAGACCACAAAAAAACAGCTAATCGATTTCATTTAAGTAATCGATTAGCCGTTAAGGAGAAAAACAGATGAAGAGTTTGTCGGGCTGTAGTTTACTTAAGCAATTATAATGCCAGTATTTAAAAATGCCCCGAAAAACATAATTATTCTATTCGTTTCAATTGGTTGCAATCATATCCAACCAAATCAGACCAAATCAGGCACACCCACATCCGGTGTTTGAATTCAAATTTTTGAACCCCTCCGCCTCAAAAACACAATAACTATCTGTTACCATTGTTATTTTGTATAAACCCGATCGATTCAAAAATTTGAACATCCCCATCCACGGTTTTAATCAACCCACTGATAACATTAGTTTATATAAAACTACCCGGTTGTAAAAATATTTGAACCCTAAATCCCTGAAATCGGGAAAATTAATCATAACTATTCGATAATAAACATAATATTAAAAATATCGGCCCTGTCATCGATACCACACAATTGATGTGGTGTACGGGTAATTTTCTGCGAAAACTATTTCATACCAACTTGGCGGCATCGAAATCGCCGGTCAGGATCGAGATCCGATATCCAGTTTGAATTTTTTAATCTTCCAGTTCAATCCGCTCTTTCCGATACCCAGCAGATCAGCGGCCTGGGACTGAACATTGTTGGTCAGGTTCAGGGCCCGTTCGACCATCTTCTTTTCGATCAGGGCAAGGGTATCATTGAGCTTTGCATCCGCCGGAATCGCCTCCAGGTGAAGCACGTTGTATACGCTCTCTTTAAATTCGGCCGGCAGATCATCCACCAAAATGGTCTCTCCGGGGCAGAAGATCATTGCTCTTTCAATAACATTCTCAAGTTCCCGCACATTTCCCGGCCAGTTGTGATCGTACATCAATCGTTCAACTTCCCTGTCTACACCGGAAACCGGACGTTCGGCACGGTATTCCTCGTTATATTTCTTCACAAAATGGAGCACCAGGGGCCGGATATCCTCCGGACGCCGCCGCAATGGGGGCAAATCGATACTGACAACATTGAGTCGGAAAAAGAGATCTTCCCGAAATATTCCCGACGACACCGCCTCCCGCAGATTGCGATTCGTCGCGGCAATAAAACGGACATTGGCCGAGATGGGTTTGACGCCGCCGACACGTTCGAACACCTTATCCTGAAGCACCCGCAGCAACTTGATCTGAAGGTTGGCCGACAGCTCTCCGATCTCATCCAGAAACAGGGTGCCTCCTTCGGCCAGCTCGAATCGTCCTTTTTTCATGGCCATCGCACCGGTAAAGGCACCTTTTTCGTGTCCGAACAGTTCACTTTCGAGAAGGCTCTCCGCCAGTGCCGAGCAATTGACGGCAATAAACGGCCGATCCCGTCTGGGGCTGTTAAAATGGATGGCCCGTGATACCAGCTCCTTGCCGGTCCCGCTCTCTCCGCTCACCAGGACGGTCGCATTGGCCGGTGCCACCTTTTTCACGGTTTCGAACATTTTCTGCATTTCCTGGCTTTTACCGATGATATTGCCAAACCGGTACCGGGATTCCACATCGCTTTGAAGCCTCCGATTTTCCTTCACCACGCGAAAGACCGCCACGGCCTTTATCGCATAGGCCACCAGGCTTTCGTTATCAAATGGCTTCAATATATAATTGTAAGCGCCCTTCTGAATGGCTTCCACCGCTTTTTCGACGGTACCGTGGGCCGTCATCATAATAACCGGCAATTCGGCGTCATTGGCTTTGATCCGTTCCAACAGCTCAATGCCGTCCATGGACGGCATTTTCATATCGGTAATGACCAGGTCGACGTCGGAGTGTTCCAGGATGGCAAGGGCTTCATCGCCGCTATTGGCTGTTAGCGCTTCGAATCCTTCGTCTTCTAGAACCGCCGCCAAAATCAACGGATAGTTCTTCTCGTCGTCGACAATCAACACAGTATCCATGGCAATTATCCCCTCAGATTGATCGGCAGTTCCACCGTCGTCTGAGCTCCACCGTGAGCGTGGTTTTCAATGTGAATTTCCCCGCTATGGGCTTCAATGATCTTCTGAACAATGCCCAGCCCCAAACCGGTTCCCTTTTCTTTGGTAGTAAAAAACGGATCCCATATTTTCGTGATGATATTCTCCGCGATGCCCTCGCCGTGATCCCGTATCAACACCCGCAACCGCCCGTCCGCCTGCTCCATGTGAATTTGAATATCTCCGCCGCTTGGCATCGCCTGCATTGAGTTGATCAATAGATTTAAGAATGCCTGGTACAACATATCCGCATCGGCGAATATGTTCGGTAGGCGCTCTGGCGCTTCGATGTTAACGGCGTATCCCTCACTTTCCAATTGGGTACTCAGATAGGTAACGTTCTTATCAAGGATTTCTTGCAGCCGACAGCTTTTAAACCTCGGCCACCTGGGCCTGGCAAAATTGAGAAAATCCGTGACGATGTTGTTGAGACGGCTGGATTCCTCGATGATAATGTCGGGGATGGTGTGGCCATCGGGGCTGCCTGCGGCTTTTTTCTTGAGCAGCCCGGCCGAGCTTCGGATAATTCCCAGGGGATTTCGTATCTCGTGGGAAATACCGGCAACCATTTCCCCCAAGGAAGACAAGTGCTGGGCCCGGCTCAACTCTTCTTTTAACCGGAGCCTCTCCTGGCCCCTGCGCTCGATGATGTTCTCGCCCCGTTTGACCACCATCAAAAGCACCATAAACAGAACGCCCATAATGGCCGTACATGTGGATATCACCAGAATCTGGAATCGAAAGATAGCCTTGTCGTCCTCTGTAAGGTCCTGAACGATTTCCACGGCACCGAGCACCGGCCCGGATATACGGGATAACGGTTTTTCAGCGCGCAAGGGGGCGAATGTAACTAATTTGCTCTCCTTTGGAGATCCAAGGGAAAGCTCGAACAGGCTGCCCCGCTGAGCCAGCTTGGAGGTCGTCCGACCCTCCAAGGCATTGGAGTAGCCGGTTCCCCCGGCGTTGACCAGCCCGATAATCCCCTTGTCGAAGCTATAGGAGACAATATTGTTCATATCGTAAATGTTGACCTGTTCTACTTTGAAACTGTGGAGAGTACTTCGAACCACGCGATCTAAATGTTCGAATTGCTCTTTGTCCCTGAGTTGAATTTTCCCGAACTTCAGCGCCGCAGGAATAATAAACTGAAGAAACACCTGGTGATTGAGATTCTCCACGAGTACCAGGGCATACTCTTCGCTTTTTGACAATTGTAAGGATCGTGCCCATCGAACGTTCATCACCGCCAGCACGATTGTACCCAGAAATATGACCACCAGGCTGGTAAAGGTAAAGTATTTTACCAGTCGGAAAGGTTTTCCTTTTTCTGATGGAACGATGGCTTTCATTTTTCAATGATACCGCGGCCCGATTGTGTAATCCATATTCCCATGGACTGCATATAGGGCAGCAATCCCTTCTAAGTCAAGGTCACCGCCCAATGCCGGGCGTCGCTGCACCATGGAGCCGTGTCGAACGGTCCGCTGTCGGGAATGAGTGAAACCAATGGAAAATCCTGTAAATCTATTCCACACATAGACACTAGATATAGTAATATATAGTAAAAATAAATACAAAATGTTCTAACTACGTATAATTTGCATATAATTATATATAATTAACTTGACTTACGGCCATCTGGCTGTCACTTTATTACCTACGCCGACATTTCCTTTACTTCTGACGCCCGCTGTCATTTCGACCGGCAGGCTTAGGCAGACCCCAGTATAGCACTACGGCAAAGTTTACTTTTTTCGGCGAAAGACACCACATGTGCTGTTAATCTTTTCTGAATGCCCACTACATCGTGTATCGAATGATAAATTGTAATTAATTATATGCAATTTGCTTGACTTGTCCGTAACCGATCGAGATAATTATCGGGATCATCTCGATCAGTCAACACCGCCGAAAACCCAAGACCGGAAAAGTAAATGTAAATGGGAAAGAATTCGCTTAAAGAGATTAGAGAGGCGCTCTTGATGAGCAAGGCTGAACTATCCAGGAAAGCCAACGTGTCTCCGGTTACTATCGCGCGGATTGAAAAGGGATATCCCTGTCGAATGGAAACAAAGCGGAAAATTCTACTTGCCCTGGGGTTCAAATTGAGTGAGAAGAGCAAGCTTTTTACGGATTAAGGACTAATTATGCTGTTTGGTAAAAAAACACAGCTTGTTGGACTCGACATCGGGTCCCGCACCATCAAGGCAGCTGAAATTACCGAAACCAAAAAGGGGCGTACGTTAAAGTGTTTCGGCACGATGAACATTCCTGCTGGAGCAATTGAGGAAGGGAATATACAGGAGCCGGATGTTGTCGCGGATCAGATTCGCCAGCTCTTTAAGAATTTCAGCATTAAAGAGAGCAACGTCGCCATATCCATCGGAGGCTACTCGGTCATCGTAAAAAAAATCAATGTCCAGACGATGGAGGAAGAAGAGCTTCAGGAAACCATCAACATGGAAGCCGAGCAATACATCCCCTTCGATATCAGCGACGTCAATCTGGATTTTCAGATTCTCGGTGAAAATGAACACAATCCGAATCAGATGAGTGTTCTTCTGGTCGCCGCCAAAAAAGAAATGATCAATGACTATGTCAACCTGATGAATATGGCAAAACTGAATCCATGCGTAATCGATATCGACGCATTCGCCCTTCAGAACATATATAGCGAGAATTATCCGACGTCAGAGGAGAACGTGGCACTTATCGATATCGGTGCCAGCAAGACGTCACTGAACATCCTTAAAGAAGGGCAATCTGTATTCATGCGGGACGTTTCGCTTGGATGCGGCCAAATTAATCAAAAAATTGTATCCATGACAGAGTGCACCCCGGAGGAAGCGGAAGACATTAAATTTAACGAGGAACCGCATCAGATATCGATGGATGATCTTCGCGAAATAAAGTCGACCGTTGTGGCCGATTGGTGTACTGAAATCCGGAGAGCGCTGGATTTTTTCTATTCAACCTACCCTGAAGATCAAATTCAGCGAATCATTCTATCCGGAGGGGGAGGCAACATTGCCGAATTTCGAGAATTGTTGGCGGTTGAGACCTCTGCCGAGGTTCAAACCATAAATCCTTTCGGAGACATTTTCATAGATCCGGATCGGTTCGACACGGACTACATCAAACACATGGCCCCCCAGGCAGCAATTTGCATGGGACTGGCTCTGAGAAAAATTGACGACAAATGATACGTATCAATCTTCTCCCATTTCGGGCAACGCGTAAAAAGGAGAACATCCGCCGGCAGGTGTTCATCTTTGTTTCCATGTTCGTTTTGATCGCTCTTGTTCTCGTATATTACAACATGATGCTGGCCGGAAAAATCGATACCCTCGAGGCTAAAGTCAACTCAACAAAGAAAGAGCTGATAGAGGTACAGAAAAAAGCCAGAGAAGTCGACCGAATAAAAAAGGAAATAGCCACTCTTGAAAAGAAGATGAACATCATTTCCACGCTGGAACGAAATCGTACTGTTCCGATGGAATTTCTGGTCGCCATGTCCGAACTGATCGTTGAAAAGAAAATGTGGCTGACCCGAATGGCGGGGCCGGCTCGGTAACTATGGACGGTCTCGCCCTCGACAATAAAACGGTAGCCGTCTTTCTTCAAAGGCTGGAGGAGGCACCCCTTTTCAATGGCGTGAATCTGAAGAAAATCACCCAGTCTGACAAAACCGGCATTAGCTTGAAGCAGTTTAATGTTGAGTGCCGAAGGGCTCCCCTGGGCTAACAGATAATGGTGGAAATATGGCGAAGTTAAAACTTCCAAAAATTTCGATGGAAAAACTGGAGCCCTTTTTCGACCGTTTGTCGAAATTAAATACGCTTCAACGGCTTCTGATATGCGTCGGCTGTTATGCGATACTTGTAGCGCCGTTTGTCTGGTTCTCCTATCTTCCGAAATTTGATAAAATTGATCAATTATCAACAGAGCTCGATTCGCTTGAGAGAAAACTTATGATCGCCAAGCGGAAAGCCGCTCAATATAGAAAAATGGTTGCGCTCCTGAAGGAAGCCAAGGGCAATTTTGAACTCGCGGAAAAAAAATTACCCCAGACCAAGGAGATACCAAACCTTCTGGCCAGTATCACCGCATCGGGGCAGGCATCGGGATTATCGTTTCTGCTCTTCGAGCCCCGCAGTGAAGTCAAAAAGGACTTTTATGCTGAAATACCTATGGCTATCAAAGTCAGCGGCGATTATCGAAGTGTCGCGTTCTTTTTCGAACGGCTTTCACGTTTATCCAGGATTGTAAACATCAGGAACATTAAAATGCGCCCGGAGGAGGAAGCTGGAAAGCTTTCAACCGAATGTACCGCTGTCACGTATCGTTTTATAGATGCTCCTAAAAAACAGCCGGCAAAGAAAAAGCGCAAGTAACATCAAAAAACCTTAGGAACTGACACAGCGACAGGCGAGAGAGAAAACGGCATATGACGCGTAAATGGTTTCATACGGTATGCATCATCACGGCACTTATTTTCTTTGCCGGATGTGAAAGCAAGGCGCCGCCGCCGCCGCCCGAGAAGAAAATGGTTCGGAAAAAGATATCTGCAGGGAAAGCGCCGGTCGCCCAAAAGAAGAAAACTCCTGCGCCCGCGAAACCGAAGGCTCAACCCCAGAAAACAGCGACCCCGCCGCCGAAGGCAACAGCAAAGGCGGCTCCTGTCAAACCCAAACCGGCAAAAATTACCCCCGCTGCCCCGGCCGTTGCGCCGTCCCCGAAACCGTCTACGGCACAGAAAGCCGCTGCTCCGGCTAAAACGGCGCCTCCTGCGGCAGCGCCCAAGCCGAAACCGGCTCAACCCGGTGCCAAACCGGATCTGGGCCCGGCACCTCCGGGAGATAATCTCTCAAAGGTCGTCGCGACCGCTCGTGGCGTCACAAGAGGCGGTGCTCAGAAGATCCGTGTCGATCCGTTCAAATCGTCCATCGCAAAGCAGCCGGAGCAACGAAAGACGGGGACAAGAAAGAAGCCGGCCAAGCCAAAGAGGCCCAAGACTCCCCTGGAAAGGCTCGATTTGCGTCAGTTGAAATTGACGGCGATTATCGCGACACCACGTGGCCGGAAAGCACTGGTAGAAGAAGCCTCGGGGAAGGGGTACGTCATTCGAAAGGGAACATATATCGGCGTCCACGAGGGGCAGGTCGTTGAGATAGCTTCCGACCGGGTCATCGTTCGAGAAGAGATTGAAAATGCCATCGGGGAATCGGTGGTAAACAAGCGGGAGCTTAGACTTCCGAGACGCTTTGGAGAATAGCATTATGGTCCATCAGCAGAGAAGAAGGTGGTATCTTTCCATTATCGCCGTACTGGTGACCTTCAGTGTCGCATCCGTTTCCGGAGCCCAGTCAATTTCGAAGGCATCCGGGCCCAAGATGATCACCGGGCTCATGACAGAAGAAACATCCGATTCGGCCCTGGTTCACATCAAGGGAAACCGGGAACTGGTATACACCTCGGTAAAGCAGCCGTATCCTGCCGGAGTTATCCTGTACTTCCCCGACACAGCGCTGTTTCTGGAGGATGTGCAGATTGATTCGGTTAAGAACAGCGAGGTGATCGAAGCGGTGCTGACGTCTGAACTCACCGAAAAGGGCACCACCTCCAGGATAGAAATTCTGCTCCGTCAGGATCTGCCGTACACCGTGAATCTCGAAGATGGCGGCTTGAAAGTCGCATTCACCAAACCCGAGTCAGCGACGGCAGCGGCTGTCCAGGCCCAACCGAAGGCAACCGGCGAAGAAGCGACGTCCGCCATGGCGGCGACCCAACTGAGTGCCATCACGTTTTCGGAAATGGGCGAAGGGTTGCAGGTAAACCTGATCGGAGACGGCACCATCGAGAACTTTAAATCCTTTACCGTCAGAAATCCGGCGCGCATCGTCTTTGACATTTATAATATTCAGGGAAAATCCACCAAAGAGGAAATGATTGCCGTCGATACCGCCTGGGTCAAACGGATCCGTCATTATGGATATCCGGACCGTCTGCGGGTGGTTCTGGATTCATTCCCCCAACACCTGGATACCTTTTCGGCTCGCCCAGCCGACGATGGATTGACAATTTTGGTCGGGGCTAAAACCATCGCGGCTCCAGCCAAAGCGTCCTCGGCAGCGGCGGCACCGGCACCGATACCGGCAACCGTGACAAAACCGGCCTGGATCAACCGGATCGACTTCAGCAGTGGAGAAGCGGGCAAATCGACAGTTATTATTGGAACCACCCATCCGGTTCCCTATGACCTTGTCAAAACCTCCGATCGCCAGCTGCGGCTCAAACTGTTCAATACCCGTCTGCCGGCCTACCGGCAACGCCCGCTGATCACCACACGGTTTAATAGCGCTGTAGATCGCGTGACGCCGGTCCGTACGGAGGAGATGAAAGACCGGACAGAAGTTGTAATAGAGCTTCGTGAAAGCGTTCCGTACCGGCTGGAACAAGTCGACAATTTGCTTCTCGTCAACTTCGAGGCGTCAGACATTCCGCCGAAGCCCTTTGAACAGGCAAAACTGCCCACGTGGCAAAAAGTACTGGAAGAACCTCCGGTGCCGGAAGCCGTGGAACCCGTCGATGTGAAACCCGACGCCACGCCGACGCCGGACACCGCGATACCGACTGGGACAGGTCTCCCGATGATCCCAACCGCCCCCGGAGAAATACCGATGAGACCTGATGGCCAGCCAAAGTACACCGGGGAAAAAATTGCACTCGATTTTTACGATACGGACATCAAGAACGTGTTCCGCATTCTCCGTGAAGTCAGTGGCAAAAATTTTGCGATTGATAAAAATGTCACGGGCAAGGTGACGCTGACCCTGGAGAATCCGGTACCGTGGGACCAGGTACTTGCCCTGGTGCTGAAAATGAACCAGCTCGGGATGGTCTACGAGGGGGATATCGTTCGGATCGCCACGCTGCAGACATTGGCCAAGGAGGAAGAACTGAGAAGGGGCAAACTGGAAGCCACCCTCAAGGCAAAGGAGCAGCAGAAGGCCCTGGAGCCCCTGATGACCGAATACATCCCGATCAGCTACGCCAACGCCAGTTCAGAGATCCGACCGCTTCTGGAACCACTGCTGACCAAGGGCCGTGGAAAAATCAGTGTGGATGACAGAACCAATCTGGTCATCATCACCGACACGGCGGAAATTATCAGAGCAGCCGTGGAGCTTGTCAGGCAGCTGGATGCGGTCACACCCCAGGTGATCATCGAGACCCGGATTGTCGAAGCCGCCACCCAGTTCACCCGGGATCTGGGCATCCAGTGGGGTACCACCATCGGCCCCAATCCGAGCGGCAACCTGGGCGGCCAGATCCAGTATGATGCGGCCGTTAACCTGCTGCGCGGCGGAAACCTGGGGACCATCGGGCTCAATTTTATCAAGCTCGGCGGCACATCGATGACACTTGACGCCCAGCTCACCGCCTCGGAAACCCAGAACAAGACCAAAATTATTTCCGCCCCGAAGGTCGTCACCCTGGACAACAAAGCCGCCACCGTGAAACAGGGGCTCCAATACCCCTACAACAAGCTGGATGCGGACGGCAATACAACGACCGAGTTTATCGACATCGTGCTCCAGCTCACCGTCACTCCCCATGTTACACCGGATGATCGTATTTCCATGAACATCAAGATCACCAAAAGCGATCTGGCCGGTATCGTCAACAATCAGCAGTCGTTTAACACCATCGAGTCTGAAAACGAGCTGCTGGTCAATGACGGGGAGACGGTGGTCATTGCCGGCATCCTTAAAACCACTGCCACGGAGGACCAATCCGGTGTTCCCGGGCTCAAAAACGTTCCGCTGGTGGGCTGGCTCTTTAAAAACAAGGGCGTTATCGACAACAAAGAGGAACTGCTGATATTCCTGACCCCGCGGATTCTGCGGCTGGAACAGCGCACCTTCAGTCGAAGCGGGGATGCGGGCGGATAAGCGTTCGAAAATGCCACAGAGACTCAAAAGCCGACCCCAAAGGGGCCGGCTTTTTTCTTGTTTGAATCAACGGCAGAGACGGGTTCTTTTTACCATAAAATTGCGTCGCGATTTTATTTCAGAGTGGCCATAATTTCTTTGACGTCCTTGGACAGGTCGCTGTCTTTCGGTGCCAGCTCAAGGACTTTGCCGTAAGCCGCCAGTGCGTTCGGGATATCTCCGGTCACGCGATAGGCCTCCCCGATATCGAAATAGATCGGATAATACAGCTCCGCCATATTAATCCCCTCCTGGTAGGCGGCGATGGCATCATAGACCCGTCCCCGTGCCATGTACGTGCGCCCGATCCATTGCTGGGCTTCGACAAATCGCGGGCTGGTATCCACCGCCATCCGAAACCATTGCTCCGCCAACGCATAGTTTCGCTTCGTAAAATAGATCCTCCCCAGGTTATACATCGGAAAATGGGGTGCCGCGTAAAGGACGTTATCGGACAGCTCTTCGAAAATGGCGATGGCCTTGTCCAGCTCGCCGTTTTTCATGTAGGCCACCCCCAGATTGTTTTGACCCGCCGGATAGTCCGGCTCGATCGCCAGGGCCTTTTTGAAATGATAGATAGCCTGTTCCATTCTCCCCTTGGCCATGTAAGCCAGGCCCAAGCCCTCGTGGAGCAGATGATCGTTCCCGTAAAGCTCCTCGGCCTTGAGAAACTCCCGGAGCGCCGCGGAGATCCGTCCTTCAGCCAAATACGCTTCGCCAACGCCCCGAATGGCTTCAGATTGCTTCTTTTTCAACGCCGCCTGGCTATTGTTACTGCCGCTGGAACAGCCCGTGACAAGGGGCCACACCAACATCCACAGGACACAAAACATCCAAAATTTCTTCATATTTAGTCACTCCCTGAATATGGTCGGACGTCACATCGGGTAAACGTCGCATTATCCCGTCATCACAATCCGAATATCGGATTCTTCCAGAAACTGAACGATTCGGTGATGCAGAGATACACCGGTAAGAAGCACCTTCTGACCGATGTTCAGTTGCACCAGATAGCCCGGGATGGTCAATTGTATATTATACATTTCCGGCCGGTTTGCCACAAGGAAGCTGGGCCCCTGTTGATAGGAATCGCCCAAGACGGTAAGAATCTGCTCCAGGATCAAATCCTTGTCCTGTTCCGAAATCTGAAGAATACCGAATCCGGTTTCCTTGATGGCGGAAATCGCATCGCCGTATAGATCACCGAAATCAACCAGAAGCTCCCTGCCGTCACTGAGCGTCACCAGGTTCGTTATCGCTTTGACCTGCATCCCCGCATAGGGAAACGTGATACTCACATTGGGTGCATAATGGCTTCCCAGCGCACGCAGAACCTCGGCGACGAAAGAGCGGCGATCGGCGGCATCGATGTGCAGCGGCCCCCCCCCCGCGTCGTCGGTTCCGGCGGCATGGCAACGGGACCCCCGCCACAGATTTCTTTGATCAGGATGTCCTGTTCTTCCAAATATCGGACGATGGACTCCGGAGTTCGCTGTCCGCAGTCGCCCAGCGGGGTGATACACAGCTGCCCCAGAGACTCCATGCGGGGGCTGTACTTCTGGGTGATCCATCTGGCGCGAATTTCAACTCGCACGCTGTTATCGGTAAACACCAGATGATTTCGCCCGGTGCCCCTGCCTGTGGCCTTGAGAATCGATTCAACGATCTCCTCGGTGTCGGCGTCTGCAGATATCGGTACGAGTTTCAGACGTTGCCGCATCAATTCAATCTCTGCCCGTTCAGAATCCGAAACCGTCCCCTTTTTCGGGAGGAGCGTCATGACCCCATCTCCGAACTCCAACGCCGGAAAGCGGGTGAGGTCGAGTCTGAAATCATCCCGGCCCGGCCTCGGAAAATAATACACCCCGTTGTTGAGCAGTTTGGCGTCCAGAATGTCGGCCGCTTCTTCCAGGGCGGATCTCGCCGCTCCTTCGGCATCGTCGTGCCCCGATTGGGAAAGGCTCGCAGGATCGACAATGACCGGAATTGTCCCGGGGTGCTCCATCCGGCCACTCTCCAGGCGATCGAAAAGAGATGCGTACCAGGGCTCTTTTTTCAAACCCGGATCCGGGATCCGGAGCTGTTGCCCGACCTTGATCCGATCCAGATTGGTCACATCCGGGTTCATCAATCGGAATAGTTTGATCCCCTCTTTGTACCCCCGGGTGCCGAATTTGCCAAACTGTGGGGAAATAACCTGAGACACCGTGTCCCCCGGTTTAACAATGTAGATATTGCTGTACGAAAGAAGTTTTTCAGGTGTCGAACCCATGGTGACAAACGGTACCGTCACCACCCCGGTGGACTGCCCAGGCATGTCGCCGGCTCTCAGAATACGGAGCGGGATAAAAATTTGCTGGCCGGGGCGAATGAGATTGGCATCCCGGATATGCGGATTGATCCTCTTGAAGATGAGCAGAAACTCCGGGAAATCCTTCCGGGCTATTTCACCCCGTTGTTTGAAGAGCTTGAGAAGATAGTCGTTTCTCTGGACGATGTATGGATCGCAAAGGACATCGCGCCCCCGGTCCCGCTTGACGAGATAGCTCTTGTATAGAAACGCGGCGGACACAGTGGACGGCATCAGGATCGCTCCGAGAAAAATCATCGCAACCCATACCGCCGCCGCCCGGCTGACCCATTTAACGGATTTTCTGAAGATCCAGCCGTCTGGCAATTTCTTCTGCCGTACGTATGACAAATTCGTTGAGTTCATCTCCACTCAGCGGATTCCCCGGTTCCGGAATCGAATTGAGGTCGGCCGGCCGAATCAATTGGGGAGTGTTGATCAGATCCGGCTTCGGAACAATGCCAAATTCACTGGGAAATTCTCCGGAAAAATACAGGTCCTGGAACCCGGAAAATTTAAGCGCATGGGCCGTCGAATCCACGATGGCGATATCCGTGTCGGTGACAATACCGGCCTCAATTGCCGCCACCAGTCCTGCCAGGGATTCCCCGCCCTGGGTGCACGCGATATGGCCGTTTCGATTGGCAATAAGTTCCCAATCCATGATGCTTTGTTCGGTAACCTGAACGAAAAATACATGCTCCGCCCCGGCCAACTCGTTGAACTGCTCGACCAGATGAATGACCCGCGGCATCGAGACCGGATTGCCGATCATGGCCGCCTGGGCCACGCTGGGTTGAACCGCGACCGGTACAAACTTTCGACGCTCCGCAAGCGGTTCCCGGTAATACCGGAATACCGGATCCGCATGGTTTGACTGCACGCCCAGGATTTTCGGCAGCCGGTTAATGATGCCGGCATGGTAAAATTTCAGAAAGCCGTTCATCACTGCGGTAATGTTTCCGGCATTTCCCACCGGCACAACAACCACCTTGTCCCCCATCGCATATTCAAAATCCTGAGCGATTTCATATGAATAAGATTCCTGGCCGAGAATCCGCCAGGCATTTTTCGAGTTGAGCAAGGCCACATTGCAGGTTTCCGACAGCGCTTCGACCACCTTCATGCAGTCGTCAAACACACCGGGAATTTCAAACACGGCAGACCCGCTGCCCAGGGGTTGAGACAATTGTTGCGGTGTAACCTTCCTGTGAGGCAACAACACAGCCGACTTCACCCGGGGTCTTAAGTAGGCCGCATAAATGGCCGCCGCCGCCGATGTGTCGCCGGTAGAGGCACAGATGGCGAGGATGTCGGTGGCCAGGCCCGCCCGGAGCAGATAATTGATGTAGCTCAGGGCACTGGCCATACCCCGGTCTTTGAAAGAGGCGCTCGGGTTTTGCCCATCGTTTTTAAAATAGAACCGCAGCCCAACCTGTTGCTGAAGGGCTGGATTGGCCTCTATAACGGGGGTGTGCCCTTCTCCGAGATACACAATATCGTCAAGGGGAATGACGGGGCCGAGAAACTCATGGTAGCGGTAGATACCTTTCAGGGCCGGTATCTTGAGCATGCTCCGGTAATCAAAAATATTGCGCCACAGAGATCCGGAGATACTGCCGAAACGCTGAACATCCGTGTCGTGAAGAAGCAGCACCTGCCCGCACCGGGGGCAGGTATAGAGCATTGTTTGGATTCCGAATTCCGAGCCGCAATCCAGGCATCGGTAAATCAGGCGGCCGCCCGGCCGGGGGACAAGATACGGTTGTATCTCTTGTGGGAACGTTTCGATTCTCACGGCACTATCATTTCCAGATCGCCCATGTAGGACCTCAAGGCTTCGGGAATTCGGACGGTCCCTTCCGGAGTCTGGAAATTCTCAAGTATGGCGGCTACCGTTCTGCCCACGGCAAGACCGGAACCGTTTAACGTATGCACCAGTTCGGTGCCTTTTTTGCCTTTCCGGCGAAAACGGATATTTCCCCGCCGGGACTGAAAATTCTCGAAATTACTGCACGATGATATTTCCCGATACACTTCCTGGGCCGGCATCCATACCTCGATATCGTAGGTTTTGGCGGATGAAAATCCGAGATCTCCGGTACACAGGGTCACCACCCGGTACGGAAGCCCCAAACGCTGGAGAATGGTTTCGGCATCCTTCAGCAGGTTCTCAAGCTCGGCGTAGGAGGATTCCGGGGTCGTAAACTTCACCAGTTCAACTTTGTTGAACTGATGCTGTCGGATCAGTCCCCGGGTGTCCTTGCCGTGAGAGCCGGCTTCGGATCTGAAACATGGCGTATACGCCGTATAACATATCGGCAATTTGTCGTCGGAAAGAATTTCGTTGGAATGGATATTGGTTACCGGCACTTCGGCAGTGGGAACCAGATAATAGTCCCGGTCCTCCAGTTTAAAGAGATCCTCAGCGAATTTCGGCAATTGTCCGGTATGGGTGGTACTGGCCCGGTTCACAATGAACGGAGGGAGCACCTCCAGGTAGCCATGTTCACGCGTGTGTGTATTGAGCATGAAATTGATCAGGGCCCGTTCCAGGAGGGCCCCCACGCCAAAGTAAAGTGGAAAGCGGGCACCGGTAATTTTGGCAGCACGCTCAAAATCAAGAATCCCCAACCTTTCACCGATAGTCCAGTGGGGTTTCGGGTTGAACGCAAATTCCGGCGGTGTCCCCACGGTTTTGACCACCGGGTTGCCATCACTGTCCACTCCGACCGGCACGGACCCATGGGGAACATTCGGAATTCCCATCAGCAAGTCTTGGATCTGCTGTTTGTCGGCGGAAAGGGCCCTTTCAAGTTCTTTGATCCGCCCCCCGACCGCTCGCATTTCCAGGACCATATCTTCCGCTTTCCGGCCTTCCTTCTTGAGCCCTGCGATTTTGTCCGAGACCACGTTGCGCCGGTGGCGAAGCTCCTCGATCTCTCCCAGAGCTTCGCGGCGTCGATCATCGCAGGCGATCAGCGTCTCCCAGTCAAACGATTCGCCCCGGTGTTCGAGTGCAGTCCGTACCGCATCCAAATTTTGCCTAACAAACTTGATTTCCAGCATAATAAATCCTATATATCCAATGATCCTGTTGGGTTCGACAAGCCGGCGGGTCGTCTCCCCACCATTCCACAAGGTTCGGATTCGGCACTCCCTCCGGGATTCGCATCGTGCAGCAGGACCTGCAGAACGCGACAAAAAGGCAGTTGGGATCTACCACGAAAGGCCTATTTTGTCAATGATTGTTACAGGTTGACGTAAGTCAGCCATCTGAGACCGAGTGTTCACCGACAGCGGAGACAATGATGGAGGATCTAAAGGAAAAGCGACAGGACCTGAAGGCGGAAATCGAAAAAAACCTCACATCCTTATCGGAAAAAGAAAAAAAGAAGCGATCCAGGAGGATTGAAGATCGTCTGTTTGAATTTGCCAACTTTCTGGAATCCCGGATCGCATTGCTCTACATCAGCCGGCCCCTGGAAGTCCAAACCGACAGAATTCTGAAACGGTGTTTCGATTTCAACAAACTGGTGATCCTGCCGGTCGTCAGAGACGTGTCGGGGATGCGCCTGGTCAAAATCAAGAATTTGAAATCCGATCTGGTGCGCGATGCGGACGGTGTCTTGACGCCGGATGCTGCCCGATGCCAGGGGGTGCCCATCGATTGTATCGATATTGCCATCATTCCCGGGTTGGTGTTCGATGAGAAAGGCGGAAGAATCGGATCAAACGGTGGGTATTACAACCGCCTCATACCGAAGCTGCCGATAACCACCCGCAAAGTGGCTCTCGCCTACGAAGAGCAAATTGTTCCCCAGGTTCCGATGGAGCCCAATGACAAATTTGTGGATATCATCATCAGCGACAGACGCATCATTTACAAGATTTAGTTTCCCCAGGATTCTGCTTGGATAGAAATGTTTTCCCATCAGACCAACGGTGGATAAGCCCTCGCCGCCTATGGCGCCGCCGGGGGTAAACCTTTTGGCCGTTGAGCGTCACCGGCGCATTTCATAATATCACTGCACGACGATATGCGGTTCATCCGGAAGTTCACTACAGATTCGGATTGAGGCACGCTTCCAACTCAGCCAGGTTATCCCGTTTGCCGACGGCGACGACCGTGTCCCCGGCGCGAAGAATCGTCTTAAAGGAGGGGTTAAAGATCATCTCCCCATCGGATTTCTTGATTGCAATGAGAATCAGTTTGTATTTCTGGCGAATACCGGAGTCTTTCAGCATCACGTCCACCAGTTCGGAGGCCGGTCCTATCGGAATTTCCTCCATTTGAATGTCTGGTCTGCGATATGCAAATGCCAGATCCAGAAAACTGGTGACCGTCGGTCGAATAATCCGCTGCGCCATGCTGGCTGCACCGATATCATAAGGGGATTCCACCTTGCTGGCTCCGGCAGCCTGCAACGTGATTCTGGACTCCTCCTCAGTAGCACGGGCCATGATAAATAACTCCGGATTCAATTGGCGCGCCGTCAGAACGAGAAAGACGTTGTCTGTGTCGGTAGCCAGCACCGCGACAAGGCCTTTGGCGTTGTGGATACCCGCTTTGATCAGGTTGGCTTCCTCAGTGGCGCTGCCGGAAATAAACAGCACCCGGTCGGCTTCCATTACCGGAATCAAATCCCGGTTTTTTTCGATGATCACCAGATCCATCGGTTTTTGAACAAGCTTGCGGGCAAGCACGCGCCCGATCCGACCATAGCCACAGACGATATAATGATCTTTTAGTTGCCCGATTTGTCTGTCCAATCGTCTCCTCCCGAATAGGATACGAATCTGACCTTCCACCATAAACTGTACGACGGCGCCGGCCACATACAAAAATAATCCCACCCCAAGCATGATGAGCAGAATGGTAAATACCCGGCCCGCTTCACTCAGAGGATTGATCTCCGTATACCCCACGGTGGTGAGGGTAATGATGGTCATGTACAGGGAATCGATCATGCGCCAACCCTCGAGCATCATGTATCCGACGGTACCAAACACCAGGATGAGAACCATCAATAGAATCGATATGATGAGGTGGCGGCTGCTCGGCAAATCTCAGGCGTACTCCCTTCCGGTTTAATGCGGGCCATCCACGACAAAGAGCAGCGACATGGACGATCCCCTTCAATGGATGGGCTTGAATTTAGCCCGCAATTTATGAAAATACAAGGGGAACGGCGGCCCCCGGACCTACCATTTTTTGCGGAACACAGGTGTGGCAATCCCCATGGAATTTCGCATTGGCGTGAAGAGGCGCCGGAACAAGACACAGCGGGCTTACGATCACCGGCGTGGAGCATGTCTCGCCCAGAGCGATCTTCCTCGAACTGGAAAACAACAGAGAACGCCCCAATTTCTTGACCGGGGGTAGTGAAATTGATAGAAATCAATACCATGGCACAAGAGGAGTTGAAATTTCGCCGCCAACGCGAAGACATGGTTCAAAAGCAGCTAGAGGCCCGCGGCATCAGTGATCCGGAAGTGCTGAAGGCAATGCGCACCGTACCCCGCCACCTTTTTGTCAGCGAAGCGCTGAGGGATCAGGCCTATGGAGATTTCCCGCTGCCCATCGGCGAGCAGCAGACCATATCCCAGCCATACATCGTGGCGGAAATGACACAGTCCCTTCAGCTGGGAAAAGACGACCGGATCCTGGAAATCGGTACCGGTTCCGGATATCAGTCCGCGATCGTGGCAGAGATTGCCTACAAAGTATATACCATCGAACGGATCCACTCTTTGTATATCAAAACCCGAAAATTATTTGATCGACTCCATTACCACAATATTGTTACCCGGTATTCCGACGGTACCTGTGGATGGGAGGAAGAGAGCCCGTTCGACGCGATCATCGTCACCGCCGGCGCCCCGGAAATACCCAAAACCCTCATCAGCCAACTGGCGATGGGGGGACGCATGGTCTTGCCGGTGGGCGATGAGTTCTCCCAGGAGCTTGTTCGGGTCTATTGGGGCGACAACGGGATCCATACCACACACCTGGGCGGGTGCCGCTTTGTGAAGCTGGTTGGCGAGTTCGGTTGGAAAGAGTGCTGAATGCTTCGACGTCTGTATGACTGGGTGCTGCACTGGGCGGAGACGCCGTATGGTGGGTGGGCATTGTTTATACTCGCATTTGCCGAGTCTTCCTTCTTTCCGGTGCCACCGGATATCCTGCTGATCGCCCTGGCGGTCGGGGTACCCAAAAAATCGCTGCGTTATGCACTGATCTGCTCGGCAGGCTCCGTACTGGGCGGATGTTTGGGCTATCTAATCGGCTGGCAGTTCATGGAGGCGATTGGAAATCGGATTATCGAATTCTATGATTTGACCGCGAAGGTTGATATTATCGCGGATATGTTTCAACGATACGATGCGTGGGCCATCGCCATCGCCGGATTTACACCGATCCCATACAAAGTGTTTACGATTTCCGCCGGTGCCTTCAACATCAATTTCATCGTTTTTCTGGTAGCGTCGATCGTGTCCCGATCGGCACGCTTTTTCATCGTCGGCGGGCTGATCTACGTTTTCGGCCCGGCCATTCAGACCTTCATCGACCGCTATTTCAATATCCTCGCCGTATCGTTTACGGTCCTTCTTGTCGGGGGATTCATCCTGATTAAATACCTCCTGTAAGTCTGCCCACGATAAATGCCTGAAATGTAAAATGCCTAAAATGGTGGACCTGCTGGCCCGTGGGCCCGTTTGCCCGTGGGCCCGTTTGCCCGTTGGCCCGTGGACCGGTTTGGCCAGTTTGCCGATTTAGCCGGTTTGCCGGTTGATGGGACAAGGCCATTACAACCGACGGTCAGACAAAAGGATAAAACTCTGTTGTTGAAACTTAAAACTGTTACTTATGGTCCCGGATAGTTTGTTACCTATGGGCTCGGTTGCAAACAGCATCCAGCATCCAGTATCCAGTAACAAGCATTCAGCATCCAGTATCCAGTAACAAGCATCCAGCATCCAGTATCCAGTAACAAGCATCCAGTATCCAGCATCCAGTAACAAGCATCCATCTTTTATCGTGGAATTGAGCTAAGTCAAGGAAACCGGATGAACACTATCGTATTGAAAGCCTCCATCTTGGAAAAGGAACATAGATTTATGACCGAGCCATCAACGAACCGATCCCATTCAATTTCCACCAGGGATCCGATGAGAATTGCCTCCGATCCGGAATACGGGAAGTTTCTAAAAATCGTGAATCATGTTTCCCGTCAAAACATCAATCTGTGCTGGCATTGCTGGTCCTGCGGCAGCGGCTGCCCGTTCTCCGACCACATGGATTTGTTGCCCAATCAGGTGATCCGTATGGTTCAACTGGGACGACGGGACGAGGCGCTGCGATGCAAAACCATCTGGATTTGCGTCGGCTGCCATACCTGTTCCACCCAATGTCCAAACAGTATCGATGTCGCTTCTGCAATGGACGCTCTTCGTCAACTTGCCATTCATGACGGCATCACCGCTCCCGAACAAGACATCCTCCGGTTTCATAAATACATCTACGGATCGATTCAGCGGCACGGACGACTGAACAAACTGGAAGCGATGGTTCAATTCAAATTGGGTACCGGCCATTTATTTTCCGACTTGGAGTCCGGCGTAAAAATGCTGACCCGAGGAAAGCTGGAACTGGTTCCGCAGAGGATAACGGGACGCGACGAACTAGATCATATTTTCGCGTATTACGACGAGCGTCGCAGGAGCTTTGACACCCATGGATGATATGAAGCTGGCTTATTATCCGGGCTGCACGTTGAATTCCACCGCCAGAGAAATCGATGCGGGGCTGCATCAGATCTGCGAGAGGCTGGACATCCACCTGGAATCTTTGCCGGACTGGAATTGCTGTGGATCCTCGTCAGTTCATGCGGTCCGACCACAATTGGCGGTATCCCTGGCCGCCCGAAATCTTTTTCAGGCCCAGAGCCTGGGAATGGATCTTCTGGTGATGTGCGCCGGATGTTCGAACCGTCTTCGTGTGGCTTCAAACCAACTCCGCATGGACCCAACGACACGCCGGGTGAACGAGGAGCTTCTCAACAATCGGCTGGAGGGGGAACTGCGGGTCCACCATCTTCTGGATCTGATTCCGGATCGATTGAGACGCAAGCCATGGGCAGGCGCCCTGCAAAACGGGCTGAACGGGCTGAAGTATGTTCCCTATTATGGCTGTCTCTTGGCGTCGCCCCCCGAACTCCGAAACTATCCTCCGTTAAACGGCACTATGGAATCGGCAATGACCTGGCTTGGGGCAGAGGAACTCAGCTGGGGATATCATGCAAGATGCTGCGGTGCATTTCTTTCTGTGGCACGGCCGGACATCGTCCAGCCGATGGTGGCCGACATTATGGAAACCGCAATTTTGACTGGAGCGGAATGTATTGTGACGGCCTGCGCCATGTGTCAACTTAATCTTGAGCTGCGGTCCTCGTCTAACAGGCGCCTGCCGGTCTTTTCCATTGTGGAACTGCTGGCATACGGATTGGGATCCGAAGATTGGCCCGCCTGGTTTAAAAAGCATCTCATCAATCCCATGCCCCTGTTTAAAAAACGGGTCTTGCAGTAACACTTTGGATCGCCAGGGCTTCGATGCGGTTATGGAGCATTATAGCAGTTGCCATAAATATATTCTGATTGAAGGTAGGGGTCCAGGGCGTGGACCTTGAGTCAAGTGTCGGAACGGAATTCTGACAATCGCTATAGTTCAGCCCGATAGCAGGGCCTCTTGGAATTCGGAAGCCGAGCGCACTGAAATCTCCTCGAAGCTGTTTCAGAGAATTCGATCAGGCTTGGGATAAGGGCTGGTCCGAAACGTCCAAGAAATGGATTCTGAGGGTTAGGTCAGGTTCGAGGACAAGGCTTTCTGGAGATTGAAAGCGGAGCGTACACGACGTACGTGAGCATTTCAATTTCCAGAATAACGCAGCCATCGGACCTGAGATGATCCTCAGAATCCATTTCTAGGAGCATTTGGAAAACCCACATGAATGACACACCAAACACCCCTCCTCGTGTGCCAGAACGCCACCGCATTCCGGACAGGATCCCATCTGAAGGTTGCTGTCGGTAAGCGCCGAGTGAGTGATATGTTTTAATACCTGGGCAATGGCATCCGGACACGACAGAACTATGGAGCCGTTTTGCCAGCAGGGGGACGGGCATCGGATACCGATGAGCTGCTTGATGATGGCATCGGGTTTGACCCCGGATCGCAAGGCCAGGGAAATAAGCCGGCCGGCCGCCTCGGTTTGCGAAGACGCACACCCTCCTGTTTTTCCCATCTGGGCGAACAATTCGCACATGCCCGACTCGTCGGTGTTCACCGTGACATACAGCCTGCCGCAACCGGTACTGATCCGCTCGGTCACGCCGTGGGTCCGCATGGGCCTGGGGCGCGGTGCGATCTGCGACGAGTCCTCTTTTCGGGTACCGAGGTTCAGAACTTGCTGGTCCCGACTTCCGTAGCGATAAATCGTGACCCCTTTGCATCCGTGCTCATAGGCCGATCGGTAGACCTTTGCGACGTCCTCTTGTGAGGCGTCGGCCGGGATATTGACGGTCTTGGACACCGCATTATCGGTATATTTCTGGAAGGCCGCCTGGATCCGTACATGCCAGTCCGGGGATATATCATGGGAGGTCCGGAACAACCGCCGGTATGTTTCCGGTACGGTAGGGATGTCCTGCACAGTTCCGGTGGAAACGACCGCCTCGACAAGTTCCTCGCTGTAAAATTTTTCCCTCTTGGCGATTTTCAGAAACAGTGGATGGATTTCCGGCAATTCCTGGCCATCGAGCACTCGGCGCACGTGGGCCACGGCAAACAGCGGCTCGATGCCGCTGGATGCACCGGCGATGATGCTGATGGTCCCGGTGGGCGCAATCGTTGTGGTTGTGGCGTTTCGCATGAACGGGGTGGCTGGGTCATCGAACTCACTGCCCCGGTAGGCGGGAAAGTTGCCACGGCGGCGTGCCAGGGATGCCGATGCTTTGCGCGACTCCTGTAAAATCACGGACATGACACCCTCTGCCGCTTCGACGGCCTCTTCTGAATCATAAGGGATACCGAGCTGAATCAACATGTCCGCTAAACCCATGACACCGAGTCCGATCTTCCGGTTGCCTTTGCTCATCTCTTCGATTTCGGCCAGCGGATATTTGTTCACCTCAATGACATTGTCAAGAAAATGGACCGCCTCCCGGACGGTTTGCCTGAGCCGGTTCCAGGCTACGGTCCCTTTCCACACCATGCGTGCCAGGTTGATGGAACCCAGGGTACAAGATTCGTAGGGAAGCAGGGGCTGCTCGCCGCAGGGATTGGTCGCTTCGATATCTCCCAAATGGGGTGTCCGATTGTCCTCGTTGATGCGATCCACGAAGATGATGCCCGGTTCTCCGCTGCGCCAGGCTGAGCGAACGATACGGTCAAACATCTCCGTTGCGGCCACGCGTTGGGAGGTCTGGCCGGTGCGGGGATTAATCAGGTCGTAAGTGTCGCCACTGGCAAGGGCGTCCATGAACGCACCGGTCAAGGCCACCGAGATATTGAAATTGTTCAACCGACCGGTATCATTTTTAGCATCGATAAATTTAGCGATATCCGGGTGATCTACGCGCAGCACCCCCATGTTGGCGCCTCGGCGCGTGCCGCCCTGTTTTACGGTTTCGGTGGCCACATCAAAGACGGTCATGAATGAAATCGGCCCGCTGGAAACCCCGGCCGTGGACAAGACCATGTCATTCTCCGGCCGGATTCTGGAAAAGGAAAATCCCGTGCCGCCCCCGCTTTTGTGAATCTGAGCCGTGTGCTTGAGTGTCTCGAAGATACTGTCCATGGAATCGTCCACCGGCAGCACAAAGCAGGCTGCCAGTTGCCCGAGCTTGCGTCCGGCATTCATCAGTGTCGGTGAATTGGGCAGAAACCATAGGTTCTTCAGCGACCGAAGGAAGGATTTTTCTACCTTTTCAACATCCGCATTCGGGTCGAAAAGCGCATCCGCGGCTGCAATCGCTCTGGCCACGCGCTGGAAAAGCTCCTCTGGCGTTTCAATCGTCTGTCCGTGTTGATCCTTTTTCAAATAGCGCTTTTCGAGTACAACGCGGGCATTCTCAGTTAACTTTATGGTCATTGAAGATCTCTCATCAGTTCTGAAAAACATTCATGCAATACAATGCGCATACAAAAATTCGGAAAAGGCCCTGCACAGCGGGGATATGGAGCGGTTACGGTTGCGGGTAAGGTAAAAATATCGCTTCAAGTCAACGCCTTCGACGCGCAGAGCCTTGAGCTGACCGGTTTCAAGGGCTTCGGATACGGCGATGGTGGACAAAATCGACACCCCTACGTTGCTTTTCACCGCCTGAATGACCGACTGGGTACTGCCCATTTCAGCGACCACATTGAACTGGTCAATGCTAAATCCCTTTCGAGCCAAACTTTGTTGGATCGACGTCAGCGTTCCAGAGCCGCTTTCCCGGATGACGAACGGTTCGCCGAGAAGACGTTTGAGGCCGATCCGTTTCTTTCCGGCCCAGGCGTGATCGGCAGGGACAATCAGCCGCATTTCATCTTCTATCAGTTCTTCCTGGATAATTTTCTTATCGGTAGATTTGGCGCCGACAACACCGAGTTCCAACGATCCCGAGATTACTTCTTCTATGATCTTTCGCGTATCCCCGTTGATGAGTGCCACCTTCACCTCGGGATATGCCCGGGTGAATGCCCCGATAATCCGCGGTAAGATATATCCCCCAGGAATCGTGCTGCCACCGATCACCAGCCGGCCGCGGACCTTGCCCTGAAATTCGGCCATGGCGATTTCGGTCTCTTCTTTTAGGGAGGTGAGTCTGCGCGCATATTGATACAGCAGCTTCCCGGCCTGGGTGGGGACCGCCTCTTTGGCCAGGCGATCGATCAGACGGCATCCGAAGTGCTCCTCGAGATCTTTGATGTGACTGCTGACCGTCGGTTGGGATAGATATACAACAGCCCCGGCTTTTGAAAAGCTCTTCTCTTCAACCACCTTGCAGAAGATATTAAGCTGCCACAGATTCATGCCGCAACGCTGGCTACATATTGCCGAGTTTCTCTTTTAGTCTTTTCTGAACGACAGGGGGAACCATCCCGTTGACGTTGGCACCGAAATGGGCCGCTTCCTTGATAATCGAACTGCTGATGTACAGCCACCTTAGGCTGGTCATTAAGAAGACGGTTTGTATTTCTCGATTCAGCCGTCGATTCATCAGCGCCAGTTGGAATTCATACTCGAAATCGGACACGGCCCGCATGCCCCTCAGGATCGCCTCGGCGTTGTGCCGAACCCCGCAGTCAACCGTGAGCCCCCCGAAGGTATCGACCTCAACGTTGGTGAAACCCTTGAGGCTTTCATCCAGCATCTCGGTGCGCTCTTGTATGGTGAACAAGAATTCCTTTTCGGGGTTTTCCAGTATGACGACGACGATCCGATCAAACAATTTAAGACCGCGTTCGATAATGTCCAGATGTCCATTGGTCACCGGGTCGAAGGATCCGGGGTAAATTGCCGTCCGTGCCATATCGTCTCATTCTCTCCTAAGGTAATGGGGTGTCCGCCGTCACCGGCGAGTTCTCTTCATGACATAGCGAGAGCAGTGAAATTTCACCAGGTTTGGGCGTTTTCTGAAGCGTCGCGCCATGGACGGCTTCACTCAGTGTTCGGCATAGGGGCTATTTCTGTACCATATAGGCGAGAAAAGATACAAGTGTCTTCCCGTACTTGCGTTGATCCCGAATAACCAGCGGCGGATCAATGGGGGGAAGTGATTCGGCCATGCTGTGTTCGAGAACCAGGCAGGCATCGTGTTCCAGTCGCCCGCTGCGGCACAGGTTGGATAGTGTCGGTAAAATCGCGTTTTGTCGATACGGCGGGTCTATGAACACCAGGTCAAAGCGCGATGGAAAAGAGTGGAGGCAGTTTAAATTTCTAACGACATTCCACTGGATAATCGACACCCGATCCATGATGCGACAGATGTCGACGTTCTGCCGAACCATCGCCACGGCGCGGGGGTCATGATCGATGAAACATGCGGTTTTGGCACCACGACTCAGGGATTCAATTCCCAGAGCACCGGTTCCGGCAAACAGATCGAGGACCACCGCCCCCTGGACACAGTGGGAGAGGATAGAAAAAATAGATTCCCTCAGACGGTCCGAGGTGGGTCGGATCCCCATCCCTTTAACCGGGGCAAGTTTTCGGCCTTTCAGGCTTCCTGCAATAACTCGCAACGTGGCTCCGAACCCGATTGCTTGAAAAATCAGAAATGACCCGGGCGGGTCGGGACACCGGGGCGCATTCCCGATTGTGAAATCAACCGAGCGTCTTCAGCTTTTTATAGAGATAGCTGCGCTCCACCCCGATGGCCTCCGCGGTTTTGGCTACATTATTGTCGTTTTCGGCAAGCTTGCGCTGGATAAATGCTTTCTCGAAATGTTTCCTCGCTTCCCGGAGGTCCTCGGCATGGAACCACTTGTCATCCAGCTCGACCGTGGCAAAACCGGCGTCGGGATTATAGGGCGCGGGAATATCGCCGGCCCCGATGGTATCCGCTACCACCATAATCACCAATCTCTCGATCAGGTTCTTCAGTTCCCGAACGTTTCCGGGCCAAGGGTACTTTGCCAAAAGGTCGAGACCTTCAGGGGACATCGTCTTTTTCCGTATCCGGTTCATTTTGGCGGATTCGCTAAAAAACCTGTCGACCAGAATCGGGATATCGTCCCTGCGATCTCCGAGCGGCGGAACTTGTATTGGAATCACATTGAGACGGTAGTAAAGATCCGCTCTGAACGTATTCTTTTCGATTTCGTCTTTGAGGTCTTTGTTGCTGGCGGCGATCACCCGTACGTCCACGCTCAGGGTACGACTGCCACCGACCCGCTGGAATTTTTGCTCCTGGAGCGCCCTGAGAATTTTGGCCTGTGTCTTCAGGCTCATATCCCCTATTTCATCGAGGAAAATAGTTCCTTTGTCAGCCAGTTCAAACTTGCCGCGCTTCTTGGCTGCCGCCCCGGTAAACGAGCCTTTTTCATGTCCGAAGAGTTCACTTTCGATGAGTTCCTCGGGAATGGCGGCGCAGTTCACGTCGATGATCGGTTGTTCCGATCTGGTACTGAACTGGTGGATCGTTCGGGCCACCAGTTCTTTTCCGGTACCGTTCTCCCCGGTGATCAGGATAGAGGAATCCGTTGGCGCCGCCATGGCTATTTCACGCTTGAGGGCCACCACAGGAGCACTCTTGCCGTCGATGGAATGTTTTTCAATTGTTTTCTTCCGGAGAAATCGATTCTCTTCCTCAAGTCGACGGAAATTCAGTGCATTGTTTATGGCCACAATCACCTTGTCGATAGAGAGCGGCTTCTCGATAAAATCGTAGGCACCGAGCTTGGTGGCTCTCACAGCGGTTTCAATGGTCCCGTGTCCGGTGATCATGATCACCTGGATGTGGGGATTCTCCTTTTTAATTTCTGTGAGGGTCTCAATGCCGTCAATCCCCGGCATCCAAATATCAAGAAGCACCAGGTCCGGAGACTCCAGATCGATGAGTTTCAGGGCCTCGTAGCCATTATCGGCGGTGACGACTTCAAACTCTTCGTCGGAAAGCAGTCCCCGAAGGGACTTGAGTATGGAAGGTTCATCATCCACAATCAACACGCTCGGAAACATGGGATATCCTCTTTTCGAATGTGTTCGGAACAATCCGAAGACGTTACTGGAACGATTTCACGAAAAATCCGGATTAAAATGGCAGCTCAATAATAAATTTGGCCCCGTGGGGGTGGTTGTCTTCCATCCGAATCAGACCGTGGTGATCCTGAACGATCGTATTGACGATCGTTAACCCAAGCCCCATACCGGCCTTTTTGGTCGAAAAATTCGGCTCGAACAATCGACGTTTATCGTCGTCGGGAACCCCGGTCCCGGTATCTGCAACTTCCAAGCGTACCCGTTTGACCAGGGGATCGTGGGTGGCGGATATGGTAATACTCCCGTTGTTTCGAATGGCGGCAATGGCGTTGTCCACCAGATTGATCAGCGCCTGTTTAATCTGTTGTCGGTCCAGATTCAGCGCCGGCAAACCGTCGGCGGTCTGAAAACCGAATTCTATCGCCGGGTGACTTTCCCGGTATAAAGCCAGTGTCTCTTCGATGATCGGGCGCAGACGGCAAGGTTTCGGATTGGCGCTCGGAAAACGTGCAAAAGACGAAAATTCATTGACCAGATTTCGAATCAGGTCCACGTGGTCGATGATGGTCTGGGTACACTCATCAAACACCGGCTCCACCAGCTGATCGCTGTATTTGCGCCGCAGCCGTTGAGCAGACAGGCTGATCGGCGTCAACGGGTTCTTTACTTCATGGGCGATTCGCCGTGCGACTTCTCTCCAAGCGGCCATGCGCTGCGCTTTTTCCATCTCTGTGAGATCGTCGAAAACCATGACGATGCCCATGTGTCCGCCGGACTCATCTTTGAGTACGTTAAGATAGACCAGGAAGCTTTTCGATCTTCCACCGATAGTCAATCGCAGCGGAACCTCGATAGCGTTGCTCGGGGCGTTGTCGAGCTTTTCCTTGATCTCTTCTGCCAGTTTCAGGTGGTCACCACGGAGCAACTGAAGGTAGTTGTCGTTGAGGATATCTTCTGCTCGGACATCCAGCATGTTTTCCGCCGCCGTATTGACGGTGGACACCTCACCGGAGGCATCCACGGTAATGACTCCCGTGGAGACGTTCTTGAGAACGGTTTCCATATACCTTCGCCGTTCTTCAATTTCGATATTCTGCTCTCGCAGTTTTCGCGCAGATAGTTCCAGCTGCTCCCGGCTGGTCCGCAAATCCCGCGTCATCTTGTTGAATGAATCGACGAGGGTTCCAATTTCGTCGTCGGCGACCGATTCGATGGACACTTTTAAATCACCCTCGGCAACCCGTCTCGTACCCTCGGCCAACTCCATGATCGGTACGCTGATCGATTTTGCCAGGTAGAAGCCAAACCAGATCGCACAGAAGACCACCAGCAGGCCGACAATGGAAAGCGTAATATAATAGGTGGCTTGGATCGGGTCTCGGAGAAGCTTGATCTGCTGATACTCCTCAAATCCCGTGGAAATCGAATTAAGATCCTGGGACAGTTCCCCGGACACCAGTTCATTGACCAGGACAAACGCTTTTGCTTCCGGCCACGGGACACCAAACGGAACGGTGCCCATGGTGCGAATCAACTCCCCGTCGTCGATTTGCTCGGAAAGGGTATGAGATTTAATCTCGGAAAAGTCCCTCTGCAGGCTATCGGAAGCAACCGCCGGAAAGGGGTTGTCTTCAAAATCCTGCGCCATCGCATAAGCGAGGCGGTTCAGCTCGGTGCCGTAGACTTCTACCGCGTCCAGGTTAAATGCCCGCTGGACCACCTGAATATATCGGGAAAGTGCTTTTTTCTTTTGGGGTTCGAACAGTTTTTTTGTTTTAATCTGATAGGCGATGCGCTCCAGGTAGAAGCGATTGTTTTCTTCCACGTAGCCGTAAAGTCGTCGACCAACACCCAAAGAATTCTCAAGGGCCCTCTCTACCGGTACGTTAAACCAGAATTCGATACTGGTCGTTATGAAACTGAGAGAGAAGAAAAACAGGACGGTGGTGGGAAGCAGCGTAAGGGCCACAAAAGCCACTACCAGGCGCGTTCGCAGACGGGCGCCCATGACCTTTCGCCGGCGATCATACAGCAGTTTGACCAGATTGCGAAGCACCAAAAACAGCAGCAAGATCAACAACAACAGATTGATGTTGATCAAGATGAACATCAAAATGGTGTTGGACACCGGAAAATCAGCGCCGAAATGGATCACCCGGTTCTCGGCATAGGTCAACAGCGCAACCACCAGAGGGATAACAACAATCAGAATCCTCTCCCGCTTACGCCGTTTCCGGTCGGACTCGCTAATATAGGATTTTGGAGAATCTCCACTCATGGTTGCTCGCTGTCAGCCGAACGGTGCTTTCTCCTGTGTATGGAATACCGCCGGTCGATCCCGGTACGGATGCCGACCGCATCCGAGCCGTTAGAAAATAAAATCGATGGTGTACCAATCGGTTTCAAAGTCCCAGAGAGAGACGAAAAACAGGACGTAATGAAGATAAAGGGGAAGGGTCAATTTGTCCAACTGGGCCTTTGCCCGCAATTGGTACTGCCGGCCCTTGTCAAGCTGATTCAGGGGGACAATTTTCAGGCGATCAATCTCGGCCATCAATTTGCGGGCCTCTGCAAAAGATTTTGTTTTTTGCGTTTTCCCACTTTCCCAGGATCTCTGAATCTCAAACTCCCTTTTGAGATTGTCGTATTTGATGGTGTGGGTGATTTCCAGGTTGGCGATCCGTTTGTTCAGCCACAGATTTCGCGCTTGATACAGGCGGATAAAAAACGAAAAGGTTGTCGGGACGCCGCTAAGCACCGCTTCCTTCATATGCTCTGTGAATGCCCCTTCAACATTCAGGTAAACCAAAAGATCATCGCGGGTATTGGTTACGATAATGTTGGTCAGCCTGGCCTCCTTGGCCCACAGCGGAGGGGACAGAAACATCAGAAAGACCAATGTGATGGTAATATAGCGTCTGAGGTTCGGCGTCATCAAAATAGGGGGGGGTCCCGTCGATTTTCAGGGTACGCTCTCCTTGCGTATTGCAGCCCATCATACCATAAAAGTTATAAAAACATAAATTTATTTCTTTACCGGAGCAGGAGGGAAATGGCAAGGGAATTTACGGACACCGGAATCGACACCCCTTTCCGGCCATTGCGTGACCGGCAGGGGATAGCGGGGTTGTCAAACGTCTGTTCTATTTCAGGAGGGTCGGTCCGGGGTCCGGATTTATAGCGATTTTCAGAATTCCGTTCCGAAACCTGACCCTACCTTCAATCGGAACATATTTATGGTATAGTCCCTGAAAAATGAACAGACGGCAATGGGTGGGTTAAGTGGGCGTGTCCCCGTTCATCGTGCAGGTTTCCCAGGCAGATTTCTCGCTGAAAAACTTCTTGAGGAAGGCGTGGTTGAATTCGTGCCCCGATTTACTGACCTTCAGATGTCCCATAATCGGCATTCCCATGAGGGAAAAGTCCCCGATACAGTCCAGAATCTTGTGTCGAACAAACTCGTCCGAATATCGGAGCCCCCCTTCATTGAGAATGTGATCGTCTCCGATAACCACCGCATTGTCCAGGGACCCCCCTCTGGCGAGTCCGTATCGTTTCAAAGGCTCATATTCAGCAAGGAATCCAAAGGTTCTGGCCCTGGAGATGTCTGCTTCAAAGGTGTCGCGGGATACTTCGTAGGTGTATGTCTGATTCTGTATCAAGGGGTGAGCATACTCAATGGAGCACGTAATTTTGAATGCCGGCAGGGGATAGGCGCCGACAAACTTTCCATTCTCCATAAGCTCAATGGGCTCCTTGATGACGAAAAAGCATCGGGGACCAACCTGTTTTCGGATCCCGGCAGACGTGATCAGTTCGGCAAACGGACCCGCGCTGCCATCCATGATCGGCATTTCGTAATGGTCCAGTTCAACGATGGCGTTGTCGATGGAAAGGGCTGAAAAGCTGGCCATTAAATGCTCGATCGTCGAGACAATGAACCCCTCGGCGCCGATGACCGTTGCCAGACTGGTGTCGATCACATTGTTGAAATGAGCCCGAATCGTGGGCCTGTCCGGAAGGTCGGTTCGAACAAATCGGATCCCCTGGTTCACCGAAGCCGGTTTAATGGTCAGGTGCACGGACTTTCCGGAATGGACCCCGACACCTTCGCAGTGTACTGTTTTTTCAACGGTCTGCTGATAGCTGGTCATATAAAATAAATCCTTTTGGGTACTTGGCACCTATACCATGGCATGTCCGGGTTATGGATCAATTTCTCCGTCATCAAACGGTCGAAGGTTTTGCAAAGTCCGTTCCAGCAAGGGTGCAGCCGGTCAATTTATTAATTTTATTAATGTTAACGAATTGTTATGAGTTTGTTGGGAGATACGGATGCCGCGCCGGGAACAGGTTATGTGGTTGAAAAAGACACAGGTGAACGTCGATCTGTGTGTCTTTATCAACAGCGGCTCCGGAAATGCAAATAAAAGATTGTCCCTCCCAACAGAATTTGCTAACAATATGATCATTAAGGCAGATTCGTGGCGTGGCCGTTTTGATCGATGGAGTCCCCTTTCCGTCGGTGGCCAAGCGGCGTTCCCCTGCCGGATCGCGGACCCTCCCCGCACCGACAATCCATAATCGAATTACAGATAGGCCCCATGCTTGCAAAAGCTTTCAGCAGTGCCGTTCTCGGCATCGATGCGTTTCTGGTTGAGGTCGAAGTAGACATTATGTCAGGCCTCCCCGCATTTGCCACCGTCGGCCTCCCGGAGGCGGCTGTAAAGGAAAGCAAAGATCGGGTAAAATCGGCAATCAAGAACTCGGGATATACCTTTCCCGACGATCGGATCACCGTTAACCTGGCCCCGGCAAATATCAAAAAGGAAGGTACCGGTTTTGATCTGCCCATCGCATTGGGCATCCTTTCCGCCACGGGTGTCGTTTCTCAGCAGACCCTGTCCCGTTTCCTCGTCCTTGGGGAATTGTCCCTCGACGGACGTATCAAACCGGTGAACGGCTCCCTGCCCATGGCCCTTGCCGCCCGTGGGGCAAGCTATAGAGGTATCATCGTACCCTACGGGAACAGACAGGAAGCGGCTGTTGTCCGGGGGATTTCCGTGTATCCGGCAAAAGACCTGCCCCGGGTGGTGGATTTTCTGCGGGGAGAGATGACCATCTTGCCGGAGAAATCGGACCTTGCCGCCAGGTTGGTACACCGGCCCGTTGGCGACGGGGATTTTTCGGAAGTCCTCGGGCAGGAACATGTCAAGAGGGCCCTGGAGATCGCCGCTGCAGGAGGGCACAACGCCGTCCTGATCGGCCCCCCGGGTTCGGGAAAAACCATGCTGGCCAGACGTCTCCCCGGGATTTTGCCGCCGTTGACGTTTGCCGAGGCGATCGAAACAACGAAGATTTTCAGCGTAGCGGGCCTGATGGATGAGCACCAGGCCATGGTCACGTACCGGCCGTTCCGCGCGCCCCATCACACGATATCCGATGCCGGCCTGATCGGTGGCGGTCACATCCCCAGACCCGGTGAGGTCAGTTTGGCCCACAATGGCGTGCTGTTTTTAGATGAACTGGCCGAGTACAAAAAACACGTTCTGGAGGTCCTCCGGCAACCCCTCGAGGATGAAAAAGTGACCATCGCCCGGGCGGCCACTACCCTCACCTATCCGTCCCGGTTCATGCTGATCGCCGCCATGAATCCGTGTCCGTGCGGTTACCTCACCGACGCCAAGCACGAGTGCCGGTGCACCCTCCAGCAAATCCGCCGCTACCGGGCGAAGATCTCCGGTCCCCTCCTGGACCGGATCGACATTCACGTGGAGGTGCCGGCCGTTCCCTACAAGGACCTCATGGGTGGGATCGCCTCGGAAACTTCCGAGGTTATTGCACGGCGGGTCGGCGCTGCAAGGCAGATTCAGTCCCGGCGATTCCGTCACAGCAATATCTACTGCAACGCACAGATGGGCAGCCGTCATGTCCGGAGACACTGCCGGATCGACGGTGTCTCGTGCGGTCTTTTGGAGTCGGCGGTGGACAAACTGGGGCTGTCGGCCAGGGCCTACAATTGGATTCTCAAAATCGCCAGAACCATCGCCGATTTAGACCACAGCAAGGATATCCACGCCGAGCACATCTCCGAGGCCATCCAATACCGGAGCATGGACCGGTCTAAGAGCCTTTTGAATCGGTTTTGAAAGACCCAGCTTGATTTACCGACCGGACAGTTCTATGTCTGACTGGAAACGGCGCATGTTTCCGTTCATTCCAAAACAGAGGAGCCGGAACATGAAACACAATACGCATATCTACATGGCAGCTAAGGCAATTGAACTCACACGGCAGAGCGTGGACAACACGGTCCATAAAAACGGAACCTACCTTAAGGGAAAACATAAAAGTAAGGAACGGAAGGCAGCCAAGGAACGGCAGCGCATCCTTCAATACTACAAGGATTTCCTGTATGAGGCCACCTGGGCCCCTGACGATGTCTTGAAAGACAATGACCCCTACCACATTTTCAAACTGTTTACGGATGATGAGTTCCGCGAACATGAATTCACCGATAAGCAGACATTTGAAAGAGACGGCGGCGTATTTTACAAGTTCGCCGGGGGGGCTTCCCTTCAGGGCCGATCATATCGCCCAGGAAATCATCAACATGTCAAAACTCCGGGATTTCAACGATCAGTTCGAAATCCGGCAGATTATGTATCAATACCTTCTGCTCAGCCATTACCTGGTGGATGCCCATGTCCCTATGCATTGCGATTTGCGGGATGACCCGCCAAAGGCGAGACGGGACAGCCAACCCAGCAGGCGCAGCGGTACGAAAAAGCCGGACGGTGCGTATATGAAATCTTCGGCACATAATGATCTGGAAACGGTCTGGGATAAGGCGGTAACGCCGGTCGCCATCGAGGAAGAGATTATTCCGCGAACCTGGACAAATGAAAAACTGGAGAAGACAGCCTATTCCGAAGCCGTTACCTTCAGTCTCGACGACTGCAAGAAAAAGGGAGATATCAAGGTGCCGATCATCCCCAAGGGCGGGCTGCTGGAATTCATGATCGATGTTTGCATCGAAAGTAAAAAAAGAGGACAGATCCTTTTCCCCATCGACAATCCCAAAGTACGAAATGACGCCGCGCTGCCTGAAATCACCCGGGCGATCTTTTCGGATTGCATCGGTCATCTGATGGCGGTGTGGCGTTATATCTGGGTGTCTCACAAAGGATAACCGTCCGACCATACCTCCGTCCGGTTCCGCCAATCGTCCCAAGCGGTGGACAAGTGAAATTATGTGCGTAAATTAAAGCTGTTGCACCAAAGCGTGTATCCATTTCAAACAACCGTGAACATAGGAGCGTAAAGTGAGTCAAGATACGGTAACGTTCTTTGACCCTTACCCGTTTCGACCGGGGCAGAAAATTCACATTGTAACCGGCCCCCGTAGAGGAGATTGGGAGGTCATTGGCGTTACGGACCGTAACGTAACCCTCCGATGTCCGATCAGTTCGCGGGAATTTGAGTGGAAAAGATTCTGCTATGTCGTTGATGAGCGGGATCAGGTCGAGTGGCCGCAAAAAGAATAAAACCGATCACAACAAGGCATCTTAGAACCCATGGCGGTGTTGTGGACCTCCTGGCAGGGCTGCAGGGCCCCTTCCCCACAGCCCTGCGAACATACGAGCGTGTATGCTCCGCTTTTTCGTTATCCCACGCCTTGCCATGAATCCTAAGCTACCTTCCTGAGATCGGTTTCAAATATGCCATAGGAAAATACAAATGAGCCTTAGCCTTAAATTAATCACCGTTGCGATTCTGCTCCTTCCGTTGCTGTCCGGCTGCGGATCCCAGGAATCCGTCGCGTCTTTAGCAAAAATCGGCTGGCAGTCCTACGATGCCGGCTTACGGCAGGCTGCAGAATCGGATAAGAAGATTTTTCTTTACTTCCGGGCGGACTGGTGACCCTATTGCCGGAAACTGGACCAGGTGTTGGTCCGGCCGGAGATCCGTTCCTACCTGGCAGAGAACTTTATCCCCATTCTCGTGGATTTCGATAAAGACCCCGGTATCGTCAAAGAATACGGCGTGCGGGGTATCCCGGTCATCTGGTTTCTAGACCGCCAGGGCAACCGCATCCGGCAAGTGACAGGGTATATTCCTGAAGACCGTTTCCTCCCGGTCCTGCAATATATTCAGACAGATGCCTACAACCACCAGTCCTTTGCCGCGTTTACGGCCGATAAATAATCCGTTGAAAATTTCCGTAGAGGCCGGCCGATGTAGAAAAACCGATGGTTTTATGTTGCTTTTCGTGTTGTTCACCTTCCTCCTAAAACTGTGTCCCACTTCATACAGGGCCCCAATGCTGCCGGCAGTCGTTCCATCCTGATCGCTTCGGAATTCCTATCAATTCGATATCACTATAAATATTCGGCAGGGCGGAACGATCAACAGTGCCGAAGCAAAAACATTTGAGTGTAAGATCAAGATATGCTCTAGTAACAGGATGAATCTGCACACCCCATTACGGAGAATAAGCCATGATGCTTAAAAATTCCCTTGGGGAAATTCTGATCGGTTTGGGCCACATCACGGAAAAACAGCTGGATGAAGCCCTGGAGATGCAGGAAAAGATTATCCGGGAAACGGTGCCGTTTAGTAGTTACCATGTGGTCAGTTTTGTTTCAGACTCCCTGCGAGCGAAGGATGGTGGCGGTATCCCCTTGCTGGGTCAGCTGCTGAAAGAGATGAATCTGATCAATCCGAATCAGCTCGAGGAGGCGCTGACCCAACAGATCGACTCGCTCAAAGAATACCATTATCTGGACAGTGACAAGCTATGTTCGGTAATGGAAATCTGTCATCTGATCGGTTCCACCCTGAATCTATCCGAAGTGCTGGTTCTCATCATGAATCACGTGACCCGCTTGACCAACTCCGTGGGTAGCACCCTCATGCTCGTGGACGAACTGACGGATGAACTGGTGTTCAGCATTCCCACCGGTCCCAAGGCCCAGACACTGCGCGATATCCGCATTCCCAAAGGGAAAGGCATTGCCGGCTGGGTGGCCCAGAAACAAAAACCGGTCATTGTCAATGACGTTAGAAACGACCCCCGGTTCTATAGCGAGGTGGACAGTGCCGTGGGATTTGAAACCCAATCCCTTCTGTGCGTGCCACTGAAGGCCAGACGCAGGCTGATTGGCGTTCTCGAAGTCGTCAACAAGAACGATGGCAGCGAATTCACCGAAAAGGATGCCCTTCTGTTGAGCATCTTCGGCTCCGAGGCCGCCCTGGCTATCGAAAATGCACGGGTGCACGGAAAGCTGAAGCAGCAGCTCATCGAAAACAAACGCATCGAAAGGGAGCTTTCCGAATCGGAAAAGTTCCGCGCTCTGGGACAAATGTCGGCAGGTGTGGCCCACGATTTCAACAACATTCTCAGCGCCATACTCGGATATGCGGACATTGCCATGTATTCCCGTGAGGATCCGGCCCGCATCAAGGAGAGCCTGGAACAGGTCCTGAAAGCCTGCAAACGGGCCAAGGAACTGGTGACCCACATTCTGGCGTTCAGTCGTCACAGCCAGCAGGAACGGCTGCCGGTTCAGCTGGGGCACATCGTTCAAGAGGCCCTCAAACTCCTGCGGGCGTCCATCCCCTCCACCATAGATATCCAGGTACATATCGAACCCGGTTCCGGGGCGATCCTGGCCGATCCGACACAGATTCATCAGGTGCTCATGAACGTTTGCACGAACGCCCATCACGCCATGCAAAACAGCGGGGACCTCTTGGGAATATCGGTGGCACCGGTGGAAGTGACCGATGAGCTGGCCGAGTCCAATGCAGACCTGCGGCCCGGGCCCTACGTCAAACTGTGCATCAGCGACAACGGCAGCGGAATGGATGACAGCACGCTTAAACAGGTCTTCGAACCCTACTTCACCACAAAGGAAAAAGGGGTGGGTACCGGCATGGGGCTGGCCGTTGTCCACGGCATTGTCAAAGGCCATGGCGGTGCCATAACGGCATCAAGCTCGCCCGGTAGAGGATCCGCATTTGAGATGTTCTTCCCGAGGGTCGCCTACGAGATTCACAGGCGTCCTGCACCTGTTCTGGACATGCCGAAGGGGCAGGAATCGATACTCTTTGTCGATGACGAAGAGGTTCTGGTAGATTTGGGCAAACAGATGCTCGAAAGTCTCGGCTACACCGTCATCGGCGAAACCGATCCGAAGGCCGCCTTGCAGCGCTTTGAGGCACGTCCCGAAAACTTCGATATGGTGATCACCGATCTGACCATGCCGGGTATGACCGGAGATGCCCTGGCAAAGACGATCATTCGCAGCCGTCCGGATCTTCCGATTATCCTGGTAACCGGTTTCAGTGAGCGGGAAACCCAGGAACATGCCGGGAACATGGGCATCCGCGAAATCGTCATGAAACCCTTGACCATCCTCGATCTGGCATCGGTCGTCCGCCGAGTGCTGGACCAGGAAGGTTGATCCGCCCGGATCGTAATTGTTCAGCTAACGCACACAGACACTCCTGTTCCAACGAAACATACGCCGCCCGCATCTAACAACGTGTCCCCAGAACACAAAATCCCTTGCCGGGGACCGTATCGACTTGTTAAGTAATTCGCAGCGAAAGAGCGGTGCTTCAATGGTGTGGCTGGGGCAAATATGTCGCAATCGCCTGCCACCCGCTGGGACAAAATGGGAATCCCGCGCCACAGGGCTGCCGGGGCAGGAATTTCAGCCTTTCGCATCATGGCGACATGGTCGTGTTTGATAACATCGTTGTACGATTTTATTCAGCTGCAGGGAGACCAACATGGAACACCAGTTTGATGTAGTCATTATCGGTTCCGGCCTTGCCGGATTGAGGGCCGCCCTTGAGCTGGGGGTTGATACCAGGGTGGCGGTGGTCAGCAAGGTATTTGCCACTCGATCCCACTCGGGGGCCGCCCAGGGCGGCATCGGGGCTGCTTTGGGAAACGAGGAAGAGGATAACTGGAAATGGCACGCCTTCGACACCATCAAGGGAAGCGACTATCTGGGGGATCAGGATGCGATTGAAATCATGGCACAGGATGCCCCCAGAGTTGTGTACGAGCTGGAGCATATGGGAGTGCCCTTCAACCGCACCGGAGAGGGCAAAATCGCCCAGCGGGCATTCGGCGGTCACACGCGGAATTTTGGAGAAGCCGCGGTAAAACGGGCCTGTTTTGCGGCCGACCGCACCGGCCGGGTAATTCTGGATACATTATGGGAAAAGTGCCTCCAGCGCGGGATTGCCTTTTTTGACGAATATCATCTCTTGTCTCTCATCGTCGAGGACGATGGTTGCTGCGGGGTAACCCTCTACGAGCTCGCCACCGGAACTATCCACGTCATTCAGAGCAGGGCCGTACTGCTGGCAACCGGCGGTGCCGGAAAAATCTATAAGACGACATCCAACGCCATGGCCTCCACGGGCGACGGCATGGCCACGGCATACCATGCCGGAGCGCCCCTGGAAGACATGGAGTTTGTGCAGTTCCATCCTACGGGCATTTACAAGTTGGGCATTCTAATCAGCGAGGCGGCCCGTGGGGAGGGGGGCATCCTGCGAAATAGCGAGGGCGAGCGTTTTATGGAACGATACGCTCCCACCATCAAGGATCTGGCCCCGCGGGACATGATCGCTCGCTACATTCTGCAGGAAGTCCGGGAAGGCCGCGGTATCGATGGCAAGGATTATGTTCATCTGGATCTGACCCATCTCGGAGAAGAGGTGATTGGGAAAAAACTGGTGGAGATCATCGAGTTTGCCCGCACCTATTCCGGCGTGGATGCACGAAAGGAACCGATTCCGGTACAGCCGACCTGTCACTACATGATGGGCGGAATCGCCACCGATGCGGACGCCCACGTTATTCTGGATGAACACGCCACACCGTTTCCCGGGTTATTTGCGGCCGGTGAATGTGCGTGCGTATCGGTCCATGGTGCGAACCGGCTGGGATGTAATTCACTTCTCGACACGCTGGTCTTTGGCCGGCGTGCCGGAAAAGAGATGAGTCAGTTTATCCATCGTGTCGGCATGCCGAAAATCCCGGCCGGTCTGGAAGAAAAAGAACGTCAGCGGATCAAACGTATGATGGACAACCCGGGCAAAGAATCTTTAGGTTCCGTCCTTTTGGAAATGCAGGAGGTCATGATGGACAAGGTTTCGGTCTTCCGTGAAGCGGCAGGGCTGGAGGAAGCCCTGGAGAGTATCCGGAATCTTAAAAACCGGTTTGATCAGGTCGCCGTATCGGACACGGGCACGTGCTTCAACCGAAACCTTCTGGATGCGCTCGAACTCGGGAACATGCTCGATCTTGCCGAGGCCATAACTCTGGGTGCCCTTCACCGCCGGGAAAGCCGTGGTGCCCATTCACGGGAAGACTTCCCGGATCGGGATGACTCGAAATTTCTGGAACACACCATGGTTCGACTGACAGGTGACGGCCCTGAAGTGTTTACAAAGCCGGTGACGATTACTACCTACGCGCCAAAAGAGAGGACATATTGACATGAAATGCCATTTTGTCATCTATCGCTTCGATCCTTCTGCGGACAGTCAGCCCCGTTACCAGGAATACCAGGTGGACGCCGAATCGACCGACAAAATACTGGATTGCCTGAACAAAATCCGATGGGAACAGGATCCCACGCTGGCCTATCGAGCCTCCTGCAGCCACGGGATATGCGGTTCCTGTGCCATGACCATTAATGGTAATGTGGGGCTGGCCTGTCAGAAACTGATCCGGGATTTTAAGACTGCCAACAATTTTGTGATCGAGCCGTTACCACTGTTCAACGTGGTCCGGGACCTGGTGGTCGATCTCGATCCCTTCTTTGACAAGCATCGGGCGGTGCGACCCTATCTGATCACCGATGAAGATCCCCCCGAGACAGAGCGCACACAAAGCAGCGAAGACCAGCAAAAAACGGAGCCCGCCCTGCGCTGCATCCTTTGTGCATCGTGCACCGCTTCATGCCCAATCTCCCGGACCAATCCGGACTACCTCGGACCGGCCGCCCTGTTGCGCGCCTTCCGGTATATCTATGATTCGAGGGACTCGGCCACCGGGAGTCGCGTTTCCCAACTTGATGACGACAACGGGGCGTGGGGATGCAAAACCATGTGGTGGTGCACCGATGTCTGCCCGAAGGGCATTCCGGTCACCAAGTGTATCGGACAGATTAAGAGGGCCATCAAGCAACACGCAAAGGCGGAGGAGTAATCTGAATACCCCGAACGGGATCTGACGTTGCTTCGCTGGAGGCGAGGGATTATGTTAACACATCTATACCCATCCGAATCGCCATAAATCTGAATGCTTGGATAGCTAGAGGAGACACCGATGACACCCTTTGTGCTCAAAACACTTTCAAAAGACGCCATTCCGGCCGCATTGGAAAAGGCGGAGCGCTATCGGCTTCTGGGCGAACCCCAGGAAGCGGAAAGCATCTGCCGGGATATTCTCGACATCGATCCGAACAACCAGGACGCCCAGATCGCCCTTCTACTAGCCATTACCGACGAATTTAAACATCAGCTCACCCCGGCATTTACCCGGGCGAAGGAAGTTCTGGAACAATTAGGTGATGCCTATTGCAAAGACTATTATGGGGGAATTCTCTGCGAACGCCGGGCCAAAGCACACTTGCAGTCCGGGGGCCCGTCGTCCGGCCACATGGCCTATGAGTGGTTTCGAAAGGCCATGGACCTGTATGAGTCTGCTCTCACCACCTGCTCCCCGGGAAACCAGAGCGCGCTGCTCCGCTGGAACACCTGCGCACGGATCATCAATGAGAATCCGGGCATCGCCCCGGCGCCGGATGATCGCACCGAACCCATGCTGGACGCGGCGCCGGACCAGACCTAATAGCATTTACCGGAAGCAAGGGTGACCTGTGGTACCCTGTTTGTTTCAACACATAATCGCAGGTTCCACTTTCGACATTCTCTCGCACAGACCTGCCCAGTGGCGCTCGCATCGGTTCGCGCTGGAAAACTATTTTTCGGAAACAACAGCATGCCGGGTTCATTCATGCGTACCAAGTATAAAAAGCCAGTGCATGTCTTTGTGGTTTCCGATGCTACAGGGATGACGGCAGAACGCGTGACGCGTGCCGCTCTGGTCCAATTCAGCGACATCGATCCCAAGTTTAAAAAATTTACGTTTGTCCGGGAAAGGGAGCGGATCCGGGACATTTTGGATCGTGCTGAACGGCTTCAGGCCATCGTGATCTACTCTCTCGCCTCCCTCGAGACACGCAAATGGCTCCGCGCCGAAAGACGCGCGAGAGACGTCTACACCATCGATCTGCTCGGCCCGCCTCTGAGGTTGATGGAAAAGCTCTGGAACACGGTCCCCGACTTCCGCCCGGGTATCCTCACCGATCCGAACGGCGAAACCATGCGTTTGGCAGAATCCATCGATTTTACCCTCAAACACGATGACGGCCAAAACATCGATTCCATCGATCAGGCGGAATTGATCATTCTGGGAATCTCACGAACGTCTAAAACGCCAACCAGCCTGTATCTCTCATGCAATTTCAATCTCAAGGTGGCCAACTATCCGATCATTCTGGGGGAGGAGATCCCCGAAACGATTTTCGATGCATCCGCCAGAATGATCGGATTTACCATCACCGCCAAGCGGGCAGCGTATATCCGTCGCCGACGTCTGCGTTACGTCGGAGACGTCGACTATACGGACATCGAGTACATTAAAAACGAGCTTCGGTATTCCCATAAAAGCTTCAGCAGACTTAGCGGGCTTCACGTGGTCGACGTCACGGACCTCTCCATCGAAGAGATCGCCAACGACATCATGGAAAGCGTCTCCTACACCTAGTGTCTTTTTTCGGATGGATGTTACATCAGAATCGGTATCGGCACAGGTAATTATGAGGTGCCCTTGAGCAAAATCCGATCCTGGTCGGCTATCGCTTTGTGACCCGGGGGAATTGGATTCGGTTCAATTGGTCACTCTCCGGACAATGGCCCCCATGGGCACTTTCGCCACACATCGTTTCCGTTGAGTTCCCGATGATGGATTCCAGATTCTGGTTCGCTAACTCATGTTCGTGGGATTTACCGCAGTTGCAGTTGTGGCAGGTGTGGATGTGCGGAGGTTCTCCCTTGATCCGCGACTTAATGGTAAATACAAAAAACAACACGCCGAAAACAAAGAAGACGATGACGCCGACAAGCAGTAAGTCCAGCATGGTTTCACCCCGGTTTCATTTACCCTATGAATATAAGAGGTTGCGGGGATCGGTCAACCGGCGTGCCGCATTCCCCTGTCTCCTTGACAAAACCTCCAAAACCCTTAATTTTTCCATGCGCAATCGGGGCATGTTCGCCCACCCGAAGTTGGCCTAAATTCCGAAAGTTTACCGCCGCCTGAAGGCGAAACGTGGGCAGGCGGGTCCAAGGAGGACGTATGGCGTTTGAGACAAGAGAAGAAGTGTTGGAAAAAATAATGGAAGCCGAAAAACCCAAATGCCCCCACTGCGAGCAAGAGATGAGCCTGTGGGAGGTTCCTCCGATGAACTTCAGTGACGGACTCGGCTGGGGAGTTCCCTTCTTGTACGTCTGCTTCAATGACACGTGCCCGCTGTTCGAGCAAGGCTGGGAGAACCTGCGGGAAAATTATGCCCACCATGCATCCTACCGCTGCATGTGCTACCCCGGAGAGGACAAATATGAATGCATGCCGGTGTTCAGCCCGGAAGGGGCCACCGGTCAAATCATCGACGACGAGATGCTCATGGCCGAAGAGGCCTTGAAGGCGGCCATTAAAAAGGGCTTTTCGATCCTGGCCACATGTTATACGGAAAAAGACGGACCGCAGGCACTGAGAATGCTGCTGGACTCCGCGGAACCGGTCCGGGTCCGGATGAAGGCAGCGGAAATGCTGGGGGATTTCGGTTCCGTCGAGGCCGTGGAACCGATGCGATACAGCAAATTCGGCAACCAGACGCTTCAGAAACAGGTGGAAGACGCCATCAAGAAGATCCACGTACGCTCGTTTACCCGGGAATGTCCGTTTTGTGCGGAAATTATCAAGAAGGGTGCCAATATCTGCAAACATTGCGGAAAAGAGGTCGCCGGCCAATAGGCTTTTCAGTTCGATGCATAACAAGCAGGAAGCCGCGGTTCACCGCGGCTTTTTTATTTCTGCAGGTTGCTTCGGATATTGACCAGATCGGCATCATAGGTCCGTAAGATCAACCGCTCCCTCCGAATCCGGTCTTTACCCAGGGATTGGGGACGGTGGCGCAACAGCACGTCCTGGGCCCCGGCATGGGATGGGAGGGCCTGGCATCCCTTACCGATTTTTTTTCCGGACGCCGATTCAAAAATAACGGCGTCTCTACCGTCGGAAACCACGGCCAGGGGAATGGGAGGGTCTTCGGCAACCCGGGCCGCCGCCAGGATGCCCCGCGCCCAGGATTCCAACGAACCGGCAGCACATCGGATAGCCATAACGGGCCTGTCGCCGAAACTTACCACCAGATCAATCAGGGATCGGTGGTGCTCCCCATCGATTTCGAACGCCAGGGGCCAATCCACCTGAACGGCGCCCGCAGGGTACCCGAGGCGCTCAACGAGAAATCGCTCCACGGTCTGACGGTTTTCCTCGGCGCCGACATTCGGCACGGCCTTGCCGGTGATATAATCCGTTATCATCTCATATGGTTTTTGAACGTCCGTCATCATTATGTCCGTATTAGGTTGGATATCATGGATGTTTTGGCGCGATTTAAAAGATAAGGTTCTCATCGCAAAGACGCAAAGATCGCAGAGCATATCCCCAATTTTGCTTTTCGCTGAGAGGGCGAAAAGCAAAACCATCGCTCTTCAAAACGGTCGAGTCGCCTATGCCTCAAAGGGGCATCCCTTTTTCAGAATCCTCCTCTCAAGGATTCTGGAAAAACAATGTATCCCTCTGCGTGCTCTGCGTGCTCTGCGTCTCAGCGGTGAATAGAAACTTTTCTGATATCAGGCCAGTCTGGATAAGTTTATTACGCCGCTGCAGTTGATTTGGTGCTACCTTCAGGGCACGAAGGCAGAGCTTAGTCCAACAGGCTCCGTCCGGTCATTTGGTCAGGCGGCGCAATGCCGAGAAGATCCAGAATGGTGGGTGCAATATCGGCAAGGATGCCGGGTCTGAGCGCCCCGGAACGGTGGCGGCTGTCCACTATAACAAAGGGAACCCGGTTCACCGTATGGGCCGTGTGGGGGTTGCCGGATGCATCCATCATTTTTTCGGCATTTCCATGATCGGCCGTCACCATTGCCACACCGTCCCGGTGGATAATTTCGGATACGATCTTTTCGACGCAGGTGTCCACGGTCTCGCAGGCTCGTATGGCCGCCCCGATGATCCCGGTATGGCCCACCATGTCCATGTTGGCAAAATTCAGGACAATCACCTGATAACGGCCGGAGCGGATTTGATTCAAGGCTGTTTCGGTCACCTCGAAAGCGCTCATCTCCGGTTTATGATCGTATGTGGGAACCTCCCTGGGAGACGGAATCAGGCAGCGCTCCTCCAGCGGAAATGCCCGCTCCTCGCCGCCGTTGAAAAAGTAGGTGACATGGGCATACTTCTCGGTCTCGGCGATCCGCAGCTGAGACAGTCCGTGCCGGCTCAGCACCTCGCCCAGTATGTTCTCCAGATGAACCGGCGGAAAGGCGACCGGCAGGTCAAATGTTTCATCGTATCGGGTCATGCACACATATTGACACAGGTCCGGGACCACCGGGCGTTCGAACTCTGAAAATTTTCCATCCGTAAAGGCCCGCGTAATCTGGCGCGCCCGATCTGCCCGAAAGTTGAAAAAAAGAACACCATCGCCGTCGCTCACTGTCCCTTCCGGGGGCCCCCCGCCGGCAATCACAATGGGGCGGACGAATTCGTCCGTTTCATTCCGCTCATAGGCCGCCGTGACCGCCTGGACAGGATCGGCTGCCGCCATGCCCTCGCCAAGGGTATAGAGCCGAAACGCCAGTTCGGTACGATCCCAGCGTTTGTCCCGATCCATGGCATAATATCTGCCGCAAATGGTGGCGATTTCGCCGAAGGCTTCATTCTGCAAAAACGCCTGAAGCTGTTGGAGATACCCGGAACCGCTCTCGGGCGGGGTATCGCGACCGTCGAGAATGGCATGCACGTAGACACGGGACACACCGGCGGCTTTCGCCATTTGGATCAAGGCGTACAGATGCCCGAGCTGGCTGTGGACCCCGCCATCGGATACCAGACCCATCAGATGCAGTGCACCGTCTATCGAGCGGATCTGCTCCATGATCTCGCTCAGCACGGGATTCTCAAAAAACCGGCCACTGTCGATAGCCATGTCGATTCTCAGAAGATCCTGGTACACAATGCGTCCGGCGCCGATGTTCAGATGCCCCACTTCGGAATTGCCCATAATGCCTTCCGGCAACCCGACGGCCTCCCCCGAGCACCGGAGTTCGGTATGGGGGTAAGCCTGCTGGAGATGATCCAAAAAAGGGGTGGGTGCCAGGGCCACCGCATTGCCTTCTTTGACCGGATTGATGCCCCAGCCGTCCAGTATGAGAAGCGCGATAAGGGGTGCCTGGGTCATTTCTCCTCCAGCTCCTGACCGGAACGCTGTTCTGGCGTGACCCGCTTTGCATCGACCCACAAACCTTCGAGGTTATAAAATTGGCGCACCGGTTCATAGAACACGTGGATCACGACGTGTCCGTAATCCATCAACACCCAGTGGCCCTCCTTGATGCCTTCCACGCTGAGGGCCTGGATTCCGTGGGATTTTAACTCGGTCCGGATCGTTTCGGCGATGGCGGTGACCTGCCTATTTGAACGGCCGCTGCAGATAATGAAGACATCGGCCACAGATGTCAATTTACGAACGTCAAGGATGACGATGTCCTGGCTCTTTCGCTTTTCAGCGGCCGAGACATACAGATCCAATGCCGGTTCAAAATCTGGCGTCATCGATACAGTCCTTTTTCACGAATATAGGCATCCACCCGGGACGGCACCAAATAGCGAATGGAGCGGCCTTCTCGGACCCGCTTTCGAATATCCGTTGATGAGATGTCCAGCAAGGTGACATCGAAAATGAATATCGGGGGTCGTTTCGTATCGTGAAAGCCGGCATCGGTTTCCGAGTAATGGTAGTTGCTGCCGGGGACATGGGTATTGATATAGGTTTCTATGCCAATTCGGTCTATGCCGCCGGTATTACCCGCCGGACGGTTCATGACGATGAGAGGTATGGTATCCAGCAGCGTGTCAACGGATTTCCAGGTGTGCAGCTCATGAAAGGCATCGCGCCCCATCATTAAATACAGGTTGCCGGGAGACGGGACGGTGGCCTGGAAATGGCGCACCGTGTCGATGGTATAGGAAGGGCCGGGTCTTGTGATTTCAGCATCCGATACCTGAAAAACGGGGGTGTCGGAAATGGCGGCCCGGATCATTGCGATCCGATCTTCGGCCTGGGCCAGATCAAATGCGGTTTTATGGGGGGGCTCGGAGGACGGAATCAGGTGGCACACGTCCAACGAAAACGCTTCGCACACCTCGAGGGCTACTCGAAGGTGTCCGTAATGAATCGGGTTAAAGGTCCCTCCAAACAATCCTATCCGCATGATCTGCCGGGCGACCGGTGGCAGGCAATGCACTGTTTCGGTGGTTCATACAACAGGCAGCTTGCCGAAGGTCGTTTCCGGCTCTCCTTTTCCTAAAGTTCCGATTCAATGGTAATTGTCAAATTGTCCCGGTGAATGACTTCATCATAGGGCTTTTGACCAAGCTGATGCTTGATCTGGTTGGTTTTCAATCCCATGATCTTCCGGATATCGGTCGAGCTGTAATTGACCAGTCCGGTACCCAGGGTCTCCTGACTGTCGGCTTTAAACTCGACCGGCGCCCCCACGCCAAAATCGCCGTCAACGGCGATGATGCCGCTGGGAAGCAGGCTTTTACCCCGTTTCAAGACGGCATCGGCGGCCCCCGCATCGACGTGAATGACGCCTTTGGGTTTGACGGTGAACCCGATCCAGCATTTGCGGCTGGCCAATCGCTCCTGTTTCGGAACGAAAAAGGTGCCGTGAGCTTCTCCGGCAAACAACCGAAGGAGGATGTCCGGCTTGTCTCCTTTCGCGATGACCATGGGAATTCCGGCGGCGGTTACCCTCCGGGCGGCCCGGAGCTTGCTGAGCATGCCCCCGGTTCCCAGCGCGCCGGGGATATCACTGGCGTATCTTTCGATCTCTTTCTTGAACGTGGTGACCTCCGGGATCAGCTCGGCGTCCGCATGCCGTCTCGGGTCCTTGGTAAACAATCCGTCGATATCCGTCAGATTAACCAGGAGGTCCGCACCCATCTGGAGGGCAATCATGGCAGCCAGGGTGTCATTATCCCCGAACTTGATCTCTTCCACCATGACCGTGTCGTTTTCATTGATAATCGGTACGATCCCCCACCCTAACAGCGTATGGAGGGTATTTCGGGCATTGAGATATCGCTTCCGATGGGTCAAATCATCACTGGTGAGCAGAACCTGTGCCACTTTTCGTTCGTGTACCGCAAACGCCTTTTCGTATTCGTTGATGAGACTGGCCTGGCCCACAGCGGAAATGGCCTGCCGTTTGGGGATTTCATCCGGTCGCCGGGACAGTCCGACTTTCTTTAGACCCGAGGCCATGGAGCCGGAAGAGACAAAGATCACTTCAAGTCCCTGGTTCATTAAATCACAGATCTGGCGACTGATGGATCGAACGGCGTCCACATTCAACCCTCGGTCCACGGTGAGCAGGTTGCTGCCCACTTTGACGACGACACGCCTGGCAATCTTGAAGCAAGTTTCCCGATTACGCTTCATCAATACGATCCAGTGCTCTGAGTATTTCCCCCATCAGCTGATCCATCCCGGACCGGGTTGCCGCCGAAATCCGGAGTACCCGCAGCTTTCCCAGCGCCGTGGTAAAGGCATCTGCCGCCGGAGCGGCTTCCGGCACATCTATTTTATTCAGTACCACGATCTGAGGCTTGCGGGCAAGCGCATCACTGTAGGCTGCCAGCTCGCGGTTGATGGTTTCATAGGGTTGCAGGGGGTCTGAGACAGGAACGGCTGCGGCGTCAATGAGATGCACCAGAAGGCGGGTCCGCTCAATATGTTTCAGGAAATTGATGCCCAGGCCGAGACCGGTGTGGGCCCCTTCAATCAGGCCGGGGATGTCGGCCATAACAAAAGAATCCCCATCGTCAATGGGAACCATACCCAGATTGGGTGTCAGTGTGGTAAACGGATAATCTGCGATCTTGGGTCGGGCGGAGGACAAGACACTGATCAGGGTGGATTTTCCGGCATTGGGAAGACCGATCAGACCGACGTCGGCAAGTAACTTCAGCTCGAGTCGAAGTCTCAGAAGCTCGCCGGGCTCACCGGGTTGGCCGAACCGGGGGGTTCGGTGGGTGGAGGACTTGAAGTGTGTATTGCCTTTACCGCCGCGGCCCCCGCGGGCGACGGTACAGGTCTCCCCCGGGGTGGTAAAATCATAAATCTGTGTTTCGGAATCTTCGTTGATGACCAGAGTGCCCGGGGGAACCTCGATGATCAGGGGAGCGCCGCTTTTCCCGGTCTTCTGTCTGCCTTGACCGGGAGCACCGTTGGGCGCTTTGAATTCGCGCCGGTATCGAAACCGGTAGAGTGTCCTTCGGCCGGGCGCCGCCATTAGAATGACATCCCCGCCCTGGCCGCCATCACCGCCGTCGGGCCCTCCCTTGGGGATAAACCTCTCGCGTCTGAAACTGACACATCCCCTGCCACCGTCACCCGATTGGACAGTGATCGTGGCCTCATCGATGAATTTCACTCTGAATAAACGCTGACCCGCTTCCGAGACTTTCCGGACCGCTCGTAGGAGACAACACCGTCAATCTTTGCGAACAGCGTATAGTCTTTGCCAACGCCGACATTTTGACCCGGATGGATTTTGGTGCCGAGCTGTCGAACCAGAATATTTCCGGCCCTCACCCGCTGCCCGCCAAAAATTTTCACGCCGCGGCGCTGCCCCTGACTGTCGCGACCATTTTTAGAGCTACCGCCCGCTTTTTTATGTGCCATGGGTAATGTTCTCCTGCTTCGAAATTATGCCTCGGCGTTGATGCGATCGATTTGAACCGCCGTGTATTGCTGACGATGGCCCTGTTTCCGGCGAAACCGTTTGCGCCGCTTGTATTTAAAGACGAGGATCTTCTTGGCTTTGCCCTGCTCGACAATATGCCCGTCAACGGCGACATTGTCCAGCACGGGCTGGCCGATACTGACACTGTCCCCGTCCGACACCATCAAGACCCGGTCAAAGGACACCGTATCTCCCACATCTCCGGGAATTTTCTCGATCCGAAGGACTTCGCCTTCCTGAACCTTATATTGTTTACCTCCGGTACTCACCACTGCGTACATATCCTGGCTCCCTTGAATTAAGGTCTGATGATCATTGTGGAATAAAAAAAGGAAAATATTGTCTGTTTAACGGTTTTTGTCAAGAAAAAATTGTAGACCCGGGGCACTGTCCTTACTATAGTACAGTGTTTTTTTCCTGAGCCATGTCTTAGGGATTTGTTCCGAATAAAATCGTGCAACGATTTTATGAAAGGCGACGGCATCGCTCAAAGAGAGAAAGGGTTACCCGCCTGTATGGTGGTGGGCCACATGTTCGACCCCTTCCACAGGCGGCAAACAACGGGGAGTAATCGATTTTAATACCACAGGTCCGGATCCCCGAAGGACCTGTAATTTGAGGAAGTGGCGTCATGAAAATCGTATCCTTGGCCGTGAGTAAGAAAAAGGGCACTCGAAAAACACGGGTCGACAGTGTCACAGTGGTCGAAGATCATGGCCTGTCCGGCGACGCCCATGGCGGTAAATGGCACCGGCAGGTGAGTTTTCTGGCCTCAGAGAGTATTGCCAGAATGCGCGACCAGGGGCTGGATGTCGGGTTTGGGGATTTCGCCGAAAATATCGCCACCGAAGGCATCGACTGGCTGAAGGTGCCCATCGGGACCCGGCTGCGATTGGGAACATCGGCTGTTGTAGAGATTACCCAAATTGGAAAAGAGTGCCATAACAAGTGCGCCATTTACTACCTTGCCGGCGATTGTATCATGCCCGTGGAGGGTGTTTTCGCCAGGGTGTTGACCGGCGGTGATATCCATATCGGAGATGCCATCGAATTCATTGATCCAAAGCGGGAGGGCTGATCTTGTCAAACGTGTTCGACGTGGAGACGGTATCCTGGGACAACGGGAAAGAGCACCTCTGCCGAATGGACCTGGTCGCCGAAGAACCCCTTTCCATAAGGATCCAGGGCCGCCCCTACTCTGTGATCATGCGAACGCCCGGAGACGAGCGTGCCCATGCGGCCGGGTTTTGCCTGGGCGAGGGGATTGTCGACCGGCTGTCGGATTTTCAATCCATTTCCCGCTGCCAGGGTGAAGATTCCAACGTCATTGCCGTCACACTGACAGACGAGCGCCGACAGCGGATCGAGCACATGATGGACCGCCGAGGGTTTGTCAGCCAGACCAGCTGTGGGATCTGCGGCAGGGAGGTCATCGACGATGTATGCCGTTTTGCCGGTCCCCTGTCGGATCGCAGCGTTATATCCATTGGACATGCCCTTGCCGCCGTGGACCATTTCAACGGTCTCCAGGAACTGCGCAAAAAAACCAGTGCGACCCATGCCGCCGCGATTTACGATGCAACCTTGGCGGTGCTGTCCATCTCCGAAGATGTCGGCCGCCACAATGCCCTGGACAAAGCGTTGGGTCGGTTGTTTCTTGACAGAACCCTATCCGACGCCGTCCTGGCGATTCTGTCCTCCCGCATATCCTACGAGCTGGTTCAGAAAGCGGCCAGGGCCCGCATCCCCATTTTGCTGGCCATTTCCCGCCCCACCACCCTGGCAGTGAGTCTGGCCAAAGAGCTGAATCTGACCATGGCCTGTTTGTCCAGGGATTCGGATCTCTATGTCTTTTGCGGTGGGCAACGGCTAATCGCGTAGCCCGGACATTGCACCAATCGGAGGCTTTTATGGCCAGGGCACTTCGAGGCGGGCTGCGACTGTCGTGATCCTGAGCTTAGCCGAAGGGAGCTCAGCCGAAGTCAAGCTGTCGTCCATCTACCGCGAGCCTCCCATTCGCCGGCCCTGAACGGGCCGTCGAATCTCGGCCATGGAAGTCTACGTTTGGCCCGAAGGGTGAAATCTTATCAGGGGGTTCTTCAAATACAGGTGTAGAAAAGGATGCAAGGTGTCAAGGGGCCGCATGTTTCTTTAAAAGGAGTGTATCAATCCATTTCATATGCATTGAATGTCGGCCGGGCATGGAGGAGTCGCCTTTTTCCCTTCACTTGCCTCAAGCCGTACCCGCCGTCCCACAGTCCGCCCGGAACAGCTAAGCGCGCCATCTTGCTGACCGCCTTCGGGACAACAAGAGCCACCCGATTACCGCGGGCGCTAACAGAACGACCGATGAAGGCAAGGGAACTGAAGACCCGAAAACGCCTTCGATGACGTATCCCATTGGCGTGTTTTCAAATTCGTTAGCGGGATAACCGTTTTCCTGCAGGATGATGAGCCGGCCGTCCCGCAGACTCATGGTCAGTTCGGTCCGCGCGGGACCTGTAAGAAAACTGTAGTGAGTTTCGTCATCTTCCCCCGGCAGTCGCTCCGTGAGCAGTACCGCCTCGTAAGGCGAAAGATTCCAGGGATCACGCTCTCCGCGGTAGACCTCCATCACCGCTTCGGGGTCGTAGATCCATGCTTCCATTGCCCAGCCTTCGGCGTGGTAACCGTACCCGCCGACGTAGGGATCGTTGCTGCCGCCCGGTCCACTGTCACTCTCACCGTACCATTTTTCCCCAAGGCCCCGGTAAACGAACAAAACGATGCCGTGGTGCGTATCGGTCTCGATCCATTCCATATCCGTGACTTTGTTGGCGACCCACCATTGTTGGTTTGCGGGGCCGTTGGCAATCCACCAGTCGCTGGTGGCGTTCGAGGCCGTCACGTCGGGTGCCCGGTGTGCCTCGCTGTCGTGGCTGATCAGGGTCGCGGCGTTTACCGCACCGTCACTCAGCGTTGCGGGATCGATGGCAAACAGGTTTGGTCCCCAACGTCCAATAGCGGCTCCCGACGTTCCTTCGAGCCCTGCCAGGTAGGCGTATCCGGCCTGCCGGAGGGCCTCGGAGGGATAGCTCATGTAGCCACCGACACGCGAATGATGTGCGTACGGATTTTTGACCGTCCACATCCCGGATGCGATCCCGCTCCCATCGTAGGCACCCGTGTAAACGCCCTGGGTGTGCCAGTCCGTTCCGCTGCCGTTGTACCACTGGTACTTGGTGAAATAGATCCGGTCGACCGCCTCCAACATGCCCCCAACGTAGTATGCGGGGCCTCCTTCCCAACTTTCGGGCAACAAGCCCTGGGTGATATCGATCCAAGGACCGACACGGGTCCCTTCCCGGCCATCAAGGATCGATGGGATCTGCACCTCCGCTTGGCGGTCGTAATAGGGGTGGCCCGTCACCAGAAGGTTCCCGTTAGCCAGTTGAGCATGTACGCCGGACGAGTACCCGAACCGGTATTCGCCTTGCTGGGCCATCGGGATGACAAATGTGCCGCCGAATCCCACCTCCAGATCCGACCAGGTGATCAGATCCCAGGCCAAAGCCGTGGGAGTGTTCACTAACAGAAACATCAACGCAATGATATCATGGACACAACGTTTCATGGTCTGCTCCTCCTACAAAGTACCCTGATTCGGCATACCCGAGCCGCATGCCGCCTTTGGTGAACAACGCATGTTCGAGTTGCCTTCGAGATAAAATCATTGCAGTATCCAGACGCTTAGCAGGGGATTATCGGACCTCCACATGGACCATAAATACCGGATGACAAGCATTTTCCCCGCTTGCCGCATAGAGGCGGAAGCCGGCGTACAGCGATTCGACACACGGTGAGAAAAACGAGAAAATGAATGTGGGCGTAAACAGACAAAAATTTAAGAAATCGATTTAAAAAGAGGGGCCTGTAAAGCAATAAGAATGGAACCATCTGGGAAAGCAGACACAACATCCTGGGGCAGGTGGGACCCCTGATTAGGCAAATTCATCGCATCGGCACACGTCGTTGTCAAGCCAGCATTTCCTGACCTTCCGGCTGGTTGACATGTTTCGAGACACAGCGATACCGGAAACCCGTCCCATGCGGTCATCGATATATTTTTTAAGAGTGGAGAAGAACCTTATGATTTATCCTGGTGCGTCCCCTTTTTTGCAAATAAAACGACCCAAAGCACCGGATTCGGTTGCTTCGGGTCGCCGTGTTCTCGAAATCGATCGACAAACAGCCGGCAGGGCCGGCGTCACGTCAACAGATCACGCATTGACCTCTTCCTTGATCCCGACCGCCATCTTGTAAAGAATGGTCAGCACTAGAAATCCCATGGCCCACACACCCAGGGTGATCATCAGCTCCGGCGGGGTCGGGATGTATTCGTGGACCTCGTGGAGCGGGTTCGGCGTAAAACCGCCGGCAATCATCCCCATGCCTTTGTCGATCCAGGTTCCGCTGAACACGAGGATGCACGCGATCAGCAGAATGTTTTCATTTCTGCGGGTCACCGGCGGTACGAGCAAAATGATTCCCAGGACCATCAATCCCACTGACGTCCACATCCACGGCACATAGGCCCCATGGCCGTGAAGGCCGGCAAAGAGATAGATCAGGCTCTCCTTGTGGCCGGGGATGTTGCTGTAAAAGGCGACAAACACCTCGCACAGCAAGAAAAACACATTCAAAATGATGGCATAGGTCACGATCTTCGCCAGGGACTGAATCTGCTCCCGGCCCGGGTCGAACTTGGTATACTTGCGGACGATCAGGCACAGCATAATCAGAAGCGCCGGTCCCGCTGCAAATGCCGAGGACAAAAAGCGGGGTGCCAGGATGGCGGTCAGCCAGAAATGCCGTCCGGGAAGGCCACAGTACAGATACGCGGTGACCGTGTGGATGCTGATGGCCCACGGAATGGACAGGTAAATAAACGGCTTGAGCCATTTCGGGTATCGGGTGCCGTGGCGTTCGGCCTCAAGCACATTCCAGCCGACCACCAGGTTCAAGAGCAGATAGCCGTTGAGCACGATCATATCCCAGAACAGCACCGAGTTGGGTGTCGGATAGAGCAGGACGTTCAGCCCCCGTGTCGGCATCCCCAGATCCACGAAGATAAACAGCAGGCACATCACCAGCGCGGCAATGGCCAGAAACTCTCCAAGGATGGTAATCCGGCCGAACGCCTTGTAGTCGTGAAGATAGTACGGAAGCACCACCATCACGCCTCCGGCGGCCACCCCGACGAGAAAGGTAAACTGGGCGATGTAGAATCCCCAGGAGGTGTCCCGGCTCATTCCGGTCACACCCAGTCCGAATTGGAACTGATACAGCCAGGTAAAAACGCCGACTGCCACGATGGCCCCGAGTGTGAGGACCAGCCCCCAGTATTTCTTGCCACCTTTAATCGCAAATTCAAGCATATGCACCTCACACGATGTAGTAAACGGCCGGGCTGGTGCCCAGTTCCTGCTTACGGCGAATGGAGTAATTTTCCTTCAACAATTTTCGGACATCGGACTCCGGATCATACAGGTCCCCAAAGGCGAGGATGCCGTCGCCGGCCGCCTGGGATACCTCCACGCATCTCGGAATTTCACCAACGGCCAGACGTTCCGCGCAGAAATTGCATTTTTCCACCACCCCCTTGCTCCGGGTGGGGAACTTCTTGTTGACTTCGGCGATAAACGGCCGGGGGTCCCTGAAATTGAAGCTTCGGGCCCCAAACGGGCAGGCCGCCATGCAGAAACGGCAGCCGATACACCGGTGAAAATCCATCAATACGAGACCGTTGTCGTTTTTCCAGGTGGCCTTGGTTGGGCAGGCCCGCACACAGGGTGGCGATTCGCAGTGGTTGCAGAGCACCAGAAACGGTTTGTGCTCGACCTCCGTGGGCAGAAAGTCATTCGTCTTTCCCGGAAACGCATGCTTGTACTCGGTTTCCCAGATCCACTTGATTTCGTGCCGTCTATCCTCCAAGTGGGGCACGTTGTGAATCGCATGGCAAGCCTCGATGAGCGGCTCTACATTTTCGGCCGACTCGATTTTCCGGGTATCGATAACCATGGCCCATTGATCGGCTGTCAGCGCCTTGGGGTCCGGCTCGACGTTTGATTGGGGCGGGCCGCCGCCGGTGGCGGCAACGGCATCGAAAACCGGTTTGGCGCCCAGCCCCAGGGTGGACAACCCGGCAATCTGCAGAAAACGTCGTCTGCTGGTCTTCATTATTCTTTCTCCTTCGGGTTATCGATGTGGCAATCCCAGCAATAGGGATCCACCGAAGCATAAGTATGACACTTGTCGCAGAACTCCTCCTTGTTCGCGTGGCAGTCCAGGCAGGTGTTGGACAGGCTCATGTTGTAACTCTTCCCGTGTGGAGTGACGTACAGGCGTTTCCCATCCCGGACCACCGTGTCACGCCAGATATCCAGAAGCTGCATGTGCTCCGCCCGCATGTAGGTGGTGTCCCGGACGCATTCCTTGGCGGCCACGGCCCGGGGGGTCAGTTTCAGCCCCTGGTTCTCCAGAGTCGGTGCCGGAGACGCCTTCCCGAGGTTGTACCAGAAGGGGAAGCTCACCACGACAAGGAAGACAATAATCAGGGCGATGACCCATCGTGAGTTGTACATCGATTTGTTGTTATTCGTCATCTTCTTCCTCCATTCCCGGCAGTGGTTCGCTGCGCAGGTCTGTGGTTCTCTTCTTCTGTCCCGGGAGGTTCAGGGCATTTCCCACCAACTCTGTGACGCCGGTGACATCTACCTCCGGCACCCAGTACTCCATCAGGGCCGGAAGAACCGCCCGATCGATGGCACACACACATGCCAGCATGTTGACACCGTACTTTTCGTGCACGTGCTTGACCGCATTGGCCCGTGGCAAACCGCCGCTGAACCGAAGCTCCATATCTTCTCCGGCATTCAGCCCGGCGCCGCTACCGCAGCAGAAGGTCTGTTCCCGTATCGTGTTGGACGGCATATCATAAAAATTATCACAGACATTTCGGATCACGTAACGGGGTTCCTCGAGCATCCCCATGCCCCGGGACGGGTTGCAGGAATCGTGAAAGGTCACCGACAGGTGATCGTTCCGGCTCGTATCCAGATCAAGTTTGTCGTGTTTGAGCAGATCAGCGGTGAACTCCGAGATGTGGATCATGCTGGTTCCCGAGGCGTGCTCAAACCGGGTCCCGGTAATGGGCGACACCGGGGTTTCCAGAAAATCGGCAGGCCCGTTCATGGTGTCCATGTATTGGTTGATCACCCGCCACATGTGGCCGCACTCTCCGCCGATGATCCATTTGACACCGAGGCGCTTGGCCTCGGCATACATTTTGGAATTGAGCCGCTTCATGGTCTCGTGGGACGTGAAGAAGCCGAAATTGCCGCCCTCGGAGGCATAGGTACTCCAGGTGATGTCAAAACCGTGCACCTCCTGGAGATAATGAAAGAGCATCAGATACCCCATGGCGGTAAATGTGCCGGGGTCGGCAAAGACATCCCCTGACGGCGTAATAAAAAGGATCTCGGCCCCCTTCCGGTTGAAGGTCGGGTTCGGACGGATGCCGGTGATCTCTTCGATGTCGTCACAAAAGAAATCCATCATGTCCAGGTAGGCATGAGGCTGGATGCCTAAATGGTTGCCGGTCCGGTAACAGTTGGCAACCGGGGTGGCGATCCAGTCGATGTTCAGCCCGAGCAGGTTGAGCAGTTCCCTGCCGATGATGGTGATCTCGGCCGTATCGATGCCGTAAGGGCAGAATACCGAGCACCGGCGGCACTCGGTGCACTGGAAAAAATAATACCACCATTCCTTCAACACCGCTAAGGTGAGCGGTCTGGCACCGGCGAACTTTCCGAAGAATTTACCAAAGGCGGTAAAATCGTTGCGGTAGACGGAGCGCAGCAGCTCCGCCCGGAGAACCGGCATGTTCTTTGGGTCGCCGGTGCCGATGAAGAAATGGCATTTATCGGCACAGGCGCCGCATCGGACACAGATGTCCATGAACACCTTGAAACTCCGGAACCGCTCCAATCGCTCCCGGAGGCCGTCAAAAACAATCTCTTGCCAGTTTTCCGGCAGCTGCCAGTCGTCCTCCAACGGATTCCACTGTCTCGCATTGGGCAACCCCAGGTAAGCGACGCTTTTGGGATTGGAGGCATAGCAGTACATCCCCGGACGGATATCGATGGGGGTATCCATCCAGTCTGTTACCGGTGGTTTATGGGTTTTCGACAGGATCTCTTCTGGTTTGGGTGTCTCGGACATTACTTACTCCTTTTCATCCGGCGTATCTGCCGCTGTCTCCTGCTCTTCTTCGGGTGCTTCGGGCGAAAGCTCCTTTTCCACGGGCAGTCCGACTTCGACCATGTGCCCTCTAAACTCATCCTCGTACTCGTCGTAGGTGTGCACTTTCACCGGATAATTCCAGGGGTTTACATGCCGAACCTCCCGTGTGTTGGTGGCCATATTCCGGGTGGGGCTGAATAGGATGCCGACCAGGTGCATCAGTTTACTGAAGGGGAAATAGGCCAGTAGGACACAGACCAGAAACATATGAATGTAAAACAGCGACCCGATCCCTTCCGGTACCCTGGGATGGAAAGACACCAATCCCAGCGCCAGCTCTTTGGCGCCGATGACATCCACCTTGGTGAAATAACGCATCAGAATTCCCGTGCCGGCAATGGCAATGATCAGAAACAGCGGGAAGAAATCCGATGACAGGGAAATGTATTTTACCTGGGGGATCACAACCCGCCGGAGAAACAGAAACGTGACGCCCGCCAAAAGGGCAATGCCCGACAAATACACCACCGGCAGACCGACCTGCATGAAACTGTCGACCCGTTCGACCAGCTGAACCGGGAGCGGCACGGGGTCGGTGAAGAATCGCAGATGGCGAAAAAGGACGGTGAAAAACGCATAGTGAAAGACCAGCGCAATCAGCCACAACCATTTCTCCAACCCGTAATACGGCTTTCCGTCCCGGGTACTGTACTTTGTATTACGGAACAGGGAACGGAACAGGACGATTTCAAGAACCATCCGAAGGATGACCTTTCCCTTGCTCGAGGGGTTGTCGATGGTGGCCTGCTTGAAATAGGGCAGCCCTTTGTGTTGACCGCAGGTCGTGGGAATCGGAAAGGGGACGGCAGACCGCGCCCACCCATAGACCCGATAAATGAAGAAGACGACAAAGGTGGTCACCGCCATATACGGAATGATGACTCCAAACAGAGCCTCGAGGCCCAGGGCAGCAACACCCACATAGGGGATCAGAAAGAGCGCCAATACCGCTATGAGGGCTAACATGTAATTTCGATTCATTGACCGACACCTCGCTTACAGGCCTCCAGGAAGCACGTTCGGGCGTGATGGGATAGGACTCGCACACCCGGCGGAATTCCTGTCGGAGGCCGCCGTTAAGAATTTAGGTTTGATGAGCCGGAATTCGGATCCGAACCGGGATCGTCGGTGACCAATCCGGCCCGTTCAAATGCGCTAAATACTCTGTTTCTCTGTTCATTGGCCTTTATTTTATAAATCGTTTCTTTGCATGTCATGTAGACATCGAACCCCACAAGGCAGAGGTCGTCAATTTGGGAATCCAGCACCGCCATCTCTTTGAGGATCTCCGGAGAATCCATCGCCCCGGAACATTCGGTTCGAATGATGGTTTTTAGGGACAGAATAAAGCCGATGGCCTGGGAAGGAGTGAATTTTTGAACGGCCCGTATCCGAATGATCGGGTCCAGGAGGGAAACGGCCGTCTCTCTATCGAGGCCGCGCTGAATCCCTTCAAGAAGGGATTGCAGGTTCTTGAGGGTGGTCGAACCGACCGGATTGGCAAACGGATCGGCCTGGCTTTTTAGAAATCGGGCAGTGTCCGGTGGATATGTATCGATGACGACATCACACCATTTTTGAACAACGGATTTTTCGTGCTTTTCCAGAAGGTGCCCCAGTTTCATGCCCGGATTAACTCCCAACCTCCCTGTGTCGTCGTTAAGGGATCCGCAGTAACGTCTTCGATAAAAGCCCTCAGAAACGTCTGAACCGCAAGGCCTCCCAGATTCACACTAAAAAAGAGACTATAGTCGAGATGCCTACTTCTGTCAAGGATAATTGGTCGGCAAATGGGCGTAATCCGTTGTTTCCAAAGCGCTTGTTAACGGAGATGGGGAGGGGTTTCCCGTTCGGGGAAAACGGGGTCCGGCCGATTGAACCCAGGGGTTTTTCCCACCGCTGTCGCTGCAGCGTGACGAAAGACAGTTTGGCAAGGTGAAAACGGTCTGCGGCCCCGATAGCGTCATTTGTCGAAACCGTAATCGGTGATCTTCGACAGCAGCGTGTTCCGGTGAATGTTGAGCTGCTGCGCCGCTTTGGTTCGATTGGCGTTGACGCGGTCGAGAACCTGCCCGATATATTGGCGTTCAAAGCGTCTGACGGCCTCCTTGAGGCTCATGGGTTCAAATTCGGGCAGAGACGGCTGGACATAGGGGATATCGTCCATCTCGATGACCGGTCCCCGCTTGATGGTCACCAGCCGTTCGACAAGATTCTGAAGCTCCCGGACATTGCCCGGCCAATTATATCCGGTCAGCAGTTTCATGGCTTCGGGGGTGATCGTTTTCGAGGCCTGGCCGAATTTCTTGGCCTGCTGTTCCAGGAAGTGTTTCAGGAGCAGCGGGATGTCCCCCTTTCGCTCCCGGAGCGGTGGCAGCTGAATGGGTAGAACGTTGAGCCGGTAATACAGATCCTGCCGGAAGGCGCCTTCTTCAACGAGCTGCTTCAGGTCCTGATTGGTAGCGGCCACAAACCGCGAATCGATGTGGATGACCTTGGTGCTCCCCAGCCGTTCGAATTCTTTCTCCTGGATCACGCGCAGCAGCTTGGCCTGCATGTTAATGTCCATGGAATTGATGTCATCTAAAAAAACGGTCCCGGAATTGGCGATTTCGAGTTTCCCGGCCTGCGTCTGACTGGCCCCGGTAAATGCCCCCTTGGTGTGCCCGAACAATTCGCTTTCCATGAGAGTGCCGGGGATGGCGGCGCAATTGACCACCACAAACGGTTGAGCATGCCGCGGACTGCGATTATGTATGGCCCTGGCCACGAGTTCCTTTCCAGTCCCGCTTTCCCCCTGGATCAGCACCGTGCCGTCGGCCTGGGCAACAGAATGGATCATGTCAAAGATATCGAGCATCTTGGGATCCTTACCAACCATTTTCTCGAAGGGGCTGTATCTTTCCAGTTCACCCCTCAGGTACGCCACTTCGCGGACCAATCGCCGTTTTTCGAGTGCCCGTTCAATTACGGTCAGCACTTCATCGACGTTGAACGGTTTGATGAGGTACTCATAGGCACCGGCCTTGATGGACTCGACAGCCGCCTTAATTTCCTTGACGGCGGTGACCATGACCACCTCCGAGAGGGGATCGGTTTCTTTAAATGTGCGCAACAGCTCCCGCCCATCGATATCCGGAAGGCGAATGTCCAGGAGAATCAGGTCGACGGAGTTCTTTCTCAAGGTCTCCATGGCTTCCCTGCCGGTTTTGGCCAGCAACACCCGGTTCGTATCTTTAAGCACCATATTGAAGGACTCGCGAACGCCGCGCTCATCATCGACGACCATAATGGTTGGTTGCTCAATCATCTTGATATCTCCGGTTCCAAACCCAAACATATGATTCATGCCAAAGATGCACAGAAAAAGGGGCAGTGCTGCCCAATTTTTTGTGCACTTCGTCTATCCAATAACCATCCTTTATCCGAAAATATACCGGCATGCCACCCATGATCGTGAAATATGCAAGAATTTTCAGCGATTTCATGAAAATAGCTGCAATTCGCATACCGATGCTGTTTTTGGCATGATTCTTGACCGCGATAATGGAACGGAAAATGGCGAGTGGCCCGTTCCGAAGCCAGGCTGGTACCGATCATTACCGATTACCGGCCGTGCTTGACAATAGGCCCGCCTCCAGTGATAGGACATAAACAGGCATTATTGCCCTTGTATTCGGATCGACGTAGCCGGGAATGATATGATATTTTCAGGTTTCTGAATATGGGGTAAATTACAGACGCCGGCGTCAATACCCTTCGTACGCGTACCCTCACCAACGCCGGCGTCACCCGGTGCCGCCGGGCAATCAGGCATGTGTCGGCCCGTTGCGGGCCAAGACAGCTCCTACCGTGGCGATCATGGAAAAAGAGACCAGCTGCATCAATGCCCGTGCCATTTTGGATTACGTTCGGGTCCACCAGGGCGGCGACGCTGTCCAACACCTTGTCCAGGATCTTCATCCGGAGATCGACGATCTGCTGGATCCGGAAAGTTTCCTGAGGGATCCGAACAATTGGATCTCCTGCGCGGTGATCGCCAAGCTCTATGGGCGTGCAAAAATCCTCTTGAACGATGACATGGCCGCCTTTCATATTGCCCGGTACGCCATCGAACACAGCAGCATGGGATACACCCAGCGGCTGATCTTCAAAGGGCTCTGGTCCGTCGATAAGATCCTCCAAAACCTTCAGCAGATAAACGATCAATGGAACCGAAACAAGATCGTGGACGTCGTAGAAACTTACCGAAAAGGGGCCGTGGTGCGGCTCTTTTTGGCATGCCCACATGAAATCGAACAAGGACCTCTGTCTGAACAACCAGGGCGTATACACCTATTCGCCGACCATATGGGGCGGCAAGCCGATCCGGGTCACCGAACGATGCTGTTACTTTGAAGGGGCTCCATATTGCGAATATGATTTGAAATTCCCGCTTCGCAACCGTTTCTTTCAAATGGTCGCCAGGACGGTAACGTCCCGATCAGTGCTTGTGGAAACTATCACAGAGATGGAGCGGGACAAGAAAATCATCGAGCAGAAGTATGAGGAAGTCAATCGCTTAAACCAGGCATTGACCATAAAAATCCGTCAGTTACTGGCGGTTCAGGAAACCGGCAAGGCGATCCTTTCCGTTCTGGATCTGGATCACCTGTTGACGGTGATCATGAATCTTCTTTCCAATGTCTGCCAGATCCAGCGGGCCCTGATTATGCTCGTCAACGAGAAGGAGCAGTGCCTGGAGTACCTCCATGGTGTCGTCTACAATATCGACATTCCGGATAATGTTAAAAATTATCGGGTTCCGTTGATCCGCGTCAGCAACATCCTGTCCAGGGTCGCCTGCACGGGCCGTCCCGAGTATGTCCCCGATGTGCCCGCCTCCAGGGACCTTGATGAGAGCAGCCTTTTGGCCCAGACAAAGTCCACGTCGGTCTATGTGGCGCCACTGATCACGCGCTCGAAAGTTATTGGGGTGATCACCATCGATGAAATCGACGGGCGCGGTATCCCCAAGGAAACCCGGGAAACTCTGGATATATTCACCCAACAGCTGGCCATCGCCATCGAAAATGCCCGGCTCTACCGAAAACTCCAGGAGCAGATGAAGGAACTTCAGCGGTCCCATGCGTTGCTCAGCCGGGCTGAAAAATTTTCATTTCTGGGAAACCTGGCCGCCCGGCTGGCCCATGAGATCAAAAATCCCATGACGGCCATCGGTACGTTCATTCAACTGCTGCCCCGCAAGTACGATGACCCGGATTTTCGAAAAAATTTCTACTCCCTGGCCATGGAAGAAACCACCCGGGTCAACCTGCTCATCACTGAACTACTCGACCTTGTGAAACCGCGGCAATCGTTATTTGAACTCGGTAATTTGAACGATCTGATGGACAAAATGAGCTTGTTGGTTTCCCCCCAAAGCAACGCCAAGCGGATCCATCTCCGGAAAGACTTCGATCCGAACGTCGGACTGATCTGGATGGATTCGGAAAAGATGAAGGAAGTGATTTTGAACCTCCTGTCCAATGCCGTGGAATTCACCCCGGAAGACGGAGAGATTCGATTGACGACGGCCCATTTGACAAACAAGGGCCGGGCGGAGGGCGTCCGGCTGGAAATCGAAGACAGCGGTATGGGGATATCACCGGATCATCTGGACAAGATATTCGATCCGTATTTTACGACAAAGCATCGCAGTGAGCGGCACAACGGAACCGGCCTGGGGCTGTTTATTGCCTATACCAACATAGAGGCCCACGGGGGAACCATCGAAGCCCGCAGCACCGAAGGCAAAGGCACGGTATTTACCATTACAATTCCCAACCGGGCCCGCGGAGGTGCATCCGATGAAGCCGCCTAATGCAGGTATTGGATATTGGGTATTGGGTATTAGATATTCGCGACGAATGACCCGATCCGTTAATCCCGGGTACCCAATACCCAGTACCCAATACCGATATTTCTATTCCACAAACTGCTCAATCGCTTCTCCTTTTTTAACAAATGACCGTATGGTGTCGTAGGCGTTCCGGCAGGCGGCCATTGCCCCGCTGAGCCGGACGGTGACCGGGTCGTCCTCACCCAATACCTCCCTGGATGACTCAAGAATATCCTCGCCGTAAGCGAGATGATCGGCGATCCTCCCCAGAAGCGCTTTGCGCTCATGGTGGCGTTTGGCTTCTTTTTCGATCACAGGCATCAACCGTTGTATCGAATACTCGACCAGAGCATCCCGTGGAGCGCTGCTTCGGCGGGAGGTTTTATCGAGGCACACCAGCGTTTTACGACTTAACACATATGTTTTCTGGACGCGGCTGAGCTGGTTGAACTGTCGTGAGTTGACACTTTCGGCAATCGATTCCAGCGACCGGATGTCGTCTATGAGGTGGTCGAAAAGTGACTTTTGCTTGATGCCCAGGTGAACAGCACAGACACTCAAGGCCTCGATGGCACGCTCGGTGAGCTTAAAGGTCGCACGAACCGACTGTCGGCCGCGCATCTCCGAAGGTGAAGGCTGGGGCAAGGGATCGTCTTTTCTATAGTTATCAGAGTCGTTTTTCGCCATGGGTCCATTCCTCTATTAATAAAGACGTTTCATAAAAAGTATATTATCTTTATATAATAATTAAAAAAAGTAATGCAACAAGTTTCTCCGTGGGGATCTGCGGGAAGGGGCTTTCGAGGGTGACCGGGATCTGTTTCCATTGAGGATATTCTTCTTCTATCGCGATATGCGGCATTGGAGGGATCCAGGCCGTGACATGTTCGTCGACGGGGTCGCAACCGGAATCGAGGCCGCCTGGGCATTCCGGTAATCGGAACCGGTTCCGAACCCGATATGGCGTCTGATGATTCAGCTTATTTATATGGCGAATGTTATACTATCGCTGCGAATCGTCCATTCGGGACGGTTTTCCGGCATTGGCGGTAAAGTGTCATTCGGATGGCAGATGGTGCGGATCACTCCCGCCGGGCAAACGGGAGCTGCCGGTTAAGGTCGTCGATCTGTTCCTGTTCCATGCGGTTGATGTCGTCGATGTAGGTCTTGAAGATCCTGTCGAGACGAAGGTCGAAAAAGCGATGGAGGCTAAAGTTCGGTGTGGCTTCAAATCCCCGCCTTAGTTTATGGGGTGATCCAGCGCCGGGATCGAATTCCTGAACACCGTTGGCAATAGCCCAGTTGATGGGATCATAAAAGCAGGTGTTGAAATGAAGATAAGGCACCTCGTCAAAGCTTCCCCAATATCGGCCGTACAACCGTGCTCCCTTCCACAGGAGCATGGACATGCCGATCGGCACACCGTTGGATTGCGTATCATAAGCGGCAATGAACAGGAGCCGATGGCGATATCTGTCATACAGTCCTTTGAAAAAGGATTCGCTGAGATACTTGCAGCCCCAGGGCCCGTAGCGGTCGTTGGTCCGCTCATAGAATCGATAAATGAGTGAAAAAAAATCCTTGGGAATCTCGTCGGCGACAAATGGGACGAGCCGGACGCCCTTATCGCGAAGTGCCCGCCGCTCCCGTTTAATGTTGCGCCTTTGGTTGGAATTGAATCGGGCCAGGTAATCGTCGAAGCCGTTGAATCCCGGATTTCTCCACAGATAGCTCTGATGCTTCCATCCCAGGTAGCCGAAGGACTCCGCCAGGGGCCGCCACGCCGGATCAACGAACAGAAAACTGCATCCGGAAACACCGTGGCGACGGCAGAATTTATCGATTTGCCGCATCATGAGTTGGGTGATCCCACGTTCATCTTCCCCTGGGGCCACCAGGAATCGATACCCCACGGCCGGGGTCACCGGGCTCATGCCCACCAGTTTCGGGTAGTAGGGAATCTCCAACTGACCGGCCACATCCGCCCAGGCATGATCGAATACGAATTCGCCGGCGCTGTGTCCCTTGATGTAAAGCGGTGCCGCTGCGGCCAGTTTCCTCCCACGGCGGACCACGAGGTGGTTGGGCAGCCACCCGTTCTTGGGCGAAATGCTGCCGGATCGCTCCATCAGCGAGAGCCAGTCCCACTCCAGAAGGGGTGTATCCAGGGGAACCGCCAATGCATCCCATTGGGATTGATCAATATCGGCGATCTTTCGGATCCACTCGATCGTGTAGCTGGCGGAATCGTTGCGTGTCATCGTGTCATTTCCTGAATGGACGGCATCCCTGCCAAGCTGTTTTTACCGGGCGTTGCGAAAATCGGGTGAATAAAAATCAACATAATGCTCTACCGGCGTCCTGTCACCCGACAGTTATCATGTGAATATTGCGCTTTTTCCGGTAAACCCTTATGTTGGATGGCGTCCGTCAACCGTCATCGCAGAGGATCCATCATGCCACAACCTGCTATCCTCATATCTGGTGCCACCGGCTATGTCGGGGGCCGTTTGATACCGCGCCTTCTTGAATCCGGATATCGGGTTCGGGCACTGGGACGCTCCATGGAAAAACTCGCCTGCCGGCCCTGGGCGCATCATGATCGGATCGAACTTGTCCGGGCCGATGTCCTCGACCGGACGGCGCTGACCCAGGCGGCCCGCGGCTGTCGCGCCGCTTACTACCTTGTCCATTCCATGATCGCCCAGAAAAGCGGCTATGCCGAAGCCGACCGGATCGGCGCCCGGAACATGGTGCATGCGGCCGCCGCCGAAGGGCTCGAACGCATCATCTATCTGGGCGGACTGGGTGAGATCTCCAATCTCCGATTGAGCGATCATTTGAGATCCCGGCATGAAGTCGCCGACATTCTTCAGTCCGGACCGGTTCCTGCGACGGTTCTTCGGGCGGCCATGATCATCGGCTCCGGAAGTGCGTCCTTTGAAATGCTCCGTTACCTGGTGGAACGTCTGCCGGTGATGGTCACACCCCGGTGGGTCCAGACGCCGGTTCAGCCCATATCGGTTGGCGATGTTCTCGGTTATCTCCTGGGATGTCTCGAACCGGAAGCCGTCAAAGGAGAATCGTTGGATATCGGCGGCCCGGACGTATTGACCTATCACGAGCTCATCGACATCTTTTGCGAAGAAGCAAGGTTGCCCAAACGGCGTATCTTTCCGGTTCCGGTCCTGACACCCAAACTGAGCGCCTACTGGATCCACTTAGTGACGCCGGTGCCTGCAGCCATCGCGATGCCTCTGACCGAGGGGCTTGGGGTACCGGTCATTTGTAAAGACGACCGGATTCGAAACATCATACCACAGCGATTGACCGGTTGCCGAGAGGCCATCCGCACGGCCCTGCAACGGGTCGCCCAGTGTCAGATCGACACCTGCTGGTCCGATGCCGGCGATCTGACCCCGCCGGAATGGGCCTACTGCGGTGATGCCGCCTATGCCGGCGGTACCATCCTGGAATGCGGATATCGAATCCGCTTGCGGGCCACTCCCGACGACGTGTGGCGCCCGGTCAGCCGGATCGGCGGCAGCACAGGCTGGTATCGCGGCAACGTCCTTTGGGAATTGCGTGGCTGGCTGGACAAAATGGTCGGTGGTATCGGCCTGCAACGGGGCCGGCGGGATCCCGAGAACATCCGGGTCGGAGATGCCCTGGACTTCTGGCGGGTACTGGCGGCCGATCCGCCCCATCGGCTTCACCTGGTGTCGGAAATGAAACTCCCGGGGGAAGCCATGCTGCAGATCGATGTGACCCCGTTCGGAAGCCATCAAACCGAAGTTCAGCTGTTATCTCGATTTCTGCCAAAAGGTCTGATTGGCTTGATCTACTGGTATGCCACATATCCGTTTCACCAGTGGATTTTCTCAGGAATGCTCAAGGCGATCGCCCGGAGCATCGGCAAACCGATCTTGAAGCACCCCGAGCGGTTCACCCCTAAGGTGCATCAGACGTGCACCGTGCCGGGTTCAAAAACATAGCATGCAATGGATTTTTTCATATAGGGGAGGTATGTTTTATGTCACCGATGGCTGAATTGAAGGACTATCTTGAAAACACCACGGGTGTCGGGATCTTGTCAACAGCGAGTGCCGACGGGCGGGTCGATGCGGCCGTATATTCACGCCCCCACGTGATGGACGACGATACCCTTGCATTTATCATGAGGGATCGGCTGACGCATAAAAATGTCCGTGAAAACCCCCACGCGACCTTTCTCTTTATACAGGAAGGCCCGGGTTACAAAGGCAAACGTCTCTTTCTGACGATGGTCCGGGAGGAAGTGGACAGCGAGCTCCTGAATCAGCTTCGACGCCGAACGTTTCCTCCGGAAAAGGACCGCCGGGAAGTCAAGTTTCTGGTCTTTTTCAAGCTGGACATGGAACTTCCGCTGATCGGGGCCGGCCCGAAACAGCAAGACACCGTTCGAATCACACCACCCAAGGATTAACTCCGCCATGAGCGCACCTATAGAGGCCGCCGATTCTCTCCGCCGTGACATCGGTCGCCTGCTGAAAAGCCAGAAACTGGCTGTTCTGGCCACCCACGACCACGGGTTTCCCTACACCAGCCTGATTGCGTTTGCCGCCAGTGTGGATTTGACACGCATCCTGTTTACAACGCCGGAAACCACCCGAAAGTTTGCCAACCTGAGGGCTGATCCGAGGGTGTCGTTGCTGATCGACAGCCGCGCCCACCAGGATGCCGATTTTCATTCGGCGGTGGCGGCGACGGCCCTGGGAACCGCGGCTGTCGTTGACAGACAGGGAGCCGGCGGGCTGTTGATCGAATATCTTACCCGACACCCCTATCTGGATGCCTTTGTTTCCGCTGCCACCACCCGCATTATAGAGGTGACGGTTCAGCGCTATTATCTCGTGGAACGGTTCCAGAACGTCATGGAACTTCACATCCAGCCATGAACATTGCCGTCCCCATCGCGTCTGCCAGCGCCGAAGACAGGCGGCGTATCGGTGGCAAAGCTTACGCCCTGTGGCGCATGCACCACGCCGGACTCACCCTGCCGGAAACCGTATTCGTGACCACCGATGCCTATGCGGCATTTATCACTGAAGCCGGTCTCCAGGAACGTATCCTGCTTGAATTGAATCGAAAAAATCCGGACCTCATGCGGTGGGAGGAAATCTGGGACTGCGCCGCACGGATACGGCACCTGTTCCTGACCCGGCCTTGGCCCAGCGGGCTGAAAAACGAACTGCTCGCGGTGGTGCGCTCCCGCTTTCCGGGGGTTCCGGTCGCCGTCCGATCATCGGCCCTGGATGAAGACGCGTCCGGGACCTCGTTCGCCGGTATCCATGAATCCCACATCCACCTGACCGAGGAAAGATCGATACTCGACGGGATTCGAAAAGTGTGGGCGTCGCTGTGGTCGGATGGGGCGCTTTTGTATCGAAAAGAAACCGGCCTGAGTGTTGAACGCAGCGCCATGGCCGTTGTCCTGCAGGAGACCCTGGCAGGGGATGCTTCCGGTGTGGTCTTTACCGTGGACCCTGCCGATGACGCCAAGGGGGTGATCGAGGCGGTCCACGGCCTCAATGAAGGATTGATCGACGGACGCATCCCGCCGGACCGGTGGCGGTGCTTGCGGGGGAGTCGTGAAATCATCGAGCACATTCCGGTTTCCCGGAATCAATGGGTCATGCCCACATCTGCCGGAACCGTGACGTCACCCATACCGGAACACCTCAAGGCGGTCCCACCGCTGAACGACGGTCATGTGCGGGAACTGTTCGCATTGGCCATGACGCTGGAAAGCATCTGGGGCTGTCCCCAGGATGTTGAATGGACATGTTGCGATGGTCGGTTTGTCCTTCTTCAATCACGTCCGATCACCACCAGCGTAGACGCCAGTGCCGATGACCAGAGAGGCTGGTACCTGAGCCTCCATCGGAGTTTCGAAAATCTCCAGATCCTTCGCAAGACGATCGAAACGGAGCGTCTGCCGGCCCTCCGCCGGGAAGCGGACATCCTGTCCAAAATGGACGTGGCGGCGTTGTCCGATCCGGCCCTGACAGATGAGATCCGCCGCCGCGCCGATATCAATACCCGGTGGGTGGATGTCTACTGGGCCGAATTCATCCCCTTTGCCCATGGCATTCGGCTGTTCGGCCAAATATACAATGAACGGGTAAAGCCCGAAGACCCCTATGAGTTCATGCGACTTCTCGGGCAGACACCACTGATGAGTCTGGAGCGCAACGATGCCCTCGAACAGCTGGCTACCCTGGTTCGAGAAGACCCCGTGTTGCGGCAGGCCATCGAGGCGCGGCAGGATATGACGCCAAACCCGCTTTTTGAGGAAAAAATTGATTCATTTATCAACCGTTTCGGTGATCTGTCGTGCCCGATGACCGGCGGCAAACAGTGCGGCCAGGGACCCGAGGCGTTACTCAAGATCGTTCTGGAACTGGCGGGCCATCCACGGCAACCGAAGGCGGCGGCAGAGGACATGGAGATTCTTCGACAGAAATTTTTCGACACCTTCGACCCGATGGAACGCATGGAGGCCGAATCCCTGCTCGACCTGGCAAGGGCCAGTTACCGCATCCGGGACGATGATAACATGCTTATCGGGCGGGTCGAGGCACAACTCATCGCGGCGGTGAACGAAGCAAGGGCACGTCTGAAGGCAGGTGTTGTCAGCGAAGATCTCCAAAAAGCCCTGCACGGCCTTCACTTCGGCGGTGTTTCCTCTTCCACAGGTGAAGCCGACCCGACCGGAATGTACACGGTCCGGGCAAGACAGTTGGTCGGGCAGCCGGCCGGTCCGGGCGTCGTCCGGGGCAAAGCACGGGTGGTAGCCGATCCGACGGAAATTGCGAATTTTAAATCCGGTGAAATACTCGTGGTCGATGCGGTGGATCCGAACATGACCTACATCGTTCCGCTGGCAGCCGGTATCATCGAGCGGCGCGGCGGCATGCTCATCCACGGCGCCATCATTGCCAGGGAGTACGGCCTGCCCTGCGTCACCGGCATTCCGGAGGCCACGACACGGATCCGCACCGGCGATGTCATCACCGTGGACGGTTTCCTCGGCATCGTCACATTATCCGGTGACAGGGACACAGAGCCGGATTAGCGCGTGGGTCCCACCGACGGCCGGTGTTCGGGGGGGATAATCGGGTTTGCCGAAAATGGCATTGCGCACTGAATTACGGTCATGCCGTGTTCGGGTTAGACTTCTTCGTAGGTCGCGTGGGCAAGCCCGTCCAGCATCTTTTAGTCCGGCGGAGTGCCGTTTCAGACATCCTGTCCGGGAGAACCATGGTAAAAAAAGGAGCGATAATGACCGAAACCATCAAGATCGGCGTCAGCACCTGTCTGTTGGGTGAACCGGTTCGATACGACGGCGGCCACAAGCGAAATCGCTACGTAACGGACACTCTCAGCGAGTATTTTGACTTTGTACCGGTCTGCCCGGAGGTGGAGTGCGGGATGCCGATTCCCCGGGAGAGCATGCGCCTGGTCGGGAACCCCGAAAATCCGCGGCTGCTGACGATAAAGACGAAAATCGACCACACCGACCAGATGAAAACGTGGGCCCAGGCCCGGCTCAAAGCGCTCGAAAAAGAGGACCTCTGCGGGTATATTTTTAAAAAGGATTCACCCAGCAGCGGCCTCTTCCGGGTAAAAGTCTATACCGATAAAGGGATGCCCCACAAGGTGGGCACCGGCCTCTGGGCCCGGGCGTTTACCGAACACTTCCCCTTGATTCCGGTAGAGGAGGAAGGCCGTTTGAACGATCCGCACCTGAGGGAGAATTTCATCGAGCGGATCTTCGCCATGAAGCGCTGGCGGGAGACCCTGGCGAAGCGGCGAAGCGTCGGCAATATCGTTGATTTCCATACACGGCACAAACTGCTGGTGCTGTCCCACAGTCCGAAGCACTACCGGGCCATGGGTAAACTGGTGGCCACCGGCAAGTCCATGGCGGTCAAAGAGCTCTACGGCGACTATGAAACCATGCTCACCGAAGCCCTGGGCCTGCGGACCACTCTCAAAAAAAACAGCAATGTGCTCCAGCACATGCTGGGTTATTTCAAGAAGCAGCTGACCGCAGATGAAAAACAGGAGCTTCTCGAAATCATCGATGACTATCGTAACGGGCTCGTCCCCCTGGTGGTACCCATCACCCTGTTTAACCACTATGTCCGAAAATATCAGCAAGCCTATCTGGACCGGCAGGTGTACTTGCGGCCCCACCCGGTGGCCCTCAAGCTCCGGAATCACGCATGAAATTCATTGAGGATAGCATCGTCATAAACGCATCGGTCGAGCGCGTCTGGACCATCCTGACACGCCTCGAGGATTACCCGGATTGGAATCCGTTTATCCGTCGGGCACAGGGACGGATTGCCGAGGGAGAACGTCTGCGTCTGCTTCTCAAAATACCGGACGGCTTGCCCATGCGCATCCGTCCGAGGCTTTTGAAAGTCATTCCGGGCGAGGAAATCCGATGGCGGGGCAGTCTCGGCGTTCGAGGCCTGTTTGACGGAGAGCACCGTTTCCTACTCGATCCGGAAACACCTGATGTCACTCGGTTCACCCAGGAAGAAGAATTCCGGGGCATGCTGGTGCCTCTGGTGGGCGGTATGGTCGCCGGCGGCGCCCGCAGAGGTTTCCAGGCCATGAATCACGCGCTGAAAATCCGGGCTGAAACATCGATCCGCCTTGAGGTGTCCCGAAGCTTATGATAGTTTCGGTCAGGTCGCATCCGTGCCTACGACGCCGGTGGAGATGACATATTACGACGCAGTTTGGAAAATTCGGGGAGGGACATGTTGAAAAACGTGATCTTGGGTGTGTTCGGCGTGGTTGCCGTCTTCTGGTGTATCGGAGATGCCGCCGCTGAAGCACCGCTGAGCGAGGCCAGTAGCGAATGCATCGATTGCCACACAACATTTCAGCCCGGTGTGGTCGAGGGCTGGAAAAAAAGTCGGCACGCCAACGTCACACCCGAACAGGCGCTTTCTGTAAAGGGGTTGGCCAACAAAATTTCCAACAAGGATGTGCCCGAAGACCTCCGGTCACATGCCGTGGGGTGTGCCGAATGCCACACCCTTCGACCGGATGCCCACGCCGACACATTTGAACACAACGGGTACGACATCCACGTCGTGGTCAGCCCGGACGATTGTAAAACCTGCCATAAGACAGAGGTGGAGCAGTTTTCACGCAACCTCATGTCCTATGCCGTTAAAAATCTCGCTGAAAATTCCGTCTATCAGGCATTGGAACAAAGCATCCTTGGGGCGGCCGGAATCAAGGGCGATCACATCAAATTTGGACCCATAGACGAAGACACCCAGGCGGAAGCCTGCTATTACTGTCACGGTACGACATTGAAGGTCACCGGCATTGAAACCCGGGATACGGACGCCGCCGGCGAGCTGGAGTTTCCGGTAATCTCCGGCTGGCCCAACCAGGGGGTTGGCCGGATCAACCTGGACGGTAGCCGGGGCAGCTGCACCGCATGTCACACACGCCATGAATTTTCCATCGAAATGGCGCGGAAACCATACACGTGCAAGGAATGCCACATCGGACCGGATGTGCCGGTGTTCAAAGTCTACAGCGCCAGCAAACACGGAAATATATTCAGCACCAAGGGGGATGGGTGGGACTTCGCACCGGTGCCATGGACCGTCGGGCAGGATTTTACCGCCCCGACCTGTGCGGGATGCCACATCAGCCTGCTGGTCAACACCGAAGGGGAGACCGTCATCGAACGGAGCCATCAGATGAATAACCGGCTGCCCTGGCGGCTTTTCGGGCTTATCTATGCCCACCCCTATCCGAAGCAGGCGGACACGACGATCATTCGGAATAAAGATGGGCTTCCGTTGCCGACCGATTTTAACGGTGGTCTCGCGGAAGGCTATCTCATCGATGCCAACGAGCAGGCACGAAGAACCCGGAGTCTTCAGGGGATCTGCATGAATTGCCATGACACGTCCTGGGTCAGCGGGTTCTGGCGGCGTTTCGAGAATACCATCCGGACAACCAACGAGGCCACCCGAACCGCCACGATGCTCATGACGGAAGCCTGGAACCAGGGATATGCCAAAGGCCTCTCGGCAAAGGAAAACCCGTTTGATGAATTTATCGAAAAGCTCTGGAGCGACAACTGGCTGTTTTATGCCAACACGGTGCGTTTCTCCTCGGCGATGGGAGGCGGCGGTGACTACGGTGTGTTTGCCGACGGCCGTTATCACCTGTCGCGGAACCTGACTGAAATGAGAGACTGGCTCAATCTTCGAAAGGCCGCAGCCGGTCATCAAAGAGCCAAATAATCGACCTTGTCACCCGGCCTGTTTCGTGAGACCCGACCCGATCGTCGGAGGAACAGGTTTCGTAACCGATAAAGTGAACCCATGCTCCCTTTAGATATCTTCCAGGATCGTATCCAACGTCTGAATGAACATCCCATCCGAAAAGGCGACTTCATCCTTTACTGGATGCAGCAGAGCCAGCGGGCTGTCTGGAATCACGCTCTCGAGTACGCCGTCGAATTGGCCAACCACAGCGGTCAGCCCGTCGTGGTCGTTTTCGGTGTCACCGATCGATATCCCGAGGCCAACCTGAGGCACTACACGTTTATGTTCGAGGGGTTGATGGAGGCCCGGCAAACCCTGGCCCGTCGTGGGATCCGGATGGTGGTGCGCGTCGAAAATCCTCCGGAGGCGGCTCTCGAAATCTCCAAGCGGGCGTCCGTCATCATTTGTGACAGGGGGTATCTCAAGCATCAGAGGGCGTGGCGACAGGAAGTGGCAGCAAAAGCATCCTGCCCGGTCATCCAGGTGGAAAGCGATGTCGTGGTGCCGGTGGAAGCTGTATCGGAAAAGGCCCAGTACGCGGCGCGCACCATCCGCCCTAAAATACACCGGCTCTTGGACCGGTACCTGATGCCGATCGAGGCCCGCCCCTTGCGGATGGACTCGCTGGGGATGAAATTCAAGGACAATGTGCGCGACCTGGGCGGAGGATTTGTCGAAACGCTGAATATCGACAAAAGTGTGCCGGCGGTCTCCGACTACTTCCACGGCGGCACGTCCCGGGCCGTTGCCCAGCTATGGGGATTTATCCGGAAACGGCTTTCTTCGTATCATACGAACAGCAACCAGCCCCAGGAGGGCGATGTCTCCTACATGAGCCCGTACCTGCACTTCGGGCAAATATCACCGATATACATTGCCCTGAACATCAATGCCGCCCCTTCCTCTGTAGCGGATGCCAAGTCGGCCTACCTGGAACAACTCATCGTCCGGCGAGAGCTGGCCATTAATTTCGTAGAGTACACCGCCGACTACGACAGCTACAGGAGCCTGCCGAACTGGGCAAGGCAAACCCTGAAACGCCATCGAAAAGACCGGCGCGAATATCGCTACACCCAAAAACAGCTCGAAGCCGCCGACACCCACGACCCATACTGGAATGCCGCCATGAAGGAGATGGTGGTGACCGGGTTTATGCACAACTACATGCGGATGTATTGGGGAAAAAAGATACTCGAATGGAGCGACACCCCTGAAGCGGGTTTTAACACGACACTGGCCCTCAACAACAAGTACTTTCTGGACGGCCGGGATCCGAACTCTTACACCGGTGTTTCCTGGATCTACGGAACCCATGATCGGGCCTGGCCGGAACGGGCCATTTTCGGAAAGGTGCGATACATGGCCGCCTCGGGCCTGGAGCGAAAATGTGACATCCAGGGGTATGTTGAAAAAGTGGAAAAACTCGCGCGGGAAAGATAATCGAGCGTTCGGACTTGCGAGCCGTACGGCAACAGATGATTTCACATCACCTTCGATCCGCCCCGACGGTGTACCGTAGGAGACGAACTGCCAATGGGTTTTCTTAAACGGCTCTTCGGGATCTGCAGCACGCGACAACCGGCAAATGCCGCCTGTTGGTCTTACGCCGACGGGAAAGTACACGTCGAGTTAAGTGAGGCCCCTGAACTGGAGGCCCCGGAAGGGGCCATCCGTCTTGAAGGGAAGGGGCTGCCGGACCGAATCCTCGTGGTGCGGGGCCCGGATGGTCAGTTGTACGCATTTAAAAACCGCTGCACCCACATGGGCCGGCGGATCGATCCGTTGTCAGACAGTGAAAAACTTCAATGCTGCAGTGTGAATAAATCCACATACGATTATAGCGGGCTGGTCATGTCGGGCCCGACAACAGACAACCTGACAAAATATCCCACCGTGATCCAGGACAACCGGCTGACTGTCTCTCTAATGTAATTCGAGACTCTCAATCCTTGGACAGGGCTGCCACGACGATCTGGACACCCTCGGGCGGAACGCCGCCCTTAGGAACCGATCGACACCGTTTCCCGCCGGCGCGATCCAAAGAAAGGCCGACAGCACCGTTCCCGTAGTTTCGGACAAATTTCCCGCCGATGGCGTGGACAAACCTCTATAGCGATTTTCAGAATTCCGTTCCGAAACCTGACTCAAGGTCCAGGGTGTGGATCCTGCCTTCAATCGGAACATATTTATGGCAACTGTTATAACTATCCGAATTTTTATACCATATTACCTTTTGACACTCGAGACAGGCTGGTTAATTTAATAGTCTGTAGTGTGAACGGTCAATTTGGAGGTACGTCTTAATGGAAGAGGGATATAAACGAAACGATAAGGTCATCCGGGCCATGAGCCACGTGGTGATCTCGGATATGCTCAATGTCGTTCTCGATGAGTTCGAGAAAAACACGGACATCCAGGTCGGTACTGTGGTGATCCATCCGCGACACGAGTCCCACGAAAAGCGTGAGGTCCATGTCGGCATTGAAAAAACCAAGAATCACAGTGTCAAAGGTCTCTCCTATTATAAAAAAATCCTGTGTAAATACAAACCGTTCAAGGAAGATGAGATGTGCAAGAGGTAGCTGTGGCGCGTAATCCGTTACCCGCTATCGGACAAGATTTCATGCAATATTCAGGAGAGTATTTCGGCCACAACATCCACCTTCCGCTCAGACTGCAGGGCCGCCCGGACGCGTCCGGCACACCGGCCATAACCGGTATCGGACAGGACCGAGGACAACCGCTCTTGCAGGCTCCTTCGGTTCAGCCGGTTTCGCCATATCGGAGTGGGTCCGATGCCGAGCCGACGGACTTGGCGGGCCCAGTAGAACTGGTCCAGAATGTGTGGAACCAGAATCTGGGGCACACCGGATCGGGATGCGGTGGCTGTGGTCCCTGCCCCACCATGGTGTACGATCGCCGACAGTCTCGGAAACAACAGCGTATGATCCGACTCGGCGGTTAAATAACAATCCCCCGTCACCTTCCGTTCGACGCTGCACGCGAAAATCAGCCGCTGCCCGACGGATCGGACGGCCCGGAGAACCATGTCGGCGACGGCCCTGGGATGGTGGTGGGGCATACTCCCAAAGCCAACATAGATGGGTGGCGCTCCCTCTTGAAGGAATCGGCGGATGCCCGCGCTGAGGGCGTTGCTTCGGAAAAGCCGAAGGTTCCCGACACGGGTAACCGATTGCGCCACATCATCGGGCAATGGCGAGAGCACGTTATCGGCCGCCAGGATCGGGTGGTTTCCAAGCATGTGCTCCAGACTGGACTGGTGCAACGGTGGCAACCGTATCATACGCCGGCATTGGTTGATCGTCGGTCGAAACAAAATCCGATCCGCTAATTTATCCAGCTGCCAGGTCATCCAATTCCACCCACGACTGCCGGTATGGCCTTTTGCGAAAACACAGGGGTGGTGAACCGACCGGAAGACCTGCGGGCAGAATACGACAAACCTGTAGGGAACACCCATCTTTTCACAGACAGAGGCGGCCGCAAAACTAAGGGACGCCGCCAGCACGAGATCGGCGCCCTTGAACAGGGCGGGGAATGTTTCGAACTGGTGTATGGTTTCGCGTTTCAGAAAACGAAGAATGGCCCGTGCGGGGCGCGTTGTGTAGACATCCGGGTACCTGGCGATAAACGCCATGAAATCGTCCCCCACCGGATAAAACCGTACGGATCGCGATTCGACCCAGGCGCGATTTTCCGGAGGTCCGGCGAGCAGGACATCGTGGCCGGCCTCCTGCAGTAAACGGGACAATGCCAGGATCGGTTGAACGTCTCCCCGGGAACCATGTGTGGTGAGTACGATGTTCACGAGGCACGTGGATAGGTTTGGCGTTTCCGCAGCATCAGATTCAGTAGTTCTATCAACGTTGAACAGGCCATGGCAAAATAGATATAGCCTTTGGGTATATGAAATTCCGGGCCTTCAGCGACCAGCGCCACTCCGATCAGAAACAGAAAGCTGAGTGCCAGGATCTTGAAGGTGGGATATGCAACGACAACGTCTCCAATAGGACCGGCTGAGATCATCATGACGCCCACCGCAATGACGATGGCCAGAATCATCACCGGCAGATGCTCGGCAGGTCCTGCGTCAGTGAAGACGGAATCGAGGCAATGGACGATGTTGTCGATGCCGAGCACGATCTCAAGGACGGTCAACCTTGCCAGTGGAACCCACGCCCGGGGATCGGCCATCCATTCCATAAGTCTCGACGGGAAACCATGGTTGGAGATATGCGCTCATAACTGTGAGCTGTTCAGGATAAAGGGATCTTTCGATCCACCGTAAACACGTCATCCGGAGGGTCCCCACGTCGAATCAGGGCGATATCGGAGACACGGAATCGGACAGGCATCCAACCGACGGAAAACTCTTGCAACAGCTTTACACAGGAAGACAGGCTTGGACTCTGACCGACACTCAGATGGGGGCGAAATCCCCCCTGATGATTCCGCACGTCGTCGCATTCCGGAACCACCCGCCATAGGGAGGATTGAAACCGGATGAGAAGTTGCTCCGGTTCCGGGGCCAGCCAGATCGTGCACCGATTTCGGGCATGCCGAAAAAACCGAAACTCCGTCAGCTCGAGTTCAAACGGGCGAAATTGTTCACAGGCCGCCCGCAGCCCCGGCTCGACGTCATCGAAGTCCTCTACCGGTCGAAATGGAAAAACCAGGGTAATATGCGGCATCCACCGGTGCACGGAGCGATCGTGGGTCCTGCGGATGCGCTGAATGGGCGCCTGGAATTCGTCCGGCGGTATGATGACGATGGCGGTTTTAGGCGTTTTGTTCGGCATGTTCTCGGTCGTCTTGGTCACGCGACAGCCCCATATGGATTTTCAATATGGCCGGTTCATACCAACTCGATCGGTGATGTTGTTGTCCACCACGATTCCCGCCAAGAAAAGCTATGGCTATTTTTCTTCACCTGTGTCCTGACACCTGAACCCTGAAACCTTGAAGGTTGAACCCGACACGTGCTGTTGGGGTCGACCTGTCCCGGTATCTTAACCCGATCATTGCATATAATCTGTTCAGGTTATGGTGCCTTTCAGATACCCCTGCCGCTTATCTTCCGGGAATCTCTCGATGGCATACCGCAGCATGGTCCGCGGCATGCCCGGATACCGCTCGATCAGAAACCGTTCTTCGGTCGGCGAATCCCGCTTGCCGATTTCACGGAGCATCCATCCGACGGCCTTGTGTATCAGATCTTCGTCATCTTCCAGCAACATGCCGGCAATTGTCAGTGTGTCGTCGAACTGGTGCCGTTTAATGTAATGAAAGGTGGACATGATGGAAACCCGTCGTTCCCATAGAACAGCAGAACCGGCAAGCCGGTACAACGGTTTTCGGCTCTTGTCCCACAAATAGGCCCCAACGATGTGCTCGGCCGAGGAATCGACCAGGTCCCAATTGTTGATTCTGTCCAGGCGATTCAGGTACAGATTGTAAATTCGTCTTCGGGTCGACGGGTCGGCCTTTTGGAATTGGAGAACCAGGATAAACAGCGACAGAAGATGTTCTTCGTGAATCGGCGAACAAAGAAGTTCATCGGCGGACTCGAGGGAAAGTTCCCGGTATTCTCTGGACAGTTTCCGTAACACGGGTACACGGATGCCCCGGAAAATATCCCCTTCTCCGTATTCTCCCGGTCCGGTTTTGAAAAACCGCTGACTGATCGACGCCCTCTCCGGGTCAGCCAGAGTCTTCAGCCGATGTTGTATGGCCGAGACAGATGCCATCCGGCAAAGCTCCGGTGTGACGCGGTTACTGGTGATACACCGCGCCCGGCTGGATTCATCATCTATCTAGTCCAGGAACAAAGACCCCTGCACATCCAGATTCGTAAGGCCGGCTTCCCGTGCCCAGTGAACCGCATCCTGATATTCTTTTCGGGTAAGGCGGCGCGCGATTTTCGGGAACTCCTCTGCACGATACATCGGCCGATACTGGGACATGATATTCACGTAGGTCTCTTTGGGCAGGTGCTCTGCGATCCACTCAACGACCTGCCGGGTCCCCCCCACATTGTTGGGCATCACCAAGTGCCGAATCATCAGCCCCTGGTACATGAGGCCATCTTCAGCCGGTTTGGCGACACCGACCTGCCGGTGCATTTCCATCAGCGCCGTTTTTGTGACCTGGGGATAGCTGTCCGCACCGGCCGAATAGGTGGCGGCCATTTGCCCGTCGGCATATTTGAAGTCCGGTAGATAGATATTTACGATACCGTCGAGAAGTTGAAGGATTTCGAGACGCTCCCAACCGCAAGTGTTGTACACCACAGGTAGCCGCAACCCCTCTGCAGCGGCCTGGTCCAAAGCCCTTACAATGTGGGCAGAATAATGGGTTGGCGTCACCACATTAATGTTGTGGCAGCCGATCTCCTGAAGTCGCAGCATCATCCGGGCCAGGTCATCGATTTCATTTGCCCGTCCAACCCCACCGTGGCTAACCTGCCAATTGATGCAGAACACACAGCGCAGTCCGCAATGGCTCAGGAAGATGGTTCCCGAACCGCCCCTGCCGACCAGCGGCCGTTCTTCTCCAAAGTGTGGGTGAAAAGACGCAATCTGTAGTCGGCTTGGGGCCCGGCAAAACCCGGTCTCACCGGCCAGGCGCTCGGCGCCGCATTGTCTCGGGCACAGGGCACATTCCGACATCACCTGCCAAAGGGCGTCCCCTCTTCCTTTAAGCTCTCCGGTCCGGTGAAGCGAAACGTACGCCGGTTCGAAATCGGGATCGATGTGGGCCGAAGACCCGCCGACGGACGGTTTCAGGCGATCCGGGGCCTGTTTCGGTTTCGCCGCCGTGGACAGTCCGGCGAAAAGGGCTCCCGGCAGAAACGGGCACAGGCCTAAAGCCGCCCACCTCAGACAGCATTGCATAAAGTGACGTCTATCGGTTTCCATGGCCGCTCTCCTGTTTTTCGTCTGCAGCCCGAGTATCGGCGTCACTGATGCCACATTACCCGGAGATGCGGTCTACCGGCCTATTATTCTCATACCACGTCATAATTCGGCAAGAAATAAAACCGGGCGGCATGGGATCCTCTGCTGTTTCGCTGGTTGCTGCGGGAGAACCGTTGTGCTAAAGGAGCACACTTTGCAGTGCCTTAAGGTAAGCGGGCTGGATCAGAAACGACCGATGCGGGTGTATATTAAATTATTTCTCACCGCCATTTTCTGGGGCGGTACCTTTATCGCCGGAAGGATTCTTGCCGACAACGTCGGCCCGTTTTCTGCCGCGTTCCTCAGGTTTCTGGTCGCGTCGGCCTGTCTCGTGCCGCTGACCTGGAAAATGGAAGGACGGCTGCCAAAGGTTACCAAAGATAAAATCATTCCGGTTGTGCTTCTCGGGTTGACCGGGGTGTTTTCATACAATGCTCTGTTCTTCAGGGGGTTGCAACTCATCGATGCCGGTCGGGCAGCCATCATCATTGCCAACAACCCCGTTTTCATTACCATTCTCTCGGCGCTGATTTTCAAGGAGACCCTGACCCCGTTAAAGACAGCCGGTGTTGTCCTTTCCGTAACCGGCGCCATCGTCGTCATTTCAAGGGGGGACCTATCCATCATCCTTTCGGGAGGGGTCGGATGGGGGGAGATCTTTATTCTCGGGTGCGTTGCCAGCTGGGTGGCCTATTCCCTCATCGGCAAAACGGTCATGGCGCGTCTGTCCCCACTGGCCTCGGTGTCGTATTCGGCAGTCATCGGTACTGCCTGTCTGCTCGGTCCGGCCCTTGCCGAGGGTATGGCTGCCGATATCGGCCAATACCAGCTCAAAGACTGGATGAGCATTTTCTATCTGGGTGTGTTCGGAACAGTGCTCGGATTTGTGTGGTACTATCAGGGGATCCGGACCATCGGACCCATGAAGGCCAGTCTCTTCATCAATTTCGTGCCGATCAGCGCGATTATCCTGGCATACGTCATCCTCCACGAGCCGATCACCCCGTCTCTGGCGATCGGTACGCTTCTCGTATGCACCGGCGTTTATCTGACCACGCGCCCGAGGTGAAGCCCACTCCGGGGACGTTTTCCCCGCACCGGCCACAACAGCACCCGGTCAGGCAAATTGTTTCATCTCTTCGAGGTATTCCGGATACCGGGCCAGGTAAAAGGAGAGCGCCCGGCCGAAATCATCCCCCAGGACGCCGTCCACAAGCATCCGGCTGATCTCCCGCTGCCGAAGGAGGGTGAACTGTGAGGTGATCAGGATGTGGCGTTCTTCCTCGGAAAGCGATTCGATCAGTTGAAGCAGGGCGCTCCGGGCTCTTGGCTGATACATCCAGAAGTAAAGCAGGTCAAGGGCCGTGATCGTGATAATCCGCTCCAGGTCCCGAGCTTCGGCATTGGCTTTCTCGTTTACCCGCTCGGGTTTTTCCAGGACCTCCAGCGTCTGGGACTCCGGGAAGAGAAGTTCCAGGCGGGCATAGATATCGAGCAGCTCCGAAAGCTTTTTCCGATACTCGCCGAATCGAATCCGGATATTCCGGTAACGATCCGCCGTTCCCTCGATAAATCCGGCCACCAGATCGGACGCCGCCTTGGATATGATGGCCGCCCATTTCTGGAGGATACCATCGATGCCAACCACTCCGGAGGTCGAAAGGGCGGCGGCGATGGCGGCATTGAACAGTAGCGCAACGGGTATGGAGATGACGCTGCGAAAGAAATTGCCGTAAATGGCCCCTTTCGGTAATCCTCGAAACGCATTGTGGGTCGACAGGTAGATCCCGTTGGCCAGGGCCATGACCGTATACAATAAAATGGGGGAAGTGCCGGCGGTGATCCCGAAGCCCCTGTCGAGAAGCACGGTTTTCACCAGATAGTCCAGCAGGGGTACGGAAAAGCCGGTAAAAAGCAAAGAATCTGCGATTCGGTCCCAATTGACGACCGCGTTCCATCGCATCAGGGGAGACCGTCGGAGCCCGCCGCCCCCGAGAATCGACTGGAGGATGTTTCGAAGTCCAGTGATGCCGAACCAGATAAATGCTCCGCAATAGGCCAGAAGCCACCAATCTTTCGTCAGGGCAAACGTGGCAAATGCGGGAATAAATCCGATCATCACTTTCAGCACATTCTTCAGGTTCGAATTGAGATACTCCCAGGTGGATCCGGGATGTCGGGTTCTCTGCCGCTGCGGGGTGAGCCGGATGCCATTGGTGGCGACCTTCTGAACACCGCCCAGTGTGATGACATTGCCGGGGGAAGCCATCCGGATGCCGTCGGACTGGAAATCCCAATCCACCTGCCGGCGGTATCCCCACCAGCCGGGGCTGCCGTGGGTTCCCGTTCCGTTTCGTCTCGCACCGGGTCCGTTCCGACGGGGCACCCGGGTCACTCGGCGAAAGGTCGTGATGCGAATCGGAATGATATCTCTGCCGACGCCCAGATCCTTTCTGGCCCGGCGTCGGGCCCGCCGCGGCAGCGTGTCGTCCACAACCAGGCCCATGCCGTGGAGTCGGGGTGATCGTCCCGTGGAATCACTGCCGATTCTGGACTTTAGCGGTCCTCCTTTGTACATGGCACGAAAGGAGATCAGGTCGTGGAGGATATCACCCAGCTTGTCTATCCGCTCCCTGCGGTCTGCCAATTCCGATGATGCGACGTGGTCGATAATTTCAAGCAGCACCCGCTTCAGTGCAATGGGACTTCCTTCGTTGATGGCCCGTTGCAGACGGTTTATGGCCGGGATATGGTCGGTACAACCCGCGGCCCAGTCTTTCAGATTAAATATCTCCAGCCGGGAAATGGTCCCGTTGGAATCATACAAAAGCTCCGCCACATCTTCTACTTGCAGATTTGTCAGATTCAGCGTGATGCGAAACCCGGACTGCAGTGAGGCCAGAAGATCGAGCAGTTCCGGAGGGGAAAGCCGAAGCAGGGACGGTACAATCGGGGTTTGGTTCGGATCATCCGGGCGCGGGATATCCGGGTTCATCTCTGCCGATAAAAGGTTCCCAACGGCGGCCTCCAGATCGACAAGATTCATCGCCCGGAGCCATTCCTCGATCTCCCGGCGCCGACCTGCATCTGCAGCTTCATATTCGTTGCGCAACGTGGAAACACGCCCATGAAGGGCTTCGAGAATTTTTTGATGGATGAACTTCTCCAGATGCAGGGTCGACGTCTGGCCGATACCGACAAACTTCAGAAAGTCATGGGTTGTCAGCGGGGGCAGCTCGATATTGTATCGACGGGACACCCCATCGAGATGGGTCCGATTGAAGGTTTCCAGCTTGTCCATGACGCGTTCCTGCTGGTAAATGGACACCTCCCGGCCCTGCTCCATCAGACGGACCATGGCCGGTTCCTCTAAAAAGCAGAGAAACGCCTGGGAGTCTGCAAAACCACGCGGCACCCAGATGAATTGGACATATTTGCCCCGGTATCGGGCTGAAAACTCGATGCCGATCCGAATATCCATGTCCATGAGTTCGGCGGCCTCTATCAGTTCGGCGGCAAATCTGGGCTCGATATAGTGGTAGTGAACGACCCGGAGTCGCCGAATTCCCTTGATCCAGGCGTCCATGACCAGATGGGTCGAGCTTTTGCGCCCCTTGGTGTTGACATCGTGGACGTGATCATCGAAGGCGATCTGATTCCACTCCTCCGGCATCTCCAGCAGATGGTATCTTCTGAGCTGGCGCCGAACCACACGGGGTTTCCCCGAGGCTGTGACCCGGAAATCGTGGGCCAATTCCAGCTGCCGGATATAATCCCCGTGGGCCCGGACGAGCTCTTTCATGATCTGAAGCAGGACGCGGGCCGTATTCTTGGATAGCGGGCCTTCCGCTGTGTCACGCACTTCATCCCGAAGGGAGCGAAGGGCTGCCAGACGATCGTCGACACCGCCCACCTCGAGGGAGCTGAGCAGGTGGGCAACGGCATAGGCGATGCGAAGACTTTTGGATTCTGCCAGCTCCTTGATGCCCTTGGGATGAAAGTATCCGTAGTACAGGCGTCGCGTGTACTCCAGGCTCCGGTCCCGGGAGCACACATCGTTGACGATCTTCAGGAGCTCGTGATCACGGCGGTCGAACAGCCATCTCGATTCCGAATAGTTCAAACCTCGACACCTTCCGCTGAAACGCTGTAGACCCGATCCTGACTGGGCAATTACGATCACGGTTCAAAGAAAATGACGTCTCACCGCCCGTTCGGCGGATGTGCTGTCACCGTTGACGTCGACATTGGGTGTCGTGCACACCGCCAAATTTATCGGACAACTAAATAATATACGGTATTATTTGAATATTGTAAAAAAGTTCGCCAAATCCACGGCCTCCGGGCACGCCGCCCGGGTATGGACCCGCATGGGGGGGATGGGACAGGTTGGATCGACACCAAGGGAACCGGTCATGGTGGCCGCCGGCCGATCCCGGACATTCTGTTCGATCGAGCGCCTGCCAATAGACAACGCCCGGGTATCCGGAAAATGCCCAAGGGTAAGGGAATACAGAATAGAGGTTTACAGTCGATTTTCCTCGACGCCATGACATGCCACCTGCGTTCCGGAATCCACGGTCAACAGACGCGGTATCTCCTCCGTGCATCGCCGGTCCGCGTAGAGACACCGGCCATGGAAGATGCACCCGCTGGGCAGGTGAATGGGTGTGGGCACTTCACCCCGAAGTTTTATAGGATCGGCTTTTTGATGCCCCAGCTTGGGGATAGCACTCAGCAGGGCCATGGTGTAGGGATGCCTCGGGTATGCAAACAGCTCCTCGGCGGCGGCCAGTTCACAGATGGTGCCCAGGTACATCACGGCGACCCGGGTGCTGATATGCTGTACCACACCAAGATCATGGGTGATAAAGAGGTAGGTCAACCCCCGTTCCTCTTGAGCTGCCATGAGAAGGTTGAGAATTTGAGCCTGGATCGATACATCCAGGGCAGATACCGGTTCATCGGCCACAATGAACTCCGGATCGACCATCAGCGCCCGTGCAATGCTGATTCTCTGGCGCTGGCCGCCGGAAAATTCGTGGGGATAACGATCCGCCCAAGACGGGTCGACACCGACCTGCTCCATGACAGCGGCAAGCTGGGCCCGGATGTCGGCCTGGGAGGCACTGCGTCTGTGGAAGCGCATCGGCTCCTCAAGCATCTGACGAACCGTTTTCCGAGGATTCAATGACGCATACGGGTCCTGGAAAATCATTTGTAATTTGGACCGGTACGGCATCATGCGGCCGGCGGACAGGTTGTCGATGCGGTTCCCCCGGTACCGCACCTCTCCGGAGTTGGGCGGGTACAACCCGATCGTTGTCCGGGCCAGGGTGGACTTTCCACATCCGCTTTCACCCACCACACTGAACGTTTCTCCCGGATAAATGGTAAAACTGACATCGTTCACGGCCTTTACAATGGTTTTCCGACGGCGCAGATGCCCGTCTTCGAACTTCAACTGGTCCAGCAGTCCGCCGGAAATATCGAAATGCTTGACAATATGGTTCAGACTGAGAAGCCCCATTGCGCTGGTCATGGCTCATTACTCCCGATGGACCGGCCCTCCGGCTGCCAGGGATCGGTTTCGTCGGCCGCGACGTCATGGGCGACCATGTGGCAGGCGG
>Ga0209743_1000013_pt1 | contig 150215 bp, 137 predicted proteins | sample OlaalgELextract2_FD_187378 | JGI IMG/M metagenome (GOLD analysis project Ga0209743, IMG submission 187378) | Olavius algarvensis symbiont microbial communities from Tuscany, Italy - Type G ELBA extract 2 (SPAdes) (version 2) | ecosystem: Host-associated > Annelida > Digestive system >...
GCCATGGTCGACAGCGCCCTTCGCCACATCGATATGCTCAGGTCGTTGGATTTTCACGAGATCAAGGTGTCCCTGAAAGCCTCCGATGTCGACCGGACCGTGACGGCCTATCAGGGGCTTTCCGAAAAATCAGATCTGCCGCTTCACGTGGGGGTCACCGAGGCCGGCGGACTGTATTCCGGGATCGTGAAATCCGCCATCGGCATCGGTATGCTTCTGTCCCAGGGAATCGGGGATACCCTCCGCGTGTCGTTGACCCGTGATCCGGTCGAGGAAGTCCGTGTCGGATACGAGATCCTTCGTGCTCTCGGCATCCGGCAGCGGGGGCCGGAAATCATCTCCTGTCCGACCTGCGGCCGATGCAATATCCCGCTGTTTGATATCGCCGAGCGCGTGGAGCGGGAATTGATGACGTCCACGGCACCGCTAAAGATCGCTATCATGGGGTGTGTGGTGAACGGTCCCGGGGAAGCCAAAGAGGCGGATATCGGCATTGCCGGTGGCAACGGCATCGGCATTCTCTTTCGGAAGGGAGAAGTCGTCCGGAAGTTTCCCCAGGAAGAGCTGGCGGACGTTCTACTCAAAGAGGTGGCGGATTTCACGACCGATGCACGGTCTAAAAAAGGATCATCTCCCGATTAGTTGTCGCTTTTGAATACATAAACACTGGAAAGCCCGCTGGGAAAGGAAAACCATGGCCAAACAGGATAAAGCAGCGATTACACCGACCCGTTCCGATGATTATCCGGAATGGTATCAGCAGGTCATTAAGGCCTCGGACCTGGCCGAGCGGTCTCCGGTGCGTGGCTGCATGGTCATCAAGCCGTGGGGATATGCCCTGTGGGAAAACATCGTTCGGGTCCTCGACGACATGTTCAAGGACACCGGGGTCCGAAATGCTTATTTTCCCCTGTTTATTCCGCTGTCGTTTCTCGAACGGGAAGCCGAACATGTGGAAGGCTTTGCAAAGGAATGCGCGGTGGTGTCGCACCACCGGCTGGAAAAGGGACCTGACGGCGGGTTGATCCCGGCGGGCCGTCTGACGGAGCCGCTGATCGTCCGCCCGACATCGGAAACGATTATCGGCGATTCATTTTCCAAATGGATATCCAGCTATCGGGATCTACCCCTTCTGATCAACCAATGGGCAAACGTCGTTCGGTGGGAAATGCGTACCCGAATGTTTTTAAGAACCAGCGAGTTCCTCTGGCAAGAGGGCCACACCGCCCATGCCACGGAACAAGAAGCGATCGGACGCACAGAGTTGATGCTCGATGTGTACCGCCGTCTGGTCGAAGATCACCTTGCCATACCGGTCATCAAGGGGAAAAAATCCGCCGCCGAACGATTCCCGGGGGCCGTCGACACGATGACCATTGAGGCCATGATGCAGGATCGGAAAGCCCTTCAGGCCGGAACATCACACTTCCTGGGACAAAATTTCGCCAGGGCCTCGGACATCCGTTTCCAAACCGCTGAAGAGTCCGAGGCGTATGCCTGGACGACTTCCTGGGGTCTATCCACACGTGTCATCGGTGGCGTCATTATGACCCACGGGGACGACGACGGCATCATCCTGCCGCCGAGGGTCGCGTCGGCCCAGGTGGTGCTCATGCCGATTGTTCGGAAGGACAAGGATCGCCCCCGGGTGATGGACTATGTCGATCGCCTGGCCGATGCGCTGTCGTCCAAAATGTACAACAACCGAGCTGTCGGAGTTGAAGTGGATACACGGGACATCGGCGGGGCCCGGGGATGGGACTGGATAAAGAAAGGCATCCCGCTGCGGGTCGAGATCGGCCCCAGGGATATCGCCGGAGACAGTGTGTTTGTGGCCAGACGTGACAAACCCCATCGCGACCGTCAATCGATCCCCAGAACGCGGTTCATCGACACCGTCACGGATCTTCTGGAAGAGATACAGGGAAATCTGTTGGAACGGGCCCGAACCTATCGGGATGAGCATCTTCAGGATGTCGATGACAACGTCGCCTTTTATGACTTTTTCACACCCTCCGATAACGAGCATCCGGAGATACATGGTGGGTTTGCCCGGGCCCACTGGTGCGGTTCCCCGGCGTGCGAAGAGAAGATCAAAGACGATCTGGGGGTGACGCTCCGGTGCATCCCGTTGGATCGTCCGGATGACAAGGGTCCATGCATCTGCTGCGACGGCAACAGCCAGGGGCGGGTGATCTTTGCCAAAGCGTATTAATTCGGTTTGCCGGTGAAAAACGGTCGGTTGACACTGGATAGCTGCAGTGCGACACCGAATAAACCGGCGAACGGGAAGCCGTCGCGAGTATGCGGCGGCAACGGGCAAACCGGCCAACCGTATTTATCGCCCATGATTCGTATCAACGATATACTGGATCGGATTTCCGAATATTATCCAGAGGGAAATCTGGACATCATCGATCGTGCTTATATCTATTCGGCGCGCGTTCATGATGGGCAGGTGCGCCTGTCCGGAGAACCTTACCTGTCCCACCCGCTGGAGGTGGCCGGCATACTCACGGAAATGAAGCTGGATGTCGAAAGCATCGCGGCCGGTTTGCTCCACGACGTTATTGAAGACACCCACGCCACTGCCGAGGAGATCGAAAAGATTTTCGGCCCGGAAATCCGGCACATTGTCTCCGGTGTAACCAAAATCAGCACACTTCCCCTGTCCAGTTCCAGAGCACGTCAGGCCGAAAGCATCCGGAAAATGATTCTGGCCATGGCCAACGACATCCGGGTCATTTTAATCAAGTTGGCCGACCGCCTGCACAACATGCGGACCCTGAACTATCACACCACCGAGAAAAAGAAACGCTCCATCGCCCGGGAAACCCTGGACATCTATGCCCCAATCGCTTCACGGCTCGGTATCTATTGGGTAAAAAAGGAACTTGAAGACAACAGCTTCCGGTATCTGTTCCCGGAAGAACGCAACCGGATCGAGAATCTCGTTCACGCCGACCGCGAAGAGCGGGATCAGTATATTGAGACCGTCCAGGGTATGATCTCCCATAAAATGAACGAGGCCGGTCTTCCCGCCGAGGTGAAGGGGCGGTACAAGCATTCGTTCAGCATCTACCAGAAGATGCTTTCCCAGAACCTGCCCTTTGAGGAAATCTTTGACATCATAGCGTTTCGCATCATCCTGGATACTATCGGCCAGTGTTACGAGGCGCTGGGGGTTATCCATTCCACATGGCGGCCCATTCCCAAAAAATTCAAAGATTACATCGGCATGCCGAAACCAAACATGTATCAGAGCCTGCACACCACGGTGGTCGGCCCCTTTGGGGAGCGGATGGAGATACAGATTCGCACCCGGGACATGGACCGGGTCGCCAAGGCCGGGATCGCCGCGCACTGGAGCTACAAGGAGGGCCGGCAGGTTGACGAGAACGCCAGCCATACCTTTGCCTGGATTCAAAATCTTGTCGAAAACCAGGCGATCTTTAAAAACCCGGGGGAATTCCTGGAAAATGTCCGCATCGACCTGTTCCCGGATGAGGTCTATGTGTTTACCCCCCAGGGTGAAATCAAATCATTGCCCAAGGGCGCCACGCCGCTGGACTTTGCCTATCTCATTCATACAGAGGTCGGCAACCAGTGCACCGGTGCAAAGGTAAACGGGCGGATGGTGCCCCTCAAATACGAGCTGCAAACCGGTGAAATTGTTGAGATCGTCACCATGAAGGGCAGCCATCCGAGCAAGGATTGGCTCAGCTTCGTCAAGACGGTCAAGGCCCGGTCCAGAATCCGCCAGTGGATTAAAATCCAGGAGAAGGAACGGAGTCTCAGCCTGGGCCGGGAGATGTGCGAAAAAGCGTTCCGCAAATACAAGATGAACTTCAGCCAGGCCCTCAAATCCGATAATATGGTCGATGTGGTCAGGCATTTTGGTTTCAAATCCGTAGAGGATCTCATTGCCAGTGTGGGCTACGGCAAGATTACGCCCCTCCAGATCGTTCGTCGGTTCGAGGAGAAACCCGAAACCGAAGAACCGGAAAGCGTCCTTGTCAGCCGGGCCGTGGGCCGGAACCGGAGGAAGAAAACCGGCGGCGGCGTGGTCGTCCAGGGCCTGGATGATATCCTGATCAAATTTGGAAAATGCTGTCAAGCGGTTCCCGGGGACCCCATCATCGGCTACATTACCCGTGGTCAGGGTGTCACCGTGCACCGGGCCAATTGTACAAACGCCTTGCGGTTATCGCCGGAACGGCAGATCGAAGTGGAATGGGATTCGGCGATGAAGGAGACCTATCCGGTCAAAATTCGGGTCCTCTCATTCGATCGGGTCGGCTTGCTGGCAGACCTGGCCGCCAATATCAGCAAAAACGACGCAAATATCCTGAGTCTGAAAACCGAAACTCTGGAGAACAAGACGGTGGACAGCCTGTTTGTCCTCGCTGTCGAAGACACGGCCCATTTGGAGCGGGTTTTGGCGGACCTTCGGAAGGTTAAAATGGTTCAGAATGCCAACCGGATCGGCTCATAACCTTGCGGTGCAATGTTACGCTTAGGGGGCTTTGACGACAGAGCCTGATTTGATACACGATGTGCACACCAGCATTCTGCGGACCCGTCCGTCATGCACGGCGCGCACCCGCTGGAGGTTCGGGTTAAAACGACGTTTGGTGACATTATGGGCGTGGCTGATGTTATTGCCCGTCATCGGCTTCTTTCCGCAAATATCGCACACTTTGGACATGGTCTGTTCCTTTAAGAAATTTACCTTGCTGCAAAAGAGAGTTAGCTAACCCATTATTTCCGAGTTGTAAAGCTTTTTAATGGGGTTGAGGGGTTTTGCTGAGGGGCAAATCTTCCCACAGGTCCCTGCCTTTTGGGGCTTCCTCTTTGGATTCGGTAAGCGCTTTCTGTCCGCCCATCTCCTGTTTTTGAATTTCTTCCTCGCAACGGGTGATATATTGAAGGGCCTCGAAATGGATCCCGACATCCGGATACTGGATAACGATCGACTCAAATCGTTTTAGCGCCGCCTTGTAATGTTTCCCTTTGTAATAGAACAGCCCCACATAATAATCGTGCCCGGCAATGCTCTTCAGGCAGGCTTTAATATGGCTTTCCGCCTGGCGGGCGTAGGCGTTGTTCGGGTGCTGTTGGAGAAGCCGTGAAAATGTTTTCAACGCGTTCTGGGCAGTGGTCTGGTCCCGGTCCACCGTATCGATCTGATCAAAGTAAGACCTGCCGATCTGGTAAACGACATACGGCACCGCCTCGTTTCGCGGGTGCAGGTTCTCGAATTCCTCGTAGGCAAATATGGCATCTTCGTATTGTTTGAGCTGGTAATGGGAGTCGGCGATTTTTAACTCCGCCAGGATGGCATACTTGCTGAAAGGATACCAGTCCCGGAGCTGTTCGAAGGCCTCAATGGCCTTTTTGTAATTCCCGGCGTCGTAATGATCAACACCCTCACTGGCCAGCTCAAGGGCCGGTTTTTCAGATTTCTTCCCGCGGAACAGGGAACAGCCGGAGACAACCAGCGTCAGGCCAGCAAGAACGACGCATAGGAGTCTCATGTGCACATTAACAGAATAAAAGGTAGGCATGATTCAGTCGAACGACGGCATGATTCAGCCGTATGCTTATGCCGGCCGGAAAACGAATAACCAACGGCGGCCTTCATGAGCCGCCGTCGAAACGCATCTCCGCCAGATTACAGGACTCCGTTGATCGCTTCTTCCAGTTTTGATTTCGCCACAATGCCGGTAATCTGCTCGGCCACTTCACCGCCCTTGAAGAGGATCAGGGTCGGAATGGCCCGGATGCCATATTTTCCTGGAGTCACAGGATTGTCGTCGACATTGCATTTGGCAAATCGGACTCTGTCGCCAAAAACCCCGGCCAACTCTTCGACCACCGGCGCGATTGCCCGGCACGGACCACACCAGGGAGCCCAGAAGTCCACCAGAACCGGCATCTCCGAATTCAGCACCTCTGCTTCGAAATTGCCGTCATCAATTTCGTTTATACCTTCCGCCATCGCAAGTATCCTTTCTAACGGGTAAAAATAAATTCGTCAGATGATAGTCGCGTTCCCGATGATTGTCAACCTTGGCGGATGCCGATCTGTGGCGAATTGACAGGAGAATCCGCTTCTGTTAGCAGCAGTCTATGTCCAAAAATGCGCGCATGACAGGAAACCTTCGCATCGGGGCTCTGATATCCGGAAGCGGTTCAAATCTGCAGGCGATCCTTGACGCCTGCGAATCGGGAAAAATATCCGGCACCGTGGTGTTTGTCGGTTCCGACAATCCGAATGCCACGGGGCTGCAGCGCGCATCAGACCGGAATATACCCACCTTCGTGGTCGACTATGGAACGATCATACGCAGGCACCGGGAAAACCCGGAAAGGTTTAATGCCCCCGATGCGGCGGATATCCAGACGGCCATGGGCCGCCAGCATCTCATGCCGCAGGAGGCGGACCCGGCAAAGCGTCTGCAATTTTTCTCGACCCGCGCCGCCGCCGAGGCAGAGCTTCTGTTGAACATGGCCGCCTACCGGTTTGATCTTCTCGTATTGGCAGGATTCATGAGGAATCTCACACCCTACTTTATCGATCGGGTAAACAGCGACCCGACCCACCCCCGGATCATGAACATCCACCCGGCACTGCTGCCCGCGTTTGCCGGAGTGGATGGGTACGGCGATACGGTTCGATACGGTTGTAAAGTCGCCGGGTGCACGGTTCATTTTATCGATTACGGGGAAGACACCGGCCCCATCATCGGACAGAAAGCCTTCGCCATTGCAGATACAGATTCTTTGGACACGGTCCGGAAAAAAGGCCTGGAGCTGGAGTGGCAATTATATCCGACATGTATTCAGCTCTTTGCAGAAGGTCGTCTCCAGGTCATGGAAGCGGTCCATCGTTTGAAAAACGGGACGGAGGTTCGCCGAAAAACAGTCCGCATCCTTCCACCCGATGACATTGCCGGCACGTAGCTTGGCGTGAGGATATCGAGGCGTATTACGGATAACGAACCATCGTCGCAGCCAAGAAATACATTCCGTTTGACGTATAACGGGATCCGGCATTGCCGGCTTAGGTAATCACCGCGAAGCCACCCGCTGCCGCCCAAGCCGGGGCCGGGCAAGCGGAGCGCGCAGAGGCGATTTTTATTTTCCGGAATCCTTGCGGGGGAATCTGTAAATAAGCGGCCTCAGAAAAACAAGGAGTCCCCATGAAAAACAACCCCATCGGCCAGCGGATCCGGCAACAGATGGCCGGCAAAGGTTTCACGGTTGAGAAACTCGCCGGCCGTACCGGCCTGGCGAAGTCCTTCCTGGAGGGACTTCTCCAAGACAATGTATCTCCATCCCTCGGCCCGCTGCTAAAGGTGTCCCGGGCCCTGGGCGTCAGCCTGGGCGGTATTCTTGACGATCATCCAAAAACCGATCCGCTGATTGTGCGCCGAAACCAACGGGCGCAAAAGCTAAGTATGCTCAGGGAAAAAGACTCGCCTGTGGCCTCCAAATTCTACTCTCTGGGAACCGGAAAGACAGATCGCCATATGGACCCCTTCTTCGTGGAGCTGCTGCCTGAATCATCGAAGGATAAGACACTGTCCAGTCATGAGGGGGAAGAATTCATCATCGTCTACTCAGGTAACGTGGAAATCATTTACGGGGATGACGTGTTTCAACTCGAATCCGGTGACAGCGTCTATTACAATTCCAGCGTCCCCCACAACGTCAGCTGTCTTGGAGATCAGATTGCGACTATTTATGCCGTGCTCTTTATCCCCGAGTAAATTCGCTCCGCGAATTTACACATGGCGGCCGTTGCCGCCGGCAAACCAATGGGTTCGGCAACCACGCGATGCCTGTTACAGGAATTGGCGTAAAACGGGGAACCCCTAAGAAATCTGGAGCCAGGGAGGGAAAACAACTTGCCCTGAAGGATCACGGAACAAAAAGAACCTACTCCGCAACTCGGACACAACGAAAACCCAGATAATTGAGACGGGTATGCGGCGGGCGGTCATACCGAAAGGCACAGCGGGCCACCTTTTTATTGACAAACCAGGAGCCGCCGCGAAGCACTATTCCGGAGCCGTCTGGATCATACACGGACGCAGTCCATTCAAACACATTTCCGGCCATATCATGGCAGCCTTCCGGGCTCACCCCCTTGGAAAATTTTGTGACCGAGGTGGTCCGCTCGAGACCGCTCTCCGCGGTATTGCAGCACTTTTCATCAAACGTATTTCCCCACGGGTACTCCCGACCGTCCGTTCCCCGACCGGCCCGCTCCCACTCTTCCTCTGTCGGCAGGCGGTATGTAATTCCTTCCTCTGCTTCGGCGGTCAGCCATTTGCAAAACGCCTCGACTTCATACCTGGAGACCCCGATCACCGGCCGGTCATCTGCCGTCCATGCCGGGTATTTCCATTGGCTTGGACTGTCGATGGCATGGCTTTCCCGCCATTGCCATCCTTCCTGGCTCCAGAACTCTTCTCTGAGATACCCGTCGCTTTCCACAAACGGACGGTACCGGCTGTTGGTAACCGGGTAGATATCAATGGCATAGGGGGTTTCGATCACGTGCGTTTCCTGGTCGTCGCCGAATAAAAACGGGCCCGGTGCGATTTCCGCCATGGCGGTAAAATCGATCACCGGGGTGCGCCGCTCCCCGGACACCCTTTCGTGAGCTGCGCCGTAGGATATCATCAGTTGCTGCAGCGTTGCTTCGGGGGCATCAAATTCTTTGAGAATTGAGACCAGGGCGGCATCCCGGAGGTATGCCCGCAGAGATTCCGGCACCGCTGCCTGCTCGAGCAGTTCGTCCGTCGGCTCCCAACTGCCCTCGGGGCCCATGGCCGCCTCAAGCAACTCAATTTTCTTTTTTAGAAGCGGCAGAGCGGACGGGTTCTCCCGAAGTTCCTGGAACAGCCTCGGAAACGCAAACTCGATACTGTACCAGCACAGCAGGTGCCGAGGACTCACGTCCAAGCGGCGATTGCGGAGGATACCTTCTCTCAGGGACAGGTTGTTGAGAAATCTTTTCAGCCGCCTGGGGTTGTTTCCCATGGCGGACATCACCGCGCCCATGACGTCCGTGGCGCTTTTATGGAATTCCGGACTCAGATCGGCCAGAAAGCCCAGGAAGTCGTGATCTGAAATTTGTGGCAGATGATAACTCACGTGGATCATTTTTTCCATGAATCGGAGAGCAGCCTTTTCCGTATATCGGGTCTTTAAGGCATTTTTGACCAGATCGAATTGGGCACCGATGACAAAAATCCAGCCTTGGCGATCCATGAACAGCTTGATGGTCTCAAGAACCCGGACCAGCTGCTCTTCAGGGCACCGGTCCAGCTCGTCGATGAAGACGACCATGGCCCCGGTCCGGTCCTCGGCGCCTTCGGACATCGGAAACTGCGGTTGCCAGTTAATATATTCCCATATGAGTTGCTCGAAGTTAACCATGAAGGATTCGTCAAATCCGAGTCGATCGTGATGGGGAACCCGGTCAAACACCTCTGTGATATCCACTGTCCCATCGAGAAGTCGACCCAGATATTTTGTTGATTTCAAAAATTGAAACCTCTGGACGCCCTCGGTCATTGCGGCCTGGCACCAGAGCAGGAAACCGTCCGCTTCCATGGTTCTCAAGACAGTCTCGAAAAGGTCCGCTAAAATTTGGTCATTCTTCCGGTATGTCCATGCCTGGTACCAGATCGTTTTGTACGGGCGGGAACCAAGCTGGTAAGGTTCGGAATCGTCCGATAAAAATCGTCGGGTGGTTTCCATCAGGGTTGTTTTGCCCGATCCCCAGGAACCGAAAATACCGATGATCAGAGGCGTTTCGTTCTTTCCATAGGAAATCAATTCGGCAAGGGTCCGTGCATCGGCGTCAAAACCGAACGCCACCTCGTCCCTTTCCGGCTGGTCGCTGATGACATACACCGGCTTTTCGTCAGCCATGGCAATTCTCCGTAATAACGCTCGCGCAGTCCCGAGGCCGGAGCCCCCGATTGCTGGCAACCCCTGAGGGGGCATTTCCGTTACGCTTCGTGAAGATGTCCAACGATATGCCCAAGCTCCGGAAATATGAGCGCCCGGCAGGCGAGCTTACAAGCCTTCAGACTGCCGGGCATACAAAATACGACGGTCCCGCAGACAACTCCGGCGGTGGCACGGGAGAGAAGGGCTGCCGAATCAATATCTTCGAAGCTGAGCTGGGAGAAAATCGTTGCAAACGCCGTCAGCTCCTTATCGAACAGGGGGCGAACCGCTTCGATGGTCACATCCTTGGGGCTGATTCCCGTACCGCCGGTCATCAGGATGGCGTCGGGTGCATCCGCGTCGATCGCTTGCCGCAGTGTTTTGGAAATCATCTCCGCGTCATCGGGTATCACCGTATACAGAACCACCCGATGCCCCTCTTTGCGGGCACGTTTTCCGATCCACTGGCCGCTGATATCATCGGCAGCCGTCCGGGAACTGGATATGGACAGAATACCGAGCCGAACTGACTCCGGGGCGGACATTTTATGCGCTTTGTGTCCCATGATCGTTATCTTCCAGCGTTTGAGCCAACCCCCGTGTGGCAGGAAACCATTTTCGAGACGTTTTATTGGGAATTCTCGACTATCACCTGATCTTGGCCGTCGCTTTCCGATAGAAGCACGTTGATGGTTTCGGATCGTCGGGTCTCGAGGAACTTGCCCACGTAATTGCCTTCAATGGGCAGTTCGCGATGACCTCGGTCCACCAGAACCGCCAGCTCGATGCGGTCGGGCCGACCAAAGTCCATCAGCGCATCCATGGCGGCACGGATGGTGCGGCCGGTATAGAGAACATCGTCGACCAGAATAATCCGCGCCCGCTCGATGGGAAACCCGATTTCTGTCGCCCGCACTTCGGGCTGATGATGGATGCGGGTCCAATCGTCCCGATAGAGATTGATGTCTATTTCTCCCGTAGGGACACTAATTCCGCCGATATCCTCTATTTTCTCACTGATGCGGCGGGCAAGATAGACACCCCGCGTCTTGATTCCGATCAGCGAAAAGTTGTCCGCGCCTTTATGAACCTCGAGGATTTCATGGGTCATGCGCGTCAGAATCCGATCGATGTCCCGGACACCCAAAAGAATATTTGCATCGTTCATGGCGAATTCTCCCATGTCGAAAAGGTATTTTATATCTCAAGCCATGGTAGAGATCAAGGTCCGAGTGGCGACAGACAATCGCCTTGATCCGGACAAGAAATTTTCCTATGCTCCGGAACGTTGGTGTGAACCTGTTTCAAAACGATACATGTCGAGTCTACCCCATGGAGCCCTGTACCGGTGTGCTTTTAGCCGGGGGTCGCAATACCCGATTCTCCGGTGAAAACAAGGCCTTTGTGTCTGTCGGCGGTAAACGGATGGTCGATCGGATATACGGGGTCTTTTCGAAGATCTTCGATGAGATCCTGATCGTGACCAACGACCCCCTGGACTACATCGATCTGGATGCGTCTATCGTCGGAGATATCTATCCGGTCCGGAGCTCATTGACCGGACTCCATGCCGGTCTTTTCTATGCGTCCCGGCCTTACGCCTTTTTCAGCGCATGCGATACACCCTTCATCAGCAGAGATCTCCTTGTCGGCATCATGACTGAGGTGGACCCCTCCCACGACATCGTTCTTCCGGAAACGGAAGCGGGACTGGAACCGCTCTGCGCTGTCTACTCCAAACGATGTTTGCATATTATCGAAACGCTCATCCAGCAAAACACGTTTAAAATTCAGGCGCTGTTCCGGCGCGTCCGACTCAAGAAATTGCCGCCGGATCGCATCGCTCGCCTGGATCCCCACGGATTTTCGTTTTTCAACGTGAACTCCCATGAAGATCGATCACGGGCGGATCGCGTCGCCGCCGGTCTACAGAGGGAAACCCAATAGAACGGGGAACCACCGTACATGAAAACCTTGTCAGACGTCGTGACGATCGTAAAGGGGCATCCGGATTTTGCCAACGCCGGAATGCTACTTTGCCACAACGGGGTTGTTCGGGCCACCTCCCGGGACGGACGCCCCGTTTCAGGCTTGCGGGTCTCGGTAAACCATGAGAGGCTGGCAGCTATGCTCGCGTCCCATAGAAAGCGTCCGGGCATTGTGGACATTCAGGTGGACATCGCCGAGGATACGGATCTTTCCGTCGGGGAGGATGTCATGGTGCTCGTGGTGGCCGGCGATGTTCGGGAGAATGTCATCCCTGTTCTCACAGAAACACTGGATGCCGTCAAGATGACGGTGACCCGGAAAACAGAGTATTTTGTTTCGGAGAAGATGTCATGAGCCGGTTGACACATATCGACAGCGATGGACATGTTCGGATGGTGGATGTGACCGGAAAGGAGCCAACGTCCCGTCAGGCAATAGCGAAAGGCCGCATTACCATGACACCGGAATCCTTTGCACGGATTCGGGAGGGCCGCATTGCAAAAGGGAATGTACTGGAAACCGCCCGAATCGCCGGAGTGATGGCAGCAAAAAAAACCGCGGACCTGATTCCCATGTGCCACCCCCTGGCAATCGCCCATGTTCAGATCGATTTTTTCCCGAAGCCTGAATCAAACGCCATCGAAATAGCATGCTCGGTGCGGCTTGTCGGTCGAACCGGAGTGGAAATGGAAGCGTTGACCGCCGTATCCGTTGCCGCGCTGACCATATACGACATGTGCAAGGCCACGGATCGGGAGATGGTCATTTCCGACATCCGGCTGATGGAAAAATCGGGCGGTAAAAGCGGCACCTATAAACGGAAAGATCCCTAATGTCCGGTCCGCCCATTCATTGCCGCACCGTTTGCCGGGGAAGGATAGTCCTCCTTCTCCTCATGTGCCTGGGCGTCCTGTCAAGCTGTGCCGTAAAAACGGCCCGGCCGCCTGCGGTCGAGCCTCCTCCTTTAGAGAGGCTGGCGGCAACGCGGCTAGCGGATGTCTCCGATGATATGACCACCGACAGCCTGGACCATGCCATTTTTCAAAGTTTGACCTACCTGAACCGTATCTCCCCGGATCGGGAATTTTCATACGGAAATGACCGGTACACCACCGCCCACGTGATCCGCTCCCTGGAAACGTTCAGAGACTTTCTCAACACGTCGCCGTCTCAAACAGCCCTAACAGACTTTATCCGCCGTCGGTATATTCTCTATCGTTCCGTGGGATCGGATCGCTCAGGAAACGTCCTGTTTACCGGCTACTACGAGCCGTTTCTTCAGGGCAGCCGGGATAAAAGCGAGCAATTCCGTTTTCCGGTCTACAAAACACCCGACGATCTGCTGAGCATCGACTTGTCGTTGTTTTCACCACGCTTCAAGGGAGAGCGGATCGTTGCCAGGTACGCGAACGATCAGGTGCTCCCGTACCATGACCGGAGGAGCATCAGTGAAAAATGGATTCTCGAAGGCAAGGCCGACATCCTGGCCTGGGTCAACGACCGTGTCGATCTCTTCTTTCTTCAGATCCAGGGCTCGGGAAAAATTTTTCTGGATACCGGCGACATCATCAATGTTCACTATGACGCGACCAACGGGCATCCCTACCGAAGCATCGGAAAACTGCTCATCGATGAGGAAAAAATTCCCCGCAGCGAGATGTCCATGCAACGCATCCGTGCGTACCTGAGCGACCACCCGGAAGAAATCTCCCGCATTCTGACCTACAATCCCAGCTACATATTTTTTTCCGAGCAAAATGGGGGCCCCCGCGGTGCCATCGGCGTTGAGCTGACACCCGGCCGATCCCTGGCCACCGATCGTCGTCTGTTTCCGCCCGGCGCACTGGCATTTATCCGGACCGAAAAGCCGCTGGTCGACGCTGAGCATCGAATCACCGGCTGGACCGCAATGCAGCGTTTCGTGCTGAACCAGGACACCGGGGGTGCCATTACAGGCCCCGGCCGGGCAGACCTGTACTGGGGGCACGGCCCCTATGCGGAACTGGCCGCCGGGCACATGCAGCACGCCGGGGAGCTCTATTTTCTGGTGCTCAAACCTGACATTGGCGAGTGATCCATTTCCGAAATGATCGTTTCCGAAACAACCTGGAACGTTGACAGCAGGCAGTGAACCATGTATCTCAGAGCGGTTCATCAATAACGGATACATCGCTTTACGGCACCGCATTTGTGGTGATAACGCATTCCCAGGGGGGGTCTTGAATGTTCGGCATCGGCTTACCGGAGCTGATCCTGATTTTGGTCGTTGCGCTGGTCGTCATCGGTCCCAAGAAACTACCGGATGTGGCCAAGGCGTTGGGCCGTGCCGCGGGAGAGTTTCGTCGTGCGACCAGTGATTTCAAGGACGCCATCGATCTGGACGAGGATCTTCGAGAGCTGAAAGATGTAAAAGAGTCCATATCGGACCTAAAAAACGGTGTTCGCAGCAAAATATCCTTTGACGACATCACCAGCGGGCTGTCGTCCGCCGGGAACGCCGATGACAACAAGACCACCGAAACACCGAAAACATCCGATGATGTGATCGACGACTCCGCCGCCGTGCCTGACGGGGCGACACTCCCCGACAGCGACACCGCCGACGACATCCCACCTGTTGATCAAAAGGAACCCGACCCGAATGCCAGAGGATGAAAAACTGCCGTTTACCGGTCATCTGGAAGAGCTCAGAAAACGGCTGCTCATCTGTATTTATGCCGTCGCCGGTGCATTTGTGCCGGCCTACCTGTTTAAGGAGCAGCTCTTCGAAGTTCTGATGAGCCCCTTGATCCGGGTCATGGAACCCGGGGACAAACTGGTGTTCACCGGGCTTCCGGAAGCGTTCTTCACATATCTGAAGGTGTCTTTTCTGGCCGCCATCCTGGTGGCGGCGCCCATCATTTTGTACCAGTTCTGGATGTTTGTCGCGCCCGGACTCTACACCAAAGAACGCCGGCTGCTGCTGCCCGTTGTGTTTCTTTCGACCGTTTTTTTCCTGGGCGGTGCCCTGTTCGGATATTTTGTGGTCTTTCCCTGGGGGTTTAAATTTTTTCTCGGCTTTGCAACGGAATGGATCCGGCCGCTGCCGTCCATGAAAGAGTACCTGTCCTTTTCCTCCAAACTGCTTTTGGCCTTCGGTCTGGTGTTCGAACTTCCCCTGGTGGTCACGTTTATGGCCAAGCTGGGGCTGGTGTCCGTCGATTTTCTGAAGAAAAACCGCAAATATGCCCTGCTGCTGTTTTTCGTCGGCGCGGCCATCCTGACCCCCCCGGATGTGGTCACCCAGGTGATGATGGCGATGCCGATGATGCTTCTCTATGAAATCAGCATCATCGGGGCCCGCATTTTCGCCCGCAAACCGATCGATACGGAGACCGAAACCGATGAGAAAACGGCCTGAGGGTCCCCATTCACGACAGGCCGGCGTTTACCTGACAAAATTCGCTGTCAACGCCCATTCTGATTGACAGCACGAGCAGTCCTTGATAGTCTTTTCTGGATTTTTTGGTCGCGGACGAGGAACGGGGAAACACAGGGAAAAGGAGGTGAATGGCATTTATGAATAAACGGTCTATAGCGCTGATGATCGGGGTTGCGATGGTTGCCGTCCTGTTTGCTGCAGCGGCCGTGGTGGCCGGCACCGAGGTTGCCGACACCATTACGTTTAAGCCGCTGCTGGACAAGGGCAAATACAAGGACAAGATCGCCGTGCTGAGCCATAAAAAGCACGTGGCAGAGTACGGGGCCGCGTGTGGTGACTGCCATCATGACGACAAGGGCAAACCTCTCGACCTTAAAGAAGGCGACAACGTTCAAAAGTGCATTGAGTGCCACACAAAGCCGGGCGAACGGCCAAAAGGAAAAGGTGCGCCGAAGCTGTCCAAAAAGGAGCGCCTGGAGTATCGCGCCGAGGCATTCCACTACAATTGCAAGGCTTGCCACAAGGCGTATAATAAAAAGAATAAAACAAAGGCGGCCCCCACGACCTGCACCAAGTGTCACGTGAAACCCTAGTCGCCGGAACAATTTCACTAAAAGGGGGGATCCGAAACCATCGGATCCCTCCTTTTTTTATTTATAGCAGTTGACATAAATATGTTCCGGTTGAGGGTAGGGTCCAGGTTTCGGAACGAAATTCCGACAAATGCTATAGAATTTAGATATGTTGCTGGAGTCCTTTCCCAGAAGCCCCTCTCAGGGATTCTGGGAAACATACCGTTCCTCTGCGCCCTCTGCGACTCTGCGGTCATCGTTTCCATATGTCTGCAAACGGAACATATTTAGGACATCCAGGATAGAGCAATTGTCAGGGCACCGTTCAGATTTGTGGATTGTTGGTGTGGTTGAACGTTGCGGCGTCATCGATATGGGTATCGGTATCGAAAGGTGGCCTACGGCGGTTACGATTCCACTGGCGGCAGTGACCCCGATGCACGCATCGTCAACCGGAACGGCGATCCCGGTGCTGTTTCGCCTGCCGCACGATCCCATCCGCCCATTGCGGCGTTCCGAGGGCATGAATGTGGGAATAGGTCGCGAGCACGTTTTTGGACATCACGCCGTCGCGACCATTGACAAGGCCGCTGCCGCGTTCCATGGCAAAGGCCATGTCGTGATCGTCCCCCCGGAATTCCAGAACCGTTGAATAGTGAAATTCATGCCCCGTCAGCCGGCTGCCGACGTCATAAAAAGGGTTCGGCCGATCCACCGTGAAAATGGTATAGCCATGGCCCTGGGGCCGCCTTGAAAATCCGTAGACAATAGGAAGCACCCCGGCCATGGGGAATCGGCCCGCATCCAGAACCAGTTCTTCGCCTAGATACATCAAGCCGCCGCATTCCCCATAGATGGGCAGCCCCTTGTCGGCCAGCTGCTTTAACTCACGGCGGAACCGACGATTCTCTGCCAGGGCGGCGGCATGGGTCTCGGGAAACCCGCCCCCGATATAAATGGCGTCCACCGTCGGCACTGTGTTCTGCTCCAGGGGGCTGAAAAAGACAATGTCGGCGCCGGCGGCGGTCAGGGCGTCGATATTTTCCGGATAATAAAATTGAAAGGCCGAATCACGAATGACGCCCACCCGGGGCCGCCCGGCCGCCGAGTCCGTTGCCGTGTGCCGGGCCTCGCGTCCCTCCGGTGTGACCGGGTCTGTTGTCGCTTCCAGTGTCAACGCCGATTCCGAGGCAACCGATGCCAGGGTGGTCATGTCAAGATACTTGGCGGCCATTTCAGCCGCGGCGTTTACGGAGTCCTTGGCCCAGTCGTGTTCCGGGGTGGGAACCAGCCCCATGTGCCGCTCCGGAAAATCTTCCGACTTCAGCTTGGGTACCGCTCCGACAACGGGAATCCCGCAATGGGCGGCGATGCTCCGTCTCAGGATACTCTCGTGCCGGGTCCCGGCCACCCGGTTGAGCACCACCCCCCGAATGTGCACCTCCGGATCGAACTGTTCGCATCCGGCCACCACAGCGGCCATGGTCCGGGTAATCTTGGTGGCGTCGACACTCAGGATCACCGGCATTTTCAGGAGTTTGGCCAGCTCCGCCGTGCTGGTTGTCCCTTCCGGATCGATGCTGTCGTAAAGGCCCCGATTGCCCTCGATGACCGCCATATTGCCCATCGCCGCCCGGGAGATAAAGTGCTCGATGATATGGTTCTGGGGTATGAGAAAGGTGTCCAGATTATAGCAGGGCCGACCTGCCGCCAGGGCAAGCCAGCCCGCATCGATATAGTCCGGACCTTTTTTGAAAGGGGTTACGTGTTTTCCCTGTTTCCGCCACGCCGCGATAATTCCAACGGATAGAATTGTTTTGCCGGAGCCGCCGCGCAACCCGGAGATGACAATCCGGGGCGGCACAGGGTGTTTCTGCAGCATTGGCGCTAATGAGATAAAACGATAACGAACGGTTTAGTCTTCGTGCTCTGCCGATGCTTGTTTCCCGGTGCCCGGCAGGCCGTAAAGGGAGGTGCTGCCGGAGGACCAATACTCGAGCACCTGTTCTTGAACCATCCGGTTCACGTACTTTTTGGCCGCTCTCGGCTTTTCGCCGATAAGCTTGGCAAGATCGTTGAAATAGAATTTCGATTTGGTCTTCTGTTTCTTGGTCAGACCTTCAACGACCCGTTTTTTAGCTTCTTCGTAATCCATCTTGGACCTTTCCGTCAAAATCGTCGGGGGGCACGTCACGTGCCCCCCGACGATTGGCTGTTTTAGAATTTAAACTGCGTGGTCTGGCGCCACGTATAATACGCCGGATCACGGAAATCATCGATCAGGTGATGGGTGAACTCGAGCTCGCACACCTCGAAGAAGCGCTCCCATCCGATCCGCTCGGCCCAATCGCCCACGCGCTCGTACTTGTTGGCGCCCTTGGCGTAGGCCTCGACGATATGCTTGATGCAGTCTGTGGTTTCCGGCCAACGCGGTGCGTTGTTCGGCAGAAATGCCACAACGACCTTGGAGAACTTCGGCGGGGAAATCCGGTTGGAAACCTTGCCGCCGACCATGATGACGATGCCGTCGCCCTCTTTATCGGCAAGGGGCATGGCCGGGCACATGGTGTAGCAGTTTCCGCAGAACATGCAGCGCTCGTTCTTGACGGCCACACTTTTGACCTTTTGGCCTTTGAATTCCACCTTGGCCGGACGGATGGCGGCCGTGGGGCAGGCCGCGATGGCCAGCGGAATTTCGCACATCTTGTCCAGGTACTCATGGTCCAGCATGGGCGGTTTCCGGTGGTAGCCGAGAATGGCGATGTCCGAGCAGTGAACCGCGCCGCACATGTTCAGGCAGCAGGCCAGGGAGACACGCAGCTGGGCCGGCAGCCGCATTTGCTGAAAGTCATCGAACAGCACATCCATGGTGGCCTTGACCGGGCCGGATGCGTCTGTGGCCGGGGTGTGGCAGTGGATCCAGCCCTGGGTATGGACGATGTTGGTGACCCCGGCGCCGGTACCGCCGACCGGGAACTTGAAGGAGCCGCCGGAAAACTTGCGGCCTTCCAGATCCTGGATCAGGGGGTCGACCTTGTCCTTGCTGTCGACCATGAACTCGACATTGTTTCGGGTGGTCCAGCGGACGTAGCCGTCGCAATGCTTGTCGGCGATGTCGCATATTTCCATGACAAGACCGGTGCTCATCAGGCGGGCGCCGCCCACGCGGACTGTGTATACTTCGTCACCGGACTCGGCCACGTGGACCAGGATGCCGGGTTTGATGATTTCATGATACAGCCATTTGCCCTTGTTCTTGGCAATGACCGGCGGATAAAACTCATCGTATTTCCGGGGACCGATATCGGAAATCCGATTTTCCATCGGTTTATCTGGATTGTATCCGGATGAAATAAATGCCATGGCTAGTTCCCCTCCTATCTCTGATGGTCTTTTCTGTATTCGTCAACGTCACGTTCCCATCCGCCCTCGACCTCGTCTTCGTTCCAGAAGATGTACGGGTTGGTGCGGGGTTCCTGGACATGACGCGCATCCGGTTTGATACCGGTCACACTGAGAAGTTTCTGGAAGCCCTGGCGTTTCATGAGCTCACCGATGCGCTCACGGTTCTTGCCTTCTTCCATCCACCAATCCCACATGTTTTCGATCACTTCCTTGATCTCATCGTAAGGTTCTTCGACCTTTACGAAGGGAACCAGAAGGGATCCCATCTGGGCACCATCAAGAATGGGGGCCTTGGCGCCGACCAGCATGGAAAGACCGCGGTCGTCACCGATCCGCAGAGCCCTCGGCATCACGTTGATGCAGTGCATGCAGCGGGTGCACTCTTTCGTCTCGATCTTTAATTTACCGTCTTCCATCCACATGCAGTCGGTCGGGCAAAGATCGATGACTTCTTTTGCGATGTCAAACGGACCCCAGTCACGCCCGGTGTAGGCGCCGCCGTTGGGCAGGAACTCGCCGCCGATGTAACCCTGGACGGCTTCCTGGTCGATCTTGATGTCGTCTTTCCAGGTACCGATAAAGGAAATGTCGGCCCGGGCTATGGAGGCCACGCAGCAGTTGGGGCAGCCATCGAACTTGAATTTGAACTTGTAAGGGAACGCCGGACGATGGAGCTCGTCCTGGTATTCCTCGGTCAGGTAGTAGCAGAGGGCCTGGGTGTCGTAGCAGGACCATTCGCACCGGGCCGAACCGATACAGTCGGCGGGGGTTCTCAGGTTGGAGCCGGAACCGCCCAGGTCCTGGTTCAGGTTGTGGGTCAATTCAAAAAAGATCTCTTCCAGCTGGGGCGTTGTCGTCCCCAGGAAGATGATGTCGCCGGTGGAGCCGTGCATGTTGGTGATACCGCTGCCGCGGAAATCCCAGAGTTTCATCAGGTCTCTGAGAAAATCGGTTGTGTAGAATTTACCGCCCGGCTGGGCCACCCGCATGGTGTGGAAATGGGCGACGCCCGAAAACCTTTCCGGCTGGTCGCAGTACCGGCCGATGACGCCGCCGCCGTAGCCGAAAACACCGACGATGCCGCCGTGCTTCCAATGGGTCCGGCCATGCTTGAAGGACAATTCGAGAACACCGAGAAGGTCCTCACAAACATCCGAGGGAATCTGAAACTCGACACCTTCCTCGTTCTTGGCCCGCCGTTCGGCCTGCTCCTTCAGATCGGACACGAAGCTCGGCCACGGGCCGGATTCGAGCTGATCCAACATAGGAGTGTCATGTTTTGCCATCGCTTTACCTCCATTCTGTTTGAAAAATTACCATCCTCGTCCGTGTCAAAAAGGGTTTCACCCCTGTGTAGCGTCCAGGTCACCTCCTCTCAAATCACTGTATTTCTTATTATAAAAGGGCCTTTTCAGGTCCTGTCGAATGCCCGAGTGACGCGGTCACTGAAAGGGAATCTATAGAATCAATCCAAATTCTTGTCAATAAAAAAGCTAGGGTTTCGAGAGGTTAGAGCTGTAATCCCACGGTTGGGGAGATCTGTACACATCTTGTTGGGGTATCGATCATCGACCTCTCCTTATCTTGTACCCATTACATAAAAAGGTAGGATTCGATCATGCCTGGAACCGTCGTCGTGGGTACATGAAATGCGGGCTATGGCAGTTGCCATAAATATGTTCCCCTTAAAGGCAGGGTCAGGTTTCTGAACGGAATTCTGAAAATCGCTATAATCCCGCATCGGTGCGTCCGGTGATTACGGTGTCAAGGGGTCAAGTGAAACGCCTTAAGACCCCAAAGGTTCGTATGTGGGATTCAACTTATAGATTTTGGACAGCGTTCCGGAGTTGTCGAATATGCCCCGGCAGGTGACGGCCAATCAGATCGGTTTCTTCGGCGTGCTTCGGATATGCCGCGAGAATGGTTTCCGCCAGATCCAGCAGATCGTCCTCCGTGAGACTGGCGGCATACGCATAAAAGACGTCGGCAACCGGCCCGGGAAACACCTTGGGGGCCGGCGTTTCATCCAACCCCTGGAACAGGCCTTCCACGGTTTCCACCGGAGCCACCTCATCTGCCCAGACCACATTGCCGGTACCGTCCAGCCGATCCAGCCGGGTGCGGATCGACAGATGCATAAAGAACACGAGCAAGGCCTGAAGCATTTCTGCGAGATCATCGCTTTTCTCCCGAAGAACCGGGGGGTAGCTCCTCACGGTCACCAAGCGCAGCGCCATGTTGGGGTCGCCGGGGCGGAAGATGAAATCGCCTGCTGCGTGGTGCCAAGGGGATATTTGGGCGAAGGCTTCCACATCGTAATAGGTGGTCAGGATGTAGGCGACGGTTCGATAGATATAGCGCCGTTGGGTGTCGGTCAGCATAGCGGGTCCTGTGTCGGAGTCCCACAGGGCTATCTTTTGATGGGGAGCTGTGCGGGTGATATGGAACTCGTAGAACCCCTCGAACCACTCCCCAAGAAACATCCCTGCATTCCTTCCGCCGGAAATCGGGACGATACCGGCCCCAAAAACCCTGGGAAGATACGGCTTCTGGAAACGGTGCCAGAGGGTATTCAGCAGGTCGTGCTCTTGGAGAACCAGATCCATACCGGGGATGTCGACGGCCACATTCATGACAAAGCGGCACTCCTGATCCGGCAGTGTCAAGACCACCTGTGCCGGGTGATAATATTCCCCGTGTTTTTCCAGGTAGATGTGTATGCTACGGAAATCTTCGGCAGGCGCAGGTCGCTTTAGCAGGACCTCGATTCCGCGGATGAGCTTGTTGAAGCCTTTGCTTTCCAGAAAATGACGAACGGCGGTAAAATAATCGCCGTAGGTGGGTCCCCCGGGCGGATTCGGTGAGTTTCGACCGGAGGGGAGCGGGGTGGTCCAGATCGGCAGGTCGGGGCGAACCGGGTGGTCCCTGTCGGCTAAAAAATACTCGAACGTTACATTTTCAGCCATGATGGCACAGCATTTCGGAAAGTCCCGCCCCGATCATTCCGATATCTGGATGGATTTGAAACCGGGACGCTATGAAATTCACCCCAGATGTTTACGGATTTCGTCCTGTAACTCGGGCAGGACATCGTATCCCAGCGCCAGAGCCTTCGTGCAATGCCGGTCGGCATCGGCATATTGCCCGCTTTCAAGGTACGCCACCGCAAGGTTGTTGTGGGCCACGGCAAAGTCAGGCTCCAGATCCAGCACTTTAAGACCGGTATTAATGGACTCTTCCACTTCCCCGTTGGCCAGGTATGCGTTCGCCAGCGTCGTCAGGGCCTGGACGAATTTGGGATTCCAGCGGGTCGCCTTCTCCAGCGCATATATCGCTTCTTCGAGATTTCCCTGTTGCATGTGGACAAATCCGATGTTGCCCCAGCCCTCGGAGAAGCCGGCACGGGCGTGCACCGCTTTTTTGTTCCAGCCCAGGCACCCATCCAGATCGCCGCGCTGGAGACTGATTCCGCCGAGCTGCACATAAGCTTCCGCCAGGGTCGGACTATTTTCGATCGCCTCCAAAAGTTCTCTTTCGGCTTCTTCGTATCGCTTTAACCCCAGAAGACCGATCGCCAGATTGTAGTGGGAATTTCCACACTCCGGATTCTGGGCGACGGCCCGGCGTTGCTGTTCAATGAATTCGTGGACATTTTCTGCAATCGTCATAACGTCTCCTCTCCATCGATAAACGATGTAACACAACCAACCCGACGGTACTAAAGAGTGTCGATGCCGTTGTCAAGGGGTTTCCGGAAGCGCCCATGGGATGGGTTCGGTGAACATAATCACGGTTTCAAGATCTGTCTCGGACGAAATTCATGCCAAACTCTCCCACTGCCGAGAGCAGACCCCGGAGCCTTTATTGAATCGCCCTTCTTTTTGCTTGACATATTTTCAGGATATGGCTTACCCCTGTGCTTAGATGCACCTTAGATGAGCGAGACACCGTCATGTCAATTGGCTTAGGAAAGGAGGCCCCATGAAAACAGGAACCTACACGGCTCTAGTTTCACCGTTCCAGAACGGCGGCATTGACAACGAGGGTCTCGAGAAATTGGCGGAATTTCAGATTGTAAACGGCATCACCGGAATTCTCGCTGCGGGAACCACCGGCGAAAGCCCGACCCTGTCCTGGGAGGAGCATAACCAGGTGGTCGAGGTGGTGGCGAAAAAGGCGAACGGAAAGTGCGTTTGTGTCGCCGGCACCGGCAGCAACAACACCCGGGAATGCCTCTTGGCGACGGAGCATGCCGTGGGTGTCGGGGCCGATGCAGTGCTTCTGGTGGACCCGTACTACAATGGTCCCAGCTCGCTGGAAATCCGCCGGGAATATGTGGGCCCGGTGGCGGCCGCCTTTCCGTCCGTTGAGGTGATCCCTTACGTCATTCCCGGCCGCACCGGCTGCCAGCTGCTGCCCGAGGACGTGGCACTGCTCAACCGGGAATTTGCCAATGTCAATACCGTCAAAGAGGCGACCGCCGATATTGAGAATATGAAACGGACCCGGGCGTGCTGCGGTCCGGATTTTACGATCCTTTCCGGTGACGACGGCATGACATTTCAGATGATGACGGACCCGGCGATCGGCGCTGCCGGCGTAATCTCGGTGGCCTCCAACGTGGCACCGAAAGCCGTTACCGATATGGTGCGGCACCTGTCCGCGGGAGACACCGCTGCCGCAGAAAAGGTACTTTCCGATATCGAGCCGCTGTTCAGCCTGGTCTCCGTCAATACGACCGAGGAGACCCCCTTTGGTCCGGTGGGATGCCGGGCCCGGAATCCTCTGGGAATCAAAACGCTCATGGCGGTGCTGGGCATGCCGGCAGGGGGCTGTCGTCAACCTTTGGGAAAAATGTCGAAAGCCGGGTTGGAAAAGGTGCTGGCCGTCGGCAGGAACGTTCACGCCAACAATCCGGAAATTCTTTCCCCGATAGCCGATTTTTTCGGGGTGGACATCGAAAACCGACTGGAGGATCCCGCCAGCTGGGAAGGCCTGGCCTACGACACATACTAACCGGCACAAAACATGAAAAGCAGGAGGGAGACCGGAAAGAACGTTCCGGTCTCCCTCTTTTTTTTTATTCATGAAATGCGCTTATGCAATCGGATATGTCACGCCCCAGCGGTGATCATTGGCAAGCCCTTGATAACGCAGCCAATGGGCGCCTCTGGGCGCGCCCGCGGGGTGATTCCCATGACATATCCGGCTAGACGTTGTCTCGGACCGAATCATCCTGTTTGAAAAGGACCTCTTTCAGCCATTTGACGCCGAAGTTCAGCAGGGCCACGTCGTCGGTCTTCATCTGTTCCCGGGTGTCGTCATCGACGTCGAAGCGCTGGAGAAACGCACTCTCGAAAACAAACTCCCGGAACTTGTCGATGTTGTAGCTGACCATGAAAAACAGCTGTTTGGCCTTTTCGGTCAATTTGATATTGGGCGGAAAGGACCGCTTGCGCACCACCAAATCGGTCCACTCGGCATTGATGTCGTCATGGACGTCCACCCCCTGGTCCTTTCGCCATTCTTTAATACTCCATTCCCGGTCCTCTTCGAATCCCCGGCAGTGGGGTTCGTTGACAAAAAAGTAGAAACCTTCGTCGTCGGCACCCTCCTTGTGCATCAGGGAGGCGACTCCGACAGGATAGTATCGGCAGGTGGTGGGCCGGTCCTCGTACACAATGCACCCGTCCTCACGGACAAAGGGACAGGAATCCCGATCGTCGTCGGCCAGTTTGAGGGTTACCACCGGAAGGTCTGTCTTTTCCAGAAGCTGCACATCGGTATAAATGGATAGAAATTCCTCAGAGGAAAGACCCAGGCGTTTTTTCAGGCGGATAATGTCGTAGGGCGTGAGGAGAATGTTGATGCCGCGACAACACGTGGTAAAACAGGAAACATCTTTGTGACACCTGAATTTGAACGTGCTGTCGAGGCTAAGTTTTTCGGGTGAAATACTGGCCATGCCGCCGCTTTTTTCCATGGATCGGCTTTCCTCTCTAAATAAAATCGATCACGATTTTATGAAACGCGACCTTGTCGCTAATTTCGCCCGCCGTTCGTGTGGCGGGCGAGAATGTTTGTCCCTGCTGAAAGCGGCAGGGCCTCCCAAGAGTTTGCGAAACAAGGGTGTCACATAACCGAGGAAACCGGTAATGTCAACGTCCCTTCAGCCGGGCCGACCGGTTCTGTCACAGCCCCACCCGCGTTGTTGGCCTTGTCATGCATGTGTTCCAATCGCACGGGAAACGCCCGGCGGGACTCCATCGGTACGAAATTCTGACATCTGGAACCATCTGAAAAATCGAGTGGACGCCTCCGGAAAGCACCTCGGCCGGGCTTATTGTTGACTTCGGTTTGAAAACACATGTATAGCTGAAGCATTCCGTTTCACGAGGCAATCGTGCACTCGCAGCATGCTCTGGCTGCGTTCTAATCACGGGTTTTCCGTATAGACACAATCTGGAAATGACCGGCGCTTTTACTGAAGTCAAAACCGGGCGCGTTCTTCTGGGGCGACTGCCAAACGGCAGCGATTTGGTGGCCGAATTGGAAGCGCTGTGCATCCGTCAATCCATTGACCTGGCGACCTTTACCCTCCAGGGGGCGGTGTCCTCGGTCACCTGGGGCGTGTACGACTCGACCCAGCAGGTATACGTGACCCGGACGGAAACGTCGCCCTGTCACATAGCGGTGTGTACCGGAAACATTTCGCTGACGTCGGGAACGCCGTTTGTCCTGGCCCAGGGGGTGTTCTGCGACCAGAACGGGCGCAGTTTCGGCGGGCGTGTCTTTTCTGAAACCCGATTGATCGCCGGGGAGGTTGAACTCAGGGAATTGCTCGGTCCGCCCTTCGACAGAGATTACGATCCGGAGACCGGCATGATGCTCTGGCAATTTACCCGATGACCCCGTCCGTCGGCCGTTGACTCTCGGAGCGAGAGAAATTCGAACTGGAGGTAACCATGGACCTTTCCATCACCAAAGCCGAACGACTGAAACCCAAACCGGACGACACCCAGCTCGGGTTCGGCAACATTTTCACAGACCATATGTTCAACATGGATTACAGCCCGGACAAGGGCTGGCACGATGCCCGGATCGAGCCTTACGCGCCGCTGTCCTTGGATCCGTCCACGATGTTTCTCCACTACGGGCAGGGCGCCTTTGAAGGGCTGAAAGCGTATCGGACCGACTCCGGAAAGATACAGCTCTTCCGGCCCCTGGACAATTTCAGGCGGATGAACCGCTCCTGTCGTCTGCTGTGTATGCCGAAACTGGATGTCGAGGCGGCGCTGGAATCTTTGAAACAGTTGCTTCGCCTGGAGAAAGACTGGGTGCCCCGGGCATCGGAAACATCCCTGTACATCCGGCCGACCATTTTCGCCACAGACCCGTTTCTTGGGGTCCGGGCATCCCACAATTACCGGTATTTTGTGATTCTCTCTCCGGTGGGCGCCTACTACCCGGAGGGATTCAATCCGGTTAAAATAATGGTCACCAAGGACCATGTCCGTGCCGTGCGCGGCGGGGTCGGCGAAGCGAAAACCCCCGGAAACTATGCGGCCAGCCTGCTGGCCGGCGAAAAGGCCCACGAGGATGGATACACCCAGGTGTTATGGCTGGACGGCATCGAACAGAAGTACATCGAAGAGGTCGGCTCCATGAACATCTTTTTCGTCATCAACGGCGAAGTGGTCACCCCGGAATTGACCGGCAGCATCCTGCCGGGAATCACCCGGGATACGGTGCTCGCCCTGACAACGACCTGGGGAATGCCGGTCTCCGAGCGGAAAATCTCCATCAACGACGTGTTTGATGCCCACCAATCCGGTGCACTTCAGGAAATTTTCGGATCCGGTACCGCCGCCGTGATTTCGCCGGTGGGGGAACTGAGATATGATGACCGTGTCGTCGCCGTGGGTGATGGAAAGGTCGGCCCGGTGGCCCAGAAGCTGTTCAAGGCCATCATGGATATCCAATACGGAAGATCGGAAGATCCCAAGGGTTGGATCGTCCCTGTCGATTAACATCGCGACGCGATGTTAATCGTATGTTGCCGCTCGATGCCTGTTGAAAGAAGACAACAAAAGGAAAGCGACGACACCGATGCATGAAGATTTAAACCATCTGCCCGAGTTTACCGAAAAAATGCGTTTGGCGGACCTGCCGGGGCCGGTTATCGACACCTTTGGATACTATTACGAAAAAGTGGTGGCGGGCGAGACAGGGCTTCTGTCGGACATCGACATCGCGCCGGTGGCCGACAACGAGCTGGAGGATGCCGGATCCCTGACGCAGTATGCAGCGGCCGGGCAACGGGCCCGTAAACACACCGTCATGATCAAACTCAATGGCGGGCTGGGCACCAGCATGGGCCTTACCACAGCCAAATCCCTCCTGAAAATCAAGGGCGGAAAATCCTTTCTGCACATCATACTGGAGCAGGCCGCGCACCTGGGGGTCCGGCTGTCCCTCATGAACAGTTTCAGCACCCAGGCCGACACCCAGGCCGCATTGTCCCGGATCCGGCCGGCCACCGCGCCGGACACCTTTATCCAGAACCGTTTTCCCAAAATATTGCAGGACACCTTTGCACCGGCATCATGGCCCCAAGATCCGGAAAAGGAATGGAACCCGCCGGGGCATGGCGATATATACACGGCGCTGTACACCTCCGGCATGCTGGAGCACTTTCTCGAGGCGGACATCCGATATGCCTTTATTTCAAATTCGGACAATTTAGGGGCGACCCTGGAGCCCGACATACTCGGATACTTCGCCGAGCATCAATTGCCCTTTTTGATGGAGGTGGCGGAACGGACGCCCGCGGACACCAAGGGCGGACATATTGCCAGACTCCGGGACGGGCGGCTGGTTCTCCGGGAGGTGGCGCAATGCCCCGAGAAAGAGCTGGGGGCCTTTACGGACATCACCTATTATCGATACTTCAATACCAACAACATATGGATCAACCTGGGTTTTCTAAAAAACCTTCTGGAGGCCCGTGCGATAATTCACCTGCCCATGATCCTTAACCCCAAAACTCTCGATCCCCGAGACAACATGAGCCCGGCGGTTTACCAGGTCGAGACGGCCATGGGGGCGGCCATATCCCTTTTTCAGGGCGCCGCGGCCGTGCGAGTGAACAAAGATCGTCTCATTCCGGTAAAAAAATGCAATGATCTGCTGGTGGTGAGATCCGACTACGTCACGGTTACCGATGATTCCCGGTTGGTGTTCAACCCGGCGAGGCGGACCGAGCGGATTAACATCCGTCTGGATTCCGACTATTACGGGAAAATAGATCGGTTCGATGAGCGATTTTCCCGTGGCGTCCCTTCCCTGGTGGACTGCGAATCCCTGGCCGTGGACGGCGACGTGGCGTTTGGAAAAAGGGTTGTCCTGAAAGGCAAGGTAACGATTTCCAACTCCGAGCCGTTCCAAAAGTGGATTGGCGATAACACCGTCATCGAAGGAAACCTCTCCCTGTAGCCAACACCGGGCCATCCGCGCCGCCGCAGGATGTCCCCCTTGACACGCCGCAATGGATCACCCACTCTGTGGTGCGACGGTAATCCATAGCGCGATTGCCGGAATTGCGTTCCGGTACATTTTTACGATCAACCGATCACCGCAGAGTCGCAGAGGTCGCAGAGGTAATGTTCCTTTTTGCATTTCCCTGACCCTTCGAGTGCCTCAGGGCGGACAGGGCGAAATGCAAGACGATCGTCTATAAACATACAAAAAAATTCAATATGCTGCCGGGGCGCTTTCCCCGACCCCCCCTCCCAGGGATTCGGGGAAACATACAGTTCCGTTGCGTCCTCTGCGACTCTGCGGTCATCGTTCCCGGATGTTTGCAAACGGAACATATTTATGACAACCACTATAAAGCTCTCCCGTCCGGGGCAAGGGAAGCGCTTCGCCGGCCCCGCCACCGGACATTATCAAAGACCCCGATCCATCGGAATGAATTGGTAAGCCCATGGCTGAACCCATAACCCTTCGCCAAGACCCGGAACCGGGACATCGACGCCTCAGGTTTCGGGGAGACGTCCAACGATTCCGGCTTTGCCTGGATCGTCCGATAGAGGGCGTTGCCTGCCTGCGAACCAATATCGGGCATGCCCGGGAAAGCCGACAGGAGATCATCCGCTGGGTGGAGGCGGATGAAGAACGGCTGGGGAGGGCCTGGTATGACATTCCGATGCAGCCCGTCGATGAGCGCTGCTTTGAGCTTGACGTTGCCCTCACCGAGGTCGGCCATTTCGAAGCCAAATGCCTGTTTCAGCAAGAGGGGGGCCCTCTCCCCATCTGGCCCCCGGGACCGAATGTGACCATCAATGTAGCGCCCGCCCATACGTGTTCTGCCAATACCCTGTACAATGCGTTCGTCCGCCAATTCGGCCCCAACAAACGCGCCCGCAGGAATCTTCCGGAACACGAGCGACACCTTGTCGAATCCCTGGATCAAAACGGCTACACGGTGATTCCCCCGTCGGGAACGTTTCGGGATCTTATCCGGGAACTCGATTTTATTATCGGACATCTGGGCTGCCGCTTTATCCAGTTGCTGCCGATCACGCCGACCCCCACGACCTGTGCACGGATGGGACGCTTCGGGAGTCCGTACGCTTCTTTGAGCTTCATGGGGGTGGACCCCGCACTGGCGGAATTCGACCCCAAAGCGACCCCGTTGGAGCAGTTTCTCGAACTGGTCGACGAAATACACAAGCGGGGCGCGTATGTCATCCAGGATATCGCCATCAATCACACCGGATGGGCGGCACGGCTTCATGAAGCCCATCCGGAATGGCTGGCTCGGGAACCTGACGGCACCATTGAAACTCCGGGCGCCTGGGGTGTTCGCTGGGAAGACCTTACCAAGCTGGATTATCGGCATCGGGGATTGTGGCAGTTCATGGCGGAGATCTTTTTGCTCTGGTGCCGACGTGGCGCGGACGGTTTTCGCTGCGACGCCGGATACATGATCCCCGAGACCGCTTGGAATTACATTATTTCCAAAACGCGGCAGGAATACCCGGACACCATTTTCCTTCTCGAAGGTCTCGGCGGAAAGATCTCTGTGACGCGAAATCTGCTCAACCGGGCAAATTTCAACTGGGCCTACTCCGAGCTGTTCCAGAATTACGACCGCAGCCAGGTGGCGCATTATCTTCCGGGGGCACTCGAGATTTCCCGCCAGGACGGATTGACCATCCATTTTGCAGAGACCCACGACAACAACCGGCTGGCCGCCCGATCCCAACCATATGCCCGGATGAGAACCGCGCTGAGTGCCTTGTGTTCGGTCAGTGGCGGTTTCGGGTTCGCCAATGGCGTGGAGTGGCTGGCCACAGAAAAGATCCAGGTACATGACGCACCCTCGCTGAGCTGGGGGGCCGAACCGAACCAGGTGGCCGATATCCGGCGATTGACAACCCTGCTCAAGGTTCACCCGGCATTTTTCGACCGGACCGACATCGACATGATTCAGGAGGGTGCGGGAAACTGCCTGGTACTCCGCCGCCGGCATCGACCGACGTCACAATGCCTTCTGATTGTCGCAAATTTCGATGACACGAAAGAACAGCTCGCCCAGTGGAATCCCTTGCGGGCCGGTATATCCGGAACTGTGTATACGGATCTGCTGTCGGACTCGCACATAACGGTGCAGGCCTCGGGAGAATCCTGCTCGCTGATGCTGTCTCCCGGTCAGGTCCTGTGCCTGACGCCCCGTTCCGAGGACGTCATGGAAATCCGGTCTGCAGAAACACACGACCTCCGCATTCCAGAGAGGGTTTTGGAGCAGCAAGTGGCGGCCAAGGTGCTCGATGTCATGTCCGCCTATGGGGATGTCCAGATCTCCAAGGATATGGATTTGAAGGATCATGCGTCCCGGTTTGCCGAAAATCCCGTAGCGTTTTGCCGCCGGATGAACCCCCTCGGTGAGGAATCCAGGGTGGTGATGTGGCACTGGCCCGCCGATGCAGCCCGGGAGGTCATGATCCCGCCGGATCATTTTCTGCTGATCCAGGGAGACGTCCCCTTCCGGGCCCGGCTGGTCGATCAGGATCGTTGCCTGGCCGATGAAGACAGTCTTCCGTCTGCCCCGGGGCCCCACGTTGCCCTGTTTTCCCCGATCACCACGCCCGAAACGGAGACCACCGTGAACCTCCATCTGATGATCTATGGGCCGGAAGGTTGCCGGCGGGTGCAAGCGCCACTGCGGTTTCTCCCAACAGCCGAAGGGACTCGCCTGGCACGGACATTCCGCCGCTCGGAGCTGCTGAAACAGCCCTTAATGACGCTGGGAACCAATGGCCGGGGCGGCATGATGCGGGCGCCCGTATCCTGGGGACGCCTGAACAGCCGTTACGATGCCCTGCTGGCCGCGAATCTTCATCCGGACATCCCGGTGGACCGCTGGATGCTGCTGGCACGATGTCGCGCATGGGTCGTCTACCAGGGCTACACCCAGGAAATATCCGATGATTGTCTGGAAGCATTCGGCGTGAGCGAAAAATCCCGATTCTTCTGGAAATTTCGCGTGCCGACCGGACAGGGCCAGCATGCGGTCGTTTTCTTCGCCATGGAAATGGTGGGCGGCCGAAACGCCGTCCGGCTGGTCGCATACCGGGCTCCTGCAGATGGGAAAGGGGCGACACTGCCGGATATTCACCCGATCCAGATCATACTCAGACCGGACATTGAAGACCGCTCATTTCACGAGCCGAGCAAGGCCTATCTCGGGCCTGAAACCGACTGGCCGGCCGCTATCGACGCCCTGGCCGACGGGTTTGACTTCGCCCCATCCGAGAACCGTCGCTTGATGCTGCGCATCTCCAGTGGTGTGTTTGTTCATGAACCGGAATGGCTCTACATGGTACTTCGCCCGCAAGAGCTCGAACGGGGGCTTGACCCGGAGTCGGATCTGTTCAGTCCGGGATACCTGACGGCCACTGTCAACGGCGGTGATCATCTGGAAATGACCGCTTCAGCGGAATCGGGCAGCGGCCCCGAACCATTTGCTGCGGAACCACTGATACAACGGGTAAATGAGACATTCGCGCCGAACCACGATGCGTCTCTGGAGGATGTCCTGTCCGGCGCACTCGACCAATTCGTGGTCCAACGGGACACCCACCGAACTATTATTGCCGGCTATCCTTGGTTTTTGGATTGGGGGCGTGACTCCCTCATCGTGCTCCGGGGGCTGGTTGCCGCGGGCCGTCTTTCCGAGGCGCGGGACATCCTGGCACAATTTGGAACCATGGAGTACCAGGGGACCCTCCCCAACATGATCCGCGGTACGGACACCGGAAATCGGAACACCTCGGATGCCCCTCTCTGGTTCATCGTGACCTGCGGTGTCCTGATGGACGCCGAGGGGGACCGTTCTCTCCTGGATATGGCATGCGGAACCCGCCGCCTTTCCGAGGTGCTGAGCTCCATCGGCCGCAGCCTGATCATCGGGGCTCCCAGTGGTGTCCGGATGGATCCCGGCTCGGGACTGATTTTCAGCCCTTCGCATTATACCTGGATGGATACCAACCACCCCGCCGGTTCACCCCGCCAGGGATACCCCGTCGAGATCCAGGCGTTCTGGTATCGCAGCCTGTGCCTGCTGGAAGAAACCGTTCCCGAAGCCGCTCCCGGGATTCCCTGGCAGGATCTCGCGCGGAGGGTTCGCCAACAGATTCTGGATCGCTTTTACCTGGGTGCCGAGGGCTTTTTGGCGGACTGTCTGCACGCCTCACCCGGACAACCGGCACAAGGGGCGACGGCCGATGATGCCCTTCGGCCGAATCAGCTTTTTGCCATTACCATGGGGGCTGCCGAAGATCCGGAAATTTGCCGAAACGTATTGAGGGCCTGTAAACGCCTCCTGGTTCCGGGAGCCATTCGCAGCCTGGCAAACCGCCCGGTCACCTATCCGCTGAATATCGTTCATAATGGGAAAACACTGAACGATCCCGCCAACCCGTATCAGGGACACTATCGTGGCGATGAGGACACCCAGCGCAAGCCTGCCTACCACAACGGAACCGCCTGGACCTGGATGTTACCCACCTTCTGCGAGGCCTGGGCGCAGACATACGGCCCAAAGGGAAAACAGACCGCCCTGGCGTATCTCATGTCCATGAAACGGCTAATTCAATCCGGCTGTGTCGGTCATGTCCCGGAAATACTGGACGGCGACGCACCCCATCGCCAAAAAGGTTGCGATGCCCAGGCCTGGGGCGCCAGCGAACTGCTTCGGGTGTACAAACAGCTGACCGTATCTTGAATTATCGAACAAGGGGTATTAGGGTGCAGAAATGACCGCGAGGTGGCTGTCGGCCGTCCGCGGGTCACATTTTCCGGATTTTCCGAAAGGGTATCGATATATGAGTGAACTGCAGACTTTTCAAGTGTTTCCAAATATTCCAAAACCGTTGATGTTCCTTGAAACGTTGGCCCTTAATATGTGGTGGTCGTGGGCGCCGGATGCCAAGGATTTGTTCCGCCGCATCGACCCCCGTGTCTGGACTGAATCCGGACGAAACCCCCTGGTCTTTCTGACCCGGCTGCCCCAGGCGCGACTGGAACAGCTGGCCGGGGACACCAGTTTCCTGTCCCATCTGGGCCGAGTCAAAGCCCGGTTTGAAGAACGGATATTATCTCCTCGGGACCGACCGCCCCCGTCCCTGGGTGAAAACGAGGTTATTGCTTACTTTTCCATGGAGTTCGGTATTCACGAGAGCCTGCCCCTCTTTGCCGGCGGCCTCGGAATTCTGGCAGGGGACCACCTAAAAAGCGCCTCCAACCTGAATATGCCCCTTGTCGGCATCGGTCTGCTATACCGGGACGGCTATTTCCGGCAGTTTCTGGACGCCAATGGATGGCAGCAGGAAGCCTACCCCCAGACGAATCTCTATCACCTGCCGGTGGAACGGGCGGAAGACACCGGGGGCGATGATCTTCGGATTACCGTCGACGGCCCGGAGGGGCCGATTCATGCCGATGTCTGGAAAATCAGCATCGGGCGCATTCCGCTGTACCTGCTCGATGCGAATCTGCATGACAACCCGCCCCAGATCCGGGAGGTCACCGCCAGGCTTTATGCTGCCGACCAGAGCGTCCGGCTCTCCCAGGAAGTGCTGCTCGGCATCGGCGGTGTGCGGGCACTGTTTAAAATGGGTGTTTTCCCGAAAGTCGTTCACATGAACGAAGGGCATTCGGCCTTTTCAAGTATCGAGCGCCTTGCCCAGACCATGGAGTCCATGAAGGTTCCACTGACCACCGCCATGGAAATCGTGCCGCGATCAACCATTTTTACAACCCATACCCCTGTGGCGGCGGGTCACGATGAATTCCCCGCAAGCATGGTCACGCCGATCTTCACGCCGTTTACAGATCGCCTTGGCGCCCCCGTGGAAGAGATTCTTTCCTGGGGCCAGCCGGACGGATCTTCTCCGGACGCACCGATTTCCATGTTTATCCTGGGGTTGCGGATGGCCCAATATTGCAATGGTGTCAGTGAACTTCACGGGAGAGTCGCCCGAAAAATGTGGGCCCATGTGTGGCCAAAGCGGCCACAGGAGGAAGTGCCGATAACCTATGTTACCAACGGTATTCACGTATCGACGTTCATATCCGATGAATTCGCCCGGCTGTTCGATCGTTATCTGGGCCCCGATTGGTACACGGTGTCACAGAATCCGGAAAATGTGTCGCGGATGGACGATATCTATGATGAAGATCTCTGGCGGGCCCACGAGATCAACCGCTCCCGGCTGATTCGCACCTGCCGGGAGATGATGGCCAGACAATATGCGCGACGAAATGCGACCCACTCGGTCATAGAGCGGGCCGAATCCGTACTCAATCCGGAAGCGTTGACCATCGGGTTTGCCCGGAGATTTGCCACCTACAAGCGATCCAATCTTATCCTTCAGGACCCTGAGCGCCTCGAAGCCATTTTGACCAGTGACGAATTTCCCGTCCAGTTTATCTTCGCCGGAAAGGCCCATCCCAAAGACAACGAAGGCAAGCAGTTGATCCAGAATCTGGTGCAGTTCGCCCAAAGACCGAGTATCCGGGATAGATTTATCTTTGTCGAAGACTACGACATGCACCTGGCCCGGAGGCTGGTTCAGGGGACCGATGTCTGGATGAACACACCGCGCCGACCGTTTGAAGCCTGCGGCACGTCCGGCATGAAAGCCGCCGTTAACGGGGTTCTCAATTTAAGCGTTCTCGACGGCTGGTGGTGCGAAGGATATCGGGAGGACCGGGGCTGGGCCATTGGGCTCGGGGAAGAATATACCGACAGCGCCTACCAGGATGACGTGGAGAGCCAGGCCCTCTATAACACCCTGGAAACCGATGTGATTCCCTGCTTTTACGATCGAAAACCCGGGGATTCCCCCAGCCGCTGGATCCGTATGATGAAAGAATCCATGAAAATGGCCATGGGTGATTTTTGCAGCCTCCGCATGGTCTCCGAATACCGGGAGCGATTTTATGTTCCGGCTGCCCGTCGCTATGACGAACTGATGGTCGAAAACGCCGCCGAGGCCGGTAACATCGCCGACCAGTTCCAGCGTCTGAAACGCCTGTGGAAAGACATCCGCCTGGAAAAACCGGTCCGCGCCAAACGCGGGCTCTTCCGGGTTGGAGATTCCTTTGAGGTTACCGCCAACATCTTCCTTGGCGAGCTGCGTCCCGAAGAGGTGGATGTCGAGCTGTACTACGGACTGCTGAAATCCGTGGATGTTCTGGAAACGAGCCTGATCGAACCGATGCGGGTCTCCAAAGAAAACGGAAACGGCGAATACCTTTACTCCAGCACCATCCGATGCAGGGCCGCCGGGCGCTATGGATTTACGGCCCGGGTTACCCCCCGCGGGGATGACCGTCTCCGGTTCACGCCGAAATTGTTGTCATGGGCCTGACCGGGAAACAGCATGACCCTGATTTAACAACGGGATAGAAAGAGAAGAACCTATGGCTGCCCCGTCCCACAATCCTCGGGTGCTGATCGTCACCCCCGAGGTAACCTACCTTCCGGATCGCATGGGAAGTTTTTCCAATTATCTGACGGCTAAAGCCGGCGGCCTGGCGGACGTCTCCGCAGCGCTTATCCGGGCCCTTTTTGAACAGGGGGCGGATGTCCATGTGGCGCTACCCGATTATCGGGCCATCTTCAGCGACCGCCTTGCGCCGCTTCTCCGAAAAGAGCAGCGGTTGATCCGGACCATCATGCCCGATGACCGGTTGCATCTGGCGGAAGACCGTGCTTTTTACTATATCAACCGGGTCTATTCCCCCCATGGTGGGGAGAACATGAAACTAGCCCTGGCGTTTCAGCGGGAAGTCATCAACAATATCATTCCCCGGGTCCGCCCTGACCTGATCCACTGCAATGACTGGATGACCGGCCTTATCCCGGGCATGTCACGAAAAATGGGAATCCCGTGCCTGTTTACCATTCACAATATCCACTCCGTAAAATCCACCCTGGCGCTAATCGAAGATCGCGGCATCGACGCCGCCTATTTCTGGGATAACCTGTACTACGAAAATTGGGCCTCCGAATATGAATTCGCCCGGGAAGACATCCCCATCGATTTTCTGGTCAGCGGGGTATTTTCAGCCCACTTTGTCAATACCGTCAGCCCCACCTTTCTCAAAGAGATCGTCGAGGGGCAACACGGTTTTATCAACGACAACCTGCGCCAGGAGCTGTCCAACAAATGGTATGCCGGGGTCGCCTCCGGAATTCTGAATGCGCCGGATCCGGCCTTTGATCCGGCCAGTGATCCCTTTCTGTTCGAGCCGTACGGGCCGACGGATCATCACGCCGCAAAACAGCAAAACAAGGTTGCCTTTCAACAGCGCCTGGGTCTGATTCAGGACGATCGGGCGCCGGTATTTTTCTGGCCCTCACGCCTCGACCCCGTGCAGAAAGGGTGTCAGCTGCTCTCGGCCCTTCTTTATGACGTTGTTTCCAAATACTGGGATCAGAACTTACAAATCGTGTTTGTTGCAGACGGTGCGTATCAGCCGGTGTTCCGAAACATCGTCCAGTTCCATGGGTTTCAGGATAGGGTCGCGATCTGCGATTTCAATGTGGAACAGGAGCATCGGGGCTACGGGGCGTCCGATTTTCTCCTGATGCCGTCGCTGTTCGAGCCCTGCGGGCTTCCCCAGATGATCGCTTGTATTTACGGGGCCCTGCCGGTGGTTAATGACACCGGGGGCCTTCATGACACCGTTCACCAGATGGATGTTTCGAACGACACCGGAAATGGATTTCTCTTTGAAAACTTCGACCCTGCCGGCTTGATGTGGGCCATCGACCAGGCCATGGCCTTTTACAACCGGCCGGAGGACATCCGGAAGCGTCAGATCGAGCGCGTCATGATCGACGCCGCCGCCACCTTCAACCATGACGTCAATGCCCGCCAGTATATTGATTTGTATGAACAGATGCTGAACAGACCTTTGATTGTGTAATGGCGTGATCACTCCGGAAATGATTGAAAATCGCCTAAAACGACTGTTTCTCCTGGATCCTTATCTCGCGCCCTACGAGAGGATTCTCCGGCGGCGCCTGCAGATGATCGACGATCGAACGCAGGCGTTGACGGAAGGACGGATGTCCCTGGCCGAATTCGCATCGGGCCACGAATACTTCGGGTTGCATTATCGACATCCGGAGTGGATCTTTCGGGAGTGGGCGCCCAATGCGGAACAAATCTTTCTGGTGGGAGATTTTTCCGGGTGGGAAGAACGGTCGGATTTTGCCCTGAACCGGATTTCTTCGGAGGGGGACTGGGAACTTCGTCTTCCCGAGAGCCGATTGTCCCACAAGGATCTCTATCACCTCCGGGTCCACTGGCCGGGGGGCAGCGGGGAGCGGATTCCCGCCTGGACCCGTCGGGTCGTCCAAGACCCGGACACCGGTATTTTTGCCGCTCAGATCTGGCGGCCGCCCCGGCCGTATGTGTGGCGGTTCCCCGATTTTCAGGCGCCGAACACGCCCCCGCTCATCTATGAAGTCCATGTGGGCATGGCTCAGGAAGCAGAAGGGGTCGGCAGCTACGGCGAGTTTACCGAGCGCGTCATTCCGCGGATCATCGACAGTGGCTACAACACCATTCAATTGATGGCTGTCCAGGAGCACCCCTATTACGGCAGTTTCGGTTACCAGGTGTCCAGTTTTTTTGCACCGTCCTCCCGTTTTGGGCCCCCTGAGGCTCTCAAGCACCTGGTCGATACCGCCCATGGTGCCGGCCTTCGAGTGACCATGGACATCATCCATTCCCATTCGGTATCCAACGAGGTGGAGGGGCTGAGCCGGTTTGACGGCACGCTGTACCAGTACTTTCATGGGGGCGACCGGGGCCGACACGATGCCTGGGATTCCCGCTGTTTTGATTACGGAAAGCTCCAGGTGCTGCATTTTCTGTTGTCCAACTGTCGATACTGGCTGGACGAATTTCACTTCGACGGGTTCCGTTTCGACGGCGTCACCAGCATGTTGTACCTCCACCACGGGCTCGGAAAGGCCTTTACGTCATACGACGATTATTTTGACGCGACGGTCGATGAAGACGCCCTGGTCTACCTGACCCTGGCCAATGGGGTGATTCACCAGTTGCGGCCGGACGCAATGACAATTGCCGAAGATGTCAGCGGTCTGCCCGGTCTGGCCCTGCCATTGGAAGACGGCGGGAATGGATTTGATTACCGGTTTTCCATGGGCGTGCCGGATCACTGGATCAAACTGACAAAAGACACCCGGGATGAGCTCTGGTCAATGGGCCAGCTGTGGTACGAACTGACCAACCGGCGTCACAATGAGCGCACGATCAGCTATACCGAATCACACGATCAGGCATTGGTCGGTGACCAAACCCTGATTTTCCGACTCGTGGGCGCCGACCTGTACGAGCACATGCACCGTGCGGACCGACATCTGAATGTGGACCGGGGGCTGGCCCTTCATAAAATGATCCGCCTCATCACACTGGCCACAGCGGCAAACGGCTACTTGAATTTTATGGGAAATGAGTACGGGCACCCGGAATGGATCGATTTTCCGCGCCCGGGCAACAACTGGTCCTACAAATATGCCCGGCGGCAGTGGCATCTGGTGGACCAACCGGATTTAAAATATGGATTCCTTGGCGCGTTCGATCGGGACATGCTGGCGTTGGCCGATCACTTTCGGTTATTGGAAGACCCGGATATCCATCTGTTTCAGGCTCACGATCAGGACAAGGTCATCATTTTTCAGCGGGCCGCTCTGATTTTTATATTTAATTTCCATCCCGCCGAATCGTATACGGATTACCGGTTCCCCGTGTCGCCGGGAACTTACCGGAACATCTTTCACAGCGACGCCGACGCATATGGCGGCCACCGCCGACTGCATCGGGAAAACCGCCACGTTTCACTTCCATCACCGGAACGCCGGACCCACCAGTTGAGTGTCTACCTGCCTTCGAGAACCTGTCAGGTTCTGGAGAAGATTAAAGAATAGGCCATTTCCATTTATTGTCGAGGCAACGCTCTCCCAGGGTGTGGATTTTCAATCTCGAAAAACATAATAGTACTTCATTACTTTTTCCACGTACCTCTGGGTCTCTCTAATCGGGGGAATTCTCTGGTAGCGTGCCACCAGATTCGGTCCGGCATTGTAGGCCGCCAGCGCCAGAGGTAACCTGCCCTCAAACCGGTCGAGCAATTTGTTCAGGTACCATGCCCCGCCGCGAATATTTTCCCACGGGTCAAAAGGGTTGTCGATACGAAAATCCTTGAGGTTTTCCGGCATAATCTGCATCAGGCCCAAGGCGCCGGCCCTGGAAACGGCCCGTGGATTGAAATCCGATTCGACCTTGATCAAGGCTTTGAGCAGAGAAAAGGACAACCCGTAGCGATCGGCCGCCTGGCGAATCAGGTGATCATAACGGCGGGATGAGCGTTGGCGAAGTTTTTTGGATGGGCGTTCATGTATGTAGAGGCGATAGCCGGATTGGGTGGGGACATTGGTAAAATGAAGCACCCCGTTTTTATCGATATACTTGTAGATGTCGGCCCGAGCAGGTACCGCCGCCAGAATGGCGAGAACGCCGGCAATGACGATGAACCGGAATATCCGCTGAGTCAGGATTCGTGGCGCCACGTTTTCTCTTCCATTTTCCCAAGGTATGCGGACAATACAAAACGGACCAATCAGCGGTCACCGATGGGTTTCCGGGATGCGTTAATGAGCTGCAAAGATAGACCGTTCCCTCGCGTTTTCTGCTCCACGCGTGCATCGCTGTATGTCTTATTTATCATGTAACGGCCCCATTAGACAAACCACCCGGTTTGGGCCCGCCTCTGTTTATCGGATTTTTCATCCAAGGAGTCTTTACTTTTCACCCTTTTCGAAAATACGAACTTTTTCGGATGGGTGAAATCCCCGGTCCCGACCTCCGTCAGCCCTTTCCATTGGGCAGCGATATACAGATGCTCCGGGTCGAGAATTCGGGCTGTGGCTCATGAAAATTTTGAATGCACATGAAGGTCGGCGAGAAATTCCATGACAGGAAAAATACCTTGCTGAAATTTCGTTTTAAGGCTATATGTATACCGTTAATTTTCTTTACATACAATATATTGTATTTATAACCGATTCAACAATGGGCATTCTATCATCCTCCATATCCCTTACCCGGTACCGGGTGGCGGGAATCCTGAAACCTCCGGTCATTGAAACAGTGGCGACCGGTCTTGGTAAGCATACGATTTCCGAAATCGACAACGATACCACCGAAAAAATTTTCGGGTGGACTTCCTTTGATCGTCCATTCCGCCCCAAATTCAAGGATCGCTCCTTTGTCATCGGCTCCCATTTTGTATTTTCTCTTCGCTTGGACAAAAAGACGATATCGTCTGGCATGGTCAACAAACACTGCGCCATGGAAATCGATCGGCGTACGGCAGAAAAAGGACTCCCTTTTTTGTCCCGGGATGAAAAACGCCGTATTCGTGAACATGTCACTGTCCTTCTCAGCCGACGCGTCCCTGCGACACCGATGATATGCGACGTCATCTGGGAGTATAAAGCGGCCACCGTGTGGTTCCTGTCTCGACTGAAATCCGCCTGTGAATCCCTGGAAACACTTTTTTTACGCTCTTTTAATATCGGTCTCATACCCATGATTCCCTATTCATCCGCCTATCTCACTGCTGGTCTGTCCGATGACGAAAAAGACCGATTGACACAGCTGTCTCCGACACCATTCGTCGCTGAAAATGATTGACGTTGCCATTGCATATCGGCGCTACAGGTTCATCGGATTGGAATTCCTGACGTGGTTGTGGTTTATACTGGAATCCGATCCGAATATCCTCCGGAACCTGGATTCGGAATTGATTTCCTGCCGGGTCGGCAAACGGCTGGTGTTGGAAAACCGACGGGACGATCAGCTTGAAACGGTGACCATTAAAGGCGATGCACCGGGTTTGGAAGAAGCCCGAACCGCCCTGAAAAAAGGCGCCCTGATTGCCGAAATAGACCTTTCTATCAAGACGGCTCAGCAGATGTGGGAATATTCCTTAAAAGGTGAGAACCTGTCCCTCTCAGGATTCCGGCTCCCGACAATTCGTGCCGATGATTCCGTGCAGCGTATGGATGATGCCATTCATGAGCGGTTGCTTTTATTGGAAAAAGCGATAAACAGCATCAACGGTCTGTTTCATCGATTCATCAAAATTCGGATATCCCGAAAATGGAATGAACAGGTCGTGCCGGATGTTCAAAAATGGATCACATCTCAGGAATTTTAACCCGCTACAGATGAATAGTTTGTCAACAATTCATTACTTTTCAACATTTTTTTTTGAATGTTGTCATCTGCGGCCATTCCGGGCCCGGTGTGAACGTTTTGTTGAAATGTAGTTTAGGATAAAAACATTTTTATTCAGATACTTAAAGACTTTTCTACATTATTGACAGGGTATCTATAGTAGTTATTTTATTATAATTAAATAATTCTAATAGGGTAAGATGATGAAGCTGACAATCAATAAACACGACATTTTGGATGTTCTTGCGAAAGTTCAAGGATTGACCGGGCGAAAATCCAACCTGGCAATTACAGAGAATCTGTTGCTGAGATCCGGTGAAGAGCGCATGACGTTAACCGCCACGGATCTGGAATCCGGTTTCGAAGGCGTCTATCCGGCCAATGTCGAAGCCGAAGGGCTCATTGCGATCAATGCCAAGACCTTATACGAAATCGTTCGTGGATTACCCAGCCGGGAGCTTCGAATCCATGAAATTGAAAATCGTTGGGTAGAGATCGGAAATCAAAAAGTCGTATACCATATTGTCGGCATGAATCCGGATGATTTTCCGGACCACCCACAGATCGAGGATGTCCCGTTTTTTGCGATCGGTTCTGCTGCATTCAAGCAAATGATCGAAAAAACGTCTTTCATTGCCGGTGCGCCGAACGACAAACGGGCACATATCAACGGAATTTTCATTGAACGGATTCAGGAAGACGGACAGAATTTTCTGCGGATGGTGTCCACAGACGGGAGTCGATTGTCCCTGGGGAATCATGAAATGGAAAATCAACCGGAATTCGTACCCGAGGGAGGTATGATCATTCCCAAGAAGGGATTGATGGAAGTCAGTAAATTTCTGGATGCGGAAGGCGATGTACAGATAGGTTATCAGGACAATAAATTTATCATCAAAAAATCAACGGAAAATTTTATTATTCGACTTCTTGAAGGAGAATTTCCGAAATATGGCGATATCATCATTCGCGAAGGCGGAACCGATCTTGGTCTTGAGCGTGCCGTTTTTCGGGAGATGCTCAAGCGCATGTCCATACTCTCTTCGGAAACGTATAAAGGGGTGATCTTCAATATCCGGGAGGGCAACCTGGAGATCACTGCGACGAATCCGGACAGGGGAGAATCCAAAGAGGATATGGATATCGACTATCAGGGGGAACCGTTGCAGGTGGCATTCAATCCCAGATACTTCATCGATATTATGAGTGTTATGGAAAACGAGAAGGTTCAATTGAACCTCATTGACGATGAAAAACCATGTTTAATAAAAGGAGCCTCGGAGAACAGCTTTCTCAGTGTTATCATGCCGATGAGAATATGAAAGCAAAACCCACATCATACAACGAAGACAACATCAAGATACTGGAGGGCCTGGAAGCGGTCCGCAAACGTCCCGCCATGTATATCGGCAATGTCGATGTCGAAGGACTTCATCATCTGGTTTATGAAGTCGTGGACAACAGTATCGATGAAGCCATGGCCGGCTATTGTGATCGGATTCAGGTAAAAATTCATACCGACAACAGCGTCAGTGTGCAGGATAACGGGAGAGGCATTCCGGTCGGTATCCATAAAACGGAAAATGTACCGGCGGTGGAAGTCGTGATGACCAAGTTGCACGCCGGAGGCAAGTTTGACGATCATTCCTATAAAGTCTCCGGAGGGCTGCACGGCGTCGGTGTTTCTGTGGTCAATGCCCTTTCCGTCAACCTGGATGTGGAAATTTTCAGTGATGGCCGGGTGTATTCCCAGACCTTCGAGAAGGGCATGAAAACAAGCGAGTTGACTCGAACCGGGAGCACACGGAAACGGGGGACACGCGTTCATTTTCTACCGGATCCGGACATATTCAACGTGACCGAATTTAGTCGGGAGGTCCTCAGCAGGCGCCTGCGGGAACTGGCGTTTTTAAAAAAGGGCGTAAAAATCACCCTCGATGACAAGCGATCCGATGAAAAAGACGAATTTCATTATAAAGGGGGTATCAAGGAGTTCGTCAGGTACCTGAATCGGCGGCACACCCCCATTCACAAACCGATTGTGGTCGAAGGCCGCCGATCCGATGTTCAGATCGATGTGGCCATTCAGTACAACGATACGTACACGGAAAAACTGTTTTCCTTTGCGAACAACATCAATACGGCTGAAGGCGGGTTCCATCTTATCGGGTTCAAAGCTGCATTGACCCGAAGCATCAATCAGTATGCCGCCAATGGAAACCTTCCGAAAAATCTGAAGGTCAAGATCAGTGGTGACGATGTCCGGGAAGGTTTGGCGGCCATTATCAGCGTCCGGATCAAGGAGCCCCAGTTTGAAGGGCAAACCAAGACCAAGCTTGGAAACAGCGAAGTTAAAGGTCTTGTTGAATCGCTGCTCAACGAGAAACTGACGATTTTCTTCGAAGAGAATCCTTCTGTTGCCAGAAAGATTATCGCAAAAACAGTGGATGCTGCCAGAGCGCGGGATGCCGCGCGACGGGCAAGGGATCTGGCTCGAAACAAAGGGGCCTTGACCGATGCCACGTTGCCTGGAAAACTGGCGGAGTGCCAGATATCGAACCCGGAATTAAGAGAACTCTTTCTGGTGGAGGGGGATTCTGCCGGGGGAAGCGCCAAACAGGGGAGGGATCGGAAATTTCAGGCCATCTTGCCGCTAAAAGGCAAGATACTCAATGTGGAAAAAGCACGGTTTTACAAGATCCTCCGAAGTGATGAAATCAAAAACATTATCACCGCATTGGGAACCGGTGTGGGGCGCGAAGAATATAACATCGAAAAAATCCGTTACCACAAAGTCATTATCATGACGGATGCCGATGTGGACGGATCCCATATTCGGACCCTGCTGTTGACGTTTTTCTATCGGCAGATGCCGGAACTTATTGACCGGGGGTATCTCTATATCGCCCAGCCGCCACTTCTCAAGCTCGGAAAAGGAAAAAGCGCCGTTTATCTAAAAAATGAAACCGAATTCAACGATCACATCCTCAAACGGATTTGCGATAAATGCCGTGTGGTGGTCCGGGACACGGAGGATCCCGAGGAAATAGCGGGACATCGACTGTATCTGTTTCTCAGCGATCTGGCTGAATATTTTAGTATCGTCAGAAGGCTCGAGAGGCGGGGACTGGGATTGGATATTATCGAGTCGATGGTTCGGGTCAACCTGGAAGACAGGCATTTTCTCCAGAACAAGGGATTGATGGATCGGATACAAACGACCCTCGTGGATTACGGATATGATGTCGAGGACCCCAAGTGGAACGAGGAACGGGATGTTTTCGAGTTGGTTGTGTTGCCGCCGGAGATAAGATCTTCCGAAGAGGATTTCGGCAAAAAAGAATCCGCTATCAAGATCGGCCGCGGACTGGTTTTTTCCTCGGAGTTTCAGAAACTCACGGTTTTGGCCAAAAACATCTTCAAGCATGATCGGCCACCCTTTGAACTCTCCAATGGGGATTCCCACAAAGGGCGATCCACTGAAGACAAGAGAGCACTTCTGGTGTCACTGATGGAAGAAGGTAAAAAGGGGCTGTCGGTACAGCGGTATAAGGGTCTGGGTGAAATGAACCCCGATCAACTTTGGGAAACCACCATGAACCCGGGCAAACGGACGATTCTGCAGGTAAAGGTGGAAGATGCGGTCGAGGCGGATGAGATTTTTACTATTTTGATGGGCGATGAAGTGGAGCCTCGGCGGGAGTTTATCCAGTCCAATGCACTCGAAGTGAGCAACCTCGATATATAACGGGCGAAAATATCGGGGGCGGTTCTGTGTTTTTTAGATGATGTAAACGGGCACCATAACCCCGCCTTGAGTTTTCCTTCCCACAGCGGTGGCTGACAAGACGGCACCCCGAACGGTTTCCCACACAAAAAATTCCGGGCGGATCCGCAATTTCCGCTCACCATGGAAAAGGGGGTTCTATGAACATACATCGGGTCGACGCTCGAGACCTGCCGGATCTCTGGTTTCAGGCTGTGCACGATATTCTCGACAACGGTAGACGGTTCACCATCGATCGCGGCTCTTACTCCGGACAAACACGGCTTGAATACGACTATTTTGTCGGTCACGTCCACTTTCCGGGCTCCCAGCCGTTACTTCCGGACATACCCCCGTCCTGCGGAATTCCAAGTCCCGTTGAAGAAGCCTATATCTACGGCGGTAAGGGCTATGAGCGATCCTACATTGAATATCTCATGACCGGCGAAAAAGCCCCCGGCGAATCCTATACCTACGGTGAGCGGTTGACCAAAGCCCGGATCGGCGGGAACAAGCTGGATTGGTGGCGCCAGGCCAACGCGGAGATTATCGACAAGCGGGATGTGGATGGAAAGATCGTTTTCGAAGCGGATGGAAAGCTCTATATTAACCAGATTGAATGGGTCATCGATACCTACCGCAGATTCGGCACCCGAAACAACCAGATGGTATTGCAGGTTGCCCACCCTTCCGATGTTTGCCTCGTCGATCCACCCTGCCTGCGCTCTATCGACACCCGCATCCAGGATGGCACGCTTCACTTCGTTGTTTATTTTCGATCCTGGGACCTGTGGGGCGGCATGCCCGCAAACCTGGCCGGCATTCAGAATTTGAAAGAATATATGGCTGCCGCCATAGACGTGAAAGATGGCGAGATGATCGTCGAAAGCAAGGGTCTCCACCTGTATGGGTATGCGGAGGAGTTGGCGAATCTGAGGTGCCTGAGAGACTGAACAAATGCCTAAAATGTAAACTGCCTGAAAGTAAAAGAATAAATTTTAACGCTTTCCATTTTAGGCAGTTTAGAACTCGATGGAATTCGGCGTTCTGGGAAACGGAATCACATCCCGGATATTTGAAATCCCCGTAAGCATCATCAGCATCCGCTCGAACCCGAGTCCGAACCCGCTATGGGGGACACTCCCGAACCGGCGCATATCCAGATACCACCAGTAATCTTCACGCGTGACGCCGCAGTCTTTCATCCGCTGTTCCAGGACATGTAATCGCTCTTCCCGCTGGCTACCCCCGATGATCTCTCCAATACGGGGCACCAGAACGTCCATTGCCGCAACGGTTTTGTCATCGTCATTGAGGCGCATGTAAAACGGTTTGATGGTCTTCGGATAGTCAAAGACGATCACCGGTTTTTTGAAATGTACTTCTGTCAGATATCGTTCGTGTTCGCTTTGAAGATCCTTTCCGGAAGCAACCTCAAATTCAAAGGACCTCGGCGCGTGGTTCAGGATGTCAACGGCCTCTTCGTAGGGCAGCCGAACATATTCGGATTGGCTGATGACCGACAGGGTGCTTATCAGCGTTTTGTCCACGAACCGGGCGAACAACTGGATGTCCTCTTGGCATTCCTGAAGAATATACGTGGTGAGATGCTGAATCATTTCCTGGGCAAAGGCCATGTTGCATTCTAAATCACAGAACGCCATTTCCGGTTCAACCATCCAAAACTCGGCGACGTGACGACGGGTATTGGAGTTTTCCGCCCGGAATGTCGGGCCGAAGGTGTACACATCCCCAAGAGCCATGGCAAGCATTTCAGCAGAAAGCTGACCGGAGACGGTCAGGTTGGCTTCCTTTCCAAAAAAATCGGCGCCCCAGTCGACGGTGCCGGCGCGTTTGGGCGGATCGTTCACATCCAGGGTGGTGACGCGGAAGAGTTCGCCGGCCCCTTCGCAGTCCGAACCGGTGATGATCGGCGTGTGGATGTAGCGAAACCCGTGATCTCTGAAAAACCGGTGAATGGCAAAAGACAGTTCGGACCGGATTCGAAAAACGGCGCCGTATTTGTTGGTTCGGGGTCTCAAGTGGGCGATGGTACGAAGAAATTCATCGGAGTGTCTCTTTTTTTGGAGTGGATACGATTCCGAAGCATCACCAATTATGTCGATCCGGGAGGCCCGGATTTCCCACGCCTGTCCCTTTCCGGGTGAGGCCACCAGCTCTCCGGTAACACCAATGGCGGACCCGGCGATGAGTTTTCGAAGGTCTTCATAATTATCGAGAGCGGCGTCGGCAATCACCTGAATATTTCCCAGGCAAGAACCGTCGTTGACTTCAATAAAGGAGAAGCCCTTGGAATCCCGACGGGTTCTGACCCAACCCTGAATCAAAACCCGCTCATCGGAAGACGTGGAATTTAGTAGTTCGGCAATCTTTGTCCGCTTCATCGTTCTGCCCGTTCTTAGGAAAGTTGGACTGTAATATAATATCCTTGATCCCCTCTCTGCAAGAGCAGAATAGCACTGGATTTTTGACGGGATTTAATTACAGCGCGAAAAAAGTCGTCAACGGTTTCCACCGTGATATTATCGATCTGGCGAATGACATCTCCTGAACGGGCACCGATACGGAACAGATACGATTCGGAGCGGATGTCGGTAACCATCGCACCCTGTGATTCCCAATTTTGAACCCGGACACCGAACAGACGAAATGCCAGATCGGCGCCCCGGTCCACAGGGTACACCGTGGTGCGGATCGTGATTTTTTTTCGGGCCCCCTCATGGCGCACCGACAGTAAAATTGTGTCCCCGGCCTTGTAACTGCGTATGGCGGCCCGGTAGTCTTCAAGGGTTTTCATGGGCTGATTGCCGATATCGAGGATCACATCTCCGGTGGTGATTCCCGCGACATGGGCCGGGCTGGCGAGCTCCACAGAACGGACAAGCAGGCCTTCGCCGGCGTCAAGAGACATGTAGCTGGCAATATGGTTATCGATTTCCTGGGCGGTGATGCCGACCCAGGGCAGTACGACCTCTCCATACAAGATCAGGTCGTTGATGATTCTTCTGGCGCGGTTGATGGGGATGGCGAAACCGATGCCCTGGGCCTTGGCATAAATGGCCGTGTTGATACCGATCAGCTCACCATTGATATTCAGAAGGGGGCCTCCGCTGTTTCCCGGATTGATGGATGCGTCGGTCTGAATAAAGTCCTGGTATGTGCGTTCCTCGGTTCGAAGGGATCGATTCAATGCGCTGATGACACCGGTTGTCACGGTATGGGAAAATCCGAAGGGGTTGCCGATAGCGATAATGGTTTCACCGATCATCAGATCATCGGATTTACCCATGTCAATGGCAGGCAGCGGTTCATCGGACTGGATGCGCAGCACCGCCAGGTCCGAATCGGGATCCGCACCGATGATATCGGCGTTAAATTCGCGTTTATCCTGAAGCACCACCTGGATGGTGCTGCTTCTGGAAATCACATGGGCATTGGTGAGAATAAGTCCCTGCGCACCCGAAATAATGACTCCGGACCCCAGACTGGTGCGTTTGTAACGCCGTTGAAGACCGGGATCGAAAAAATCGTTGAAGAAGTTCTCGAAAATGGAGTCCATGCCGAGACCGGAGAACGGACTGAGTCGGGATCCCACTTCATACTCGGAACTGATATTGACCACCGCGGGGCTGACCTTGCGAACCGCCCTGACGACCGGATTTTCTCTGGAATAGGATACGCCGGAATACAACTCGCCGCTTGCAAAGAGAAGAAACGCGATTACCATAAAAAGACCGCTGAGACGGCGTGCCGAGAGGCCGAATACATTGAATTTGCGAATCTGATTCATCATGTGCCCTGCACGTGACGGCTTCCCGCTGCATGTGGAAGCGGAGCGGGATTCCCGCTCGGCAGGGCAGCGTGAGACGACACGATAAATATGAAGATTCTTATGAATGCGAATACCCGGTGTTTGAACGTTAGGGCTGTTGGAAAAATTTCGGGATACCCTGCAGCACGCGGCGGGGTCGGAAATTTTAGCCCGCCACAAGAACGGTTCATCCACCGTTCAACAGGTTGACCGACATCGTTGCACGATATTATTGACGAATGAGCGCCGTAAATATCGAAAAACTGCTTCCCTTTGTTGAAAAGCCAAGCCGTTATCTAGGCGTTGAATTCAACACCATAAAAAAAGACTTGGATCGGGTCAAGCTTCGGATTGCGCTGGCGTTTCCGGATCTCTATGAAATCGGTACGTCCCATTTCGGATTGCAGATTCTATATCACATTCTGAATTCACGAAGGGATATCGCCGCTGAGCGGGTGTATGCCCCCGGCCTGGACATGGAGCGCCAATTACGGGCCGGCAAGGCCCCGCTGACCACCTTGGAATCCCGATATCCCCTTGGAAAATTTGATATTATCGGCTTCAGCCTGCTCTACGAGCTGGATTATACGAATATTTTAACCATGCTCGATCTGTCCGGGGTTCCTTTTTACAGCTCCCAAAGGGATTTGGATGCGCCGCTGATCATTGCCGGGGGCCCCTGCACATGTAACCCGGAGCCGGTTGCCGAACTGTTCGATGCCATGGTGGTCGGCGATGGGGAAGGCGTTATTCTCGAACTGGCGGATCACTGGATCCGCTGGAAGGAAAACGGTGGAAAGGACAAATCCGAGCTGCTTGACGCCTGGTCCGTCATTGACGGGGTATATATTCCGGACCATTTCATGGCCCGGTTCAACCGCCAGGGGTTCCAGGAGCTGCTGCCGCGCCAGTCCGGTTATATCTCCGTTCAAAAGGCGGTGGTCGGGAACCTGGATACGGCCCCGTTTCCGGACCGACCCGTTGTCCCTTTCGGCAGGCCGGTTCATGACAGGCTCCGGCTCGAGATTTCCAGAGGGTGCAGTCGCGGCTGCCGGTTTTGCCAGGCGGGGATGATCTGCCGGCCGGTCCGGGAGAGGTCGCCGGCGCGGCTTCTTCGGTTAGCGGATGCGGCTCTGCGCGAGACCGGATACGAGGATCTTTCCCTGATGTCGTTGAGCACCGGGGATTATACGCGACTGGACGCATTGATGGCCCATCTGATGGCCCGATGCGAGCCAGACCGGGTTGCCGTCTCGTTTCCGTCTCTCAGGGCGGGCAAGTTGACACCGGAACTGATGCGGATGGTTAAGCAGGTACGAAAAACCGGTTTTACCATTGCCCCGGAGGCGGGAAGCCAGCGGCTGAGAGATGTCATCAACAAAGATATTTCAGAAGAGGACATTCTCCAGACCGTCCAGAACGCTTTCGATCTGGGTTGGCAGGTTATCAAATTGTATTTTATGATCGGGTTGCCCACCGAGACTCGGGAAGATGTCGAAGCCATCACGGGGTTGATTGCCAATCTACGTAGAATTCGATCCCCCGGAAAACGGCGAGGAAAATTCAACGTCAGCGTCACCACGTTCATTCCAAAACCCCACACCCCCTTTCAGTGGGCATCGCAATTGCCCCTGGAAGAATCCCGCGAACGGCTGGCATGGTTGAAAGAGCATCTCAGGGATCAGCGTGTTCAATTGAAGTGGCAGGATCCCCGGGTCAGCCTCATCGAAGGGCTGTGGTCCCGGGGCGATCGTCGGTTGCTCCCTGTTCTCATGACAGCATATCAAAAGGGGTGCCGATTCGACGGCTGGACCGACAGTTTTCGATTCGACCTCTGGGAAGCGGCCCTGGCCGACAACGGGGTGACCCCCGACTTTTTTACTTCCCGCGTCAGAGCCCCTGACGAACCCCTGCCCTGGGATCATATCGACATGGGGATCGACAAACAATTTCTCCTCGAGGAGCGGACCCGGGCAATCCGCGGGGAAGCCACTCCGGACTGCCGATGGGGCGATTGCCAGGGCTGTGGTGTCTGTGATTTTATAGACATCCAGCCGCGCGTCTACGACCGTTTTGACCAGAGGCAAAAATATCCGGGAACTGCACCGGAAAACGATTTCAACCGGATGCGCATCCGCTATTCCAAACTGGATGACGCCCGTTTCTTTGGACACCTGGAAATGGTCAATCTGTTTCTCAGGGCATTCCGCCGATGCGGAATCAACGTTCGGTACACAGAGGGCTTCCACCCGAAACCCAAGGTGTCCTTTAGCGATCCACTGCCGATTGGCATGGAGAGCGAGGAAGAGGCGTTTGATATCTGGCTGCCCGTGGATTCGGATGCAGAGACGGTTTCTGAAATGGTAAATTCACAACTTCCGGAGGGATTGCGAGTGGTGGATGTCCGGAGCGCCACCGGCCGGCTCGGCGAACACCGCACCGGGGCGCACGCCTATGTGGTGAGCCACCCCGATCCGTTATTCACGGAAGAGCGTTTGATGGCATTCCACGACGCCGATCACGCTTTCGTTGAAAAATGGGATCGAAAGGGCCGGTTGCAAAAACGGGATCTTAAAGATATGGTTCTGCAAATCGATCTCTTGTCGCCGGTTGCGCTCTCCATTGTCGTCAGGCAGGAACCGGGAAAAACCCTGCGACCGGCTGAAATTCTGACGCATGTCTTCAACCTGAGCCAACAGGAAGCCAAGCGGGCCAGGGTACTGAAAAAGCCCGCCCATGGGCACTGAACCCGGCCGAAGGCCCGGATATGCGCTATCCCTTCGATCGGCTCCACTCGACAGACCCGGACCGGCCAATGTCCCACATCATGTATAAACAACTGATTATCAATATGACCGCCCGGGAAACACAGGTCGCTCTGCTCGAGGATGGCACCATCGCGGAATTGTTTATCGATTGGGAGAAGGATTCGGACATCGCTGGAAACGTCTATAAGGGGCGGGTGCAGCGTGTTCTTCCCGGGATGCAGGCGGCATTTGTGGATATCGGCTTAAAACAGGCCGCATTTGTCCATGTCAACGATGTTCTGGGTGACACCCTTTCTGATAGGACATCGCTTTTCAGCGATAATGGAAACGTGGTCCCGGAAGAAACTGAAAACACGGTCCCCGGAGCAGTCAACATCACCATCGAAGAGCTGCTCGCCGACGGCCAGGAAATCCTTGTCCAGGTGGCTAAATCACCCATCGGGACCAAGGGGGCCCGTGTCACATCCTATATTTCGTTGCCCGGACGATTTCTGGTGATGATGCCCAATGCCAATCATATCGGCGTATCCCGGAGGATCGAAGATGAATTCGAACGTCAGCGGCTTCGGGATCTGGTCGAATCCCTTCGGTCTGATTCCTTCGGATATATCCTGCGGACAGCCGCTGAGGGCACGTCCGAGGAGAAAATCGCCTCGGAGATGTCCTTCTTCAAGAGTCTCTGGGAGAACATTCAACGAAAATACCAGACAGCGCCATCTCCGTCCTTGCTTCATCAGGAATTGAACGTGGTACATCGTGCGGTTCGGGATCTGATGACCCATGAAGCCGAAAAAATTGTGATCGACTCAAAAGACGGATACGACTCGGTGTTGGCCTTTTTAGATGGGTTCATGCCCAGCTTGATGGATTCCGTCGAGCTTTACGAAGGGCGGGAACCGATTTTCGGGGCCTTCAACCTGGAAGGCGATATTTCCCGGGCCCTGAAACGAAAGGCCTGGCTGAAATCCGGCGGCTATATCGTCATCGAGCACACCGAGGCCCTGGTTGCCATCGACGTGAACACCGGCCGCTATGTGGGTAAACACAATCTGGAGGAAACGATTCTGAAAACCAATCTGGAGGCGGTCAAGGAAATTGTCTATCAGATCCGACTGAGGGATATCGGCGGCATTATCATTATCGATTTTATCGACATGGAGAAAAAATCAAACCAGGAAAAGGTCTTCAATGCGCTCAAAGATGCTTTCAGAAGGGACCGGAGTAAAACCCATGTGCTGCCCATGTCCGAGATGGGGATTATCCAGATGACCCGAAAACGGGTCCGGAAGCCGTTGTCGCGACTTCTCTGTGAGCCATGTTTTTATTGTGACGGCGAAGGTTACCTCATGTCCAAAAAGACGATCTGTCACACCATCTACCGGGAAATTTTAAGAAACGCTCAGGGCATGATGGGCGTTCGATTGACCCTCCAGGTAAATCCGGAAATCGCGGAACTGCTCCATCGGGAGGAGAGCGATGTGATTCTCTCTCTGGAAAAGACAATCGGGAAACAGATTGTGGTGTATCCGAACAGCAAATTTCATCTGGAAGAGTTCGACATCTTCGAGGTCCTCACCGGATAGTCTCTTGCATGGGTCTTGACATCGATTATAGCAAATGCTTATATGGGCGGGTTAACCTTTGTACGCTGCGTGGTGGTTCATTTCACCACGGAAAACCCATGGCACTGTGCCTGAACGAGACTAAAGATGCTGTAGAGGATATGATTCAATGAAACGCACATTTCAGCCCAGCAGACGCAAACGTTCCCGGAAGCATGGCTTTTTAAAACGGATGTCCACAAAACAGGGACGCAAGGTCATCAACCGAAGAAGAGCGAAAGGAAGAAAACGACTGGCGGTTTAATCGCGCAGGACAACCGATGGTATCGGCTGACTCACAGTCAAAAAAGGGGATGTGTCTAAGGGTCCCGGCGGATATGACGTCAATACTCACGCGAAAGAGCGGCATTCGAGATGGGCGTTTTGCTGAGGATCGGGGATATGTGAGCGCATCAACTTTCACGAAGGCCGACAGATTACGGAAGCGATCGGAGTTTCTATACCTGGCCGAAATTGGCCGCAGAATTCAAAATCGATATTTTGTGGCTGTTTTCGCGTCCGGTCGCTCCGATCGATCCAGATTGGGAATCACCGTGACACGCCGTGTCGGCAACGCCGTGCACCGGAATCGCATCAAGCGATGGATTCGAGAGTGCTTTCGGCGGCACCGAGCACGGCTACAGGGAACTTGGGACATAAACGTGATCGCCAAGAATGGGGCCGTGAACCTCGCCTCAGAAGACGCTTACCGGTGTATCGGGGAACTGTTTGATGAAATTTCAAGCTCGCAAACGGATTGAGCGAACAGCGACACATGGCGCCCTCGCTGTCCTCCGGTGTTACCAGGTGACGTTATCTCCGCTTTTGGGACCCGCCTGCCGGTTTTACCCCACCTGCTCCGAATATGCCAAAACAGCCATCGAACGTTATGGCATGGTGAAGGGTGTGGGTTTGGCGGTGAAGAGAGTGTTCAGATGCCATCCGTTTCATCCCGGTGGGTACGATCCAATCCCTTGACGCAGGCACTCCCGACGATTTGGGGGGATTCTGTTGCCACATCTCCCGCTTTCCGGCCGACACCAGTGGCCGAAAGGCTCTCCTGCCGACACACGCCATCAAAACCGCTTTAAGACCATGCACTTCCGGTCCGATCCTTCACACGACGCCATGACGGCTTCGAAAATTTAGGAGAAATCTATGGAACAGGCTCGCATCTTGCTCGCTATTGTGCTTTCTTTTCTCGTATTTTTTGCTTACGAAACATTTTTCGCAAAGAGAGCGCCGGTCAAGCAGACAGAGCAAACCACCGAAACGGCCCCGAGCCCGGAGAGCGCACCGAAGGTCCCCACGGAAACCCCGTATACACCGGAAGCGATAGATGAAGAAATCGCCAGGGGGGCCGCTGGATCCGAAACGGAATCATCGGCAGATCGCCCACCCAGATCCGTATATATCGAAACACCGCTCTACACGGTGCGAATTTCCGAGAAGGGCGCGGTTTTTGGCAGCTTTGAACTTAAAAAGTTCAGAGAATCGGTGGACCCGGAGTCTCCTCCGAAAGAGCTGATTTCCAGTGGGATCGGCAACGGCACCGTACAGACCCGCATGTTGCGGAGCAGTATTCCGGGGATGGAAACAGCCAATTACACGGGACCGAAAATGGAAGAGTCCATACGGATAGCGGACAATCCGGAAACCGTATCGTTTTCATGGCGGTCTCCCCGGGGCATCGTTGTGGAAAAAGCCTATCGGTTTTCTCCGGATTCGTATCTCATCGGTCTTACCGTGACCATCAAAAACGGCTCTGCCGCATCCCTTGTCGATAGCCTGGCGCTTAGCCTGCTCAAGCAATTTACAGAAGACAATCGGGCTATCGGATTCCAGGGGCCGAGCGTCCTGATGGATGGTCGCGTGGAGCAGGTCAAAATAAAAAACATTGAAGACCAGTCGTTGTTGTCCGGCAAATTTTCCTGGATGGCCCTTCAGGGTCGATATTTTCTCCAGGCGTTCATCGCCGATCAACCGGTCGATGCCAGTGTCCGGCTTTCCGAGCCCTCGGCTCAGGTGGTCGAAACCCGGTTTAACCACCCCGAATCCACTATAACGCCCGGCACACAGAAAACGTTCGCATATGATCTCTTCTTTGGTCCCAAAAGCTTGCGTGTTCTCAATGATACCGGCTTTGATCTATCCAAAGTGGTCAATTTCGGCTGGTTCGATATTATTGCCAAGCCGTGCCTCTGGGTCATGAATTTTATCTACGGGTTTATTCCCAACTACGGGATCGCAATTATTATTCTGACCCTCATCACAAAAATTTTGCTATGGCCGTTGGGCACGAAAAGCTACAAATCGATGAGTCAAATGAAAAAAATTCAGCCCCTGATGACCGAACTGCGGGAAAAGCACAAAAACGATAAGAAGGCGATGAACCAGGAGATGATGAATCTGTACCGCACTTACAAGATCAACCCCATGGGGGGCTGTCTTCCCATGGCGGCGCAGATTCCTGTTTTTATCGCCCTGTACCGGATGCTGTATGAAGCCATCGAACTGAGACATGCGCCCTTTTTTGGTTGGATAAATGATCTCTCGGCACCAGACCGGCTGTTTCGATTCGGCTTTTCGATTCCGCTCATGGAACCGCCGTACGGCATCCCTGTCTTAACACTGGTAATGGGCGCCAGCATGCTGATCCAACAGAAAATGACGCCGACGCCGGGCGATCCCAGTCAGGCCAAGATGATGATGCTGATGCCGATCGTTTTCACGTTCATTTTTATCAACTTTCCCTCTGGGCTGGTACTCTACTGGCTGACCAATCAGATCGTTTCAATTGGGCAGCAGCAATTTACCCAAAGAAAATATATGTAAACAGGAGGGTTTCAATGGCTCCTTTTCTGGAATACGAAGGAAAAAGCATCGACAGTGCCGTCCAAAAAGCGTGTGAAGATCTGAACATCTCTCGGGATCGGATTCAATATGACATCATTTCTTATGGATCCACCGGAATTTTCGGAATCGTCGGTGCGAAAGAGGCCAAAATCCGAGTGGTTCGGGATGGCTCCGGGGACCCGGAAGAAACCGGCGCGAAGATGGACTCCGCCGCCGAGGACACGCCCGCCAAAAACGGAAACGCCCCTCTTGAAGAAGAAAAACGCCCGGCCCGCGCCCCCATCGATCCGGCGCTGGTCGAGGCGGCGGTGAATAAAGGCCGGGAAGCCCTCGAGCACATCGTCGCGCACATTACCGAGGGTACCCGCATCGCCGTTGAAACGGACGACGAGCGCATCCTGTTCAATGTGTCCGGAGGAAACGCCGCTGTGTTGATCGGAAAGCGGGGACAAACCCTGGAAGCGATCCAGTATCTCGTCGACAAGGTCGTCAACCGTCAACACGAGTATCGTCTTCGCATCCAGATCGATGTTGAAGACTACATGAAGACCCGCCGCGCCAATCTCAGGGATTTGGCGGAACGGCTCGCTGAGAAATCCAAGCGGACCGGCAAACCGGTTACCCTGGGGCAAATGAATGCCCATGATCGACGTGTGGTCCACCTCGCCCTGAAGAACGATCGCGGTGTCCGGACGCAAAGCCGCGGCGACGGGTTTTACCGAAAGCTGATCATTTTCCCAAAGAAAGGAAATCCGAGAAAGCGACGGCCACGTCAACAGCGGTCCGGATAACCGATTCATGGATCAAGAAACGATTGCCGCTATTGCAACCCCTGTCGGCAGCGGCGGAATCGGAATCGTACGCATTTCAGGGTCCGACGCGCTGGCGATTGCCGGGCGGATATTTACGCCCCGGAAGTCTTGCGCCGACGCCATGTCCCCGGAGACGCCATCCGAAAATCGCGTTCTATCGCTGGAATCCCATCGACTCTACCTGGGCACGATCACCGATCCGGACAACCAATGGATTCTGGACGAGGTCCTCCTGGCCATCATGAGGGCACCCCGGTCCTACACCCGTGAAGATTGCGTTGAGATACAGGCCCACTCCGGCGCCGTTGTTCTGAAGGCCATTCTGGGGGTGGTGCTTCGGCAGGGCGCCCGGTTGGCAGATCCGGGGGAATTTACCATGCGCGCCTTCCTGAACGGGCGGATCGATCTGACCCAGGCCGAAGCCGTAACCGACATCATCCATGCGAAAACGGAAAGAGCGCTGGCGTATGCCACCACGCAAATTCAGGGGCACTTTAAGGCCACCATCGAAGGACTGCACAGCATCATTAAAGAAGCGCTCACTGAAATTGAGGCCGGAATTGACTTTCCCGAAGAGGTCGGGGACACCGTCGATATCCCCCGCCTGAATCTGAAGCTCCGCGCGCAGGTGATCGATCCGCTCCGGGATATTTTAAACCATTATCGGGAAGGGCATGTTTTTCGGGACGGTTTGCAGTTGGCATTGATCGGGCGTACCAATGTGGGTAAATCGAGCCTGATGAATCGATTGCTCAAAAAGGATCGGGTGATTGTGACAGAAACCCCCGGCACGACCCGAGACGCCATTGATGATCTCATGAGTATTCGGGGCATCCCCGTGGTGGTCACCGATACCGCCGGAATCCGCAACTCCTCAGACGCCATCGAAAAGATCGGTATGGAACGGACCCGTCACATCATGGACCATGCCGATCTGGTGCTTTTTGTCATCGACGCGTCCGAACCGATCCGCCGGGACGAAACGGAGCTTATCGAGCGTTTGTCGGTCAAATCGATCATCCTGGTGTTCAACAAAATCGACCTGGTCTCCGGCCGGCCGGACACTCGTCTGCCGGACAACCTCCGGTTCGTGCCCAGGGTAAACACCTCTGCTCTTTACAACCAGGGAATCGACACCTTAAAAGATCTGATCGCGGAAACTGCCGTGGGGGGCGCCCCCGTGGACGCCCAGAACGCCCTGATTCCGAACCTCAGGCACCAGTTGGCGATCCAACAGGCGGTTAACGAGCTCGAAAGCGGTTGTGCTGCCGCGGGCGATCACGCCCCCATGGAGATGGTGGCGATCCATTTGCGGGAAGCCCTGTCTGCCACCGGGAGCATTCTCGGAATAACCGCGACAGAGGATGTCCTGGACGATATTTTCAGTAAATTCTGCATTGGCAAATGAGATATGTTTCACGTGAAACATTAACGACGCGTCACGCCCCAGGGAGAAGGAGGATATATATGTCCATCGAGTTTGATTTCACCCCCTATTTTGAACGATACGAAGCCCTGGTCAAACAGGTGGACCAGGTGTTTGAAAACATGCGCAGCGACTATCCCGAATGTGTCACCTGTTCGCGCGGGTGTTGTGATTGCTGCTTTGCGCTGTTTGATCTGTCTTTTATCGAGGCGCTTTACATCAATCACCGGTTCAATCAAAAATATCAGGGGCGGCCGCGGGCCCTGATCATCGAGCGGGCCAACCGGGCGGATCGCGAAACCTATCGGATCAAGCGACAGGCGCACAAAGCCCACGAGACGGGCGCCAACGAGGCGGAAATTTTAAACATGGTCGCCGGTCAGCGGGTGCGCTGTCCGTTGTTGAACGGCCAGGACAGCTGTGATCTGTATGGGTTCAGACCGATTACCTGTCGGCTCTATGGAATTCCAACGGCGATCAACGGCGAGGGGCATACCTGCGGCCTCACCAACTTTGAAAAGGGTCGGCCCTACCCCACGGCAAATTTGGATGTCATACACCAGCATCTCTATCGGTTGTCTTCGGAATTGATTGCCGAACTCCGATCCAAGTACGTCCAGATGGCCGACATGCTGATACCGGTGTCCATGGCCCTATTGACCGAATATGATGCGACCTATCTCGGCTTGCCGGGAACTGACGAGGACGCTCCGCCAAAGGATGAGGACAATGACAGACGTGTTACCCGAGGAAACCGAAAAAAGGAAAAAAGCCATATTCAAAAGCATGTCGCCGAGGCGGCAAAAATATATACTAAAAAAGGGGTATGACAAGTGGGACCCATTCCAGGAACCCAAGGATCCCATCGATATTCGTCGGGATCCCACCCGGCGGACGACCCAGCAGCTGGTGCGTGAATTTCTCCAGAGCCGGGCCGGGGAAAGATACAGCAATGCCTACGGAAGAGGTGTGCTTGAAATCGCCCTTGGGATCATCAACGACGATGACCGGTTTATTGCCATGTATGAATTTTCCTGCTGGTACCGAGAGCTCCTGGATAACGAACGTCGTGAATGAACCCCTTCCGGATTTGGACTCGGCCATCCGTGATGCGATTGCCGCGTCCTCGCGCCGGTTGACCCTGACGGACCTCGAAAGAAGGATCTTTCAGCGGTTTCGGATTGGACGTCGGCAAGTTCGCCAAGCGGTTCGGCGTCTGCTTGAAAACAAAGAACTCCAATATACCTACACCTTCGGCACGTCCTTTTTAGAAGCCTCGGTAAATCACCCTGTCTTTATCCCGCCGCGGATCTGGATTGTCCCATCCGGTACGACACCCCGGTTGGCAAGCGGCCAGGTATCTGTTCTCCTGCAGGCCGGTGCCGCCTTCGGCGCCGGAGACCACCCATCCACCCGTTTGGCACTGCGCGCACTTCAATGGGCGGTGACAACGATGACCACCGAATGTGGGGCGGTTTCCGATAATGTCCTGGATGTGGGCACCGGCAGCGGAATTTTGCTCATTGCGGCCCTGCTGCTCGGCGTCTCCACAGGAACCGGTATCGATACCGATCCTTGCGCCAGAGCGGAAGCGCAACACAACCTGCTCCTCAACCGCCTCGAGGCGCGTGCACGGATCCATGGCGGCGCCATGGACAGCCTCGAGGGTACGGTGGGGTTGATCCTTGCCAATTTGCGCCTGCCGACCATCGTGGAATTGTTGCCCGAAATGGACCGGTTGCTGCGACCCGGAGCGATCATCGTGTTTTCGGGAATTCATCCATGTGAAGCGTCTGCTCTTGAAAAAACATGCGTCCCGCGGGCGTGGACAAACCGGTGGGCCGCTATGGAAAAAGACTGGTTGGTTGTGGTGTTCCAGAAGACAGCGCCACTCCTGGATGGGAAAGGCGCCAGAAAGAGAGGTGTCACGGGCGCCGAATCGGCGCCCGAAACCGATGGATTCCGCAGATTACCGCTTCGGCGGGGTGTTGTACCCGAAAACCAGTTTTCCGCCGAAGTATCCGGCAACGACCGCCGTTGCCAGCAGGACAAGGTTCAGAAACAGAAAGAGCCACCGACTGGATGACGCGGCGGTGGCCACCGTCGGATCAATGGCCCACCAGACAACGACAACTCCGGATAGGACCAATATGGTCCCGGCACAGATCATTTTGGTCCGAATAATCTTCGTCATCCGCCCACCGAGCCGCCGCTGCCAATCGTTATAGCCGGAAAAGATGACAAACGGGGTGGCCAGAAAGACAACGACCATGTTGAAGAAGGCGGCCCGGCCAAGCTGGTCGAAGTGAAACAGAATAGAGAACATGAGAAACACGGTTGAAATGGGGAGCACGCCGTTGGGGATATGGGTGGAAATCGGATGCGCGTGCTGCTCGGTCATCAGCGAGGTGATCCGCTCATAAAGCGCCTGGGGTTTCAGGCCCGGCGTCGGTAACTCGGCGGCCGGTCCCTCCGGAATCGGTGATGCCGCCGCCACTTCGGCGGATTCCGTGGCTCCCACAGGTTCTTCCGGGACGGCGGCGCCGGCACTGTCGGCAGGCGGGGCTGTGTCCACAGCCGGACTTCCCTCTGACGCTTCTTCGGTAATTTCGACAAATTCGCTCCGGTCCGCGCCGCAGACCGGGCATTCATCCGGTGGCTCATCGCCCTCATGAATATAACCGCACACCGTGCACTGCCACTTTTTCATTCCCATCTTCCCTTTCAGTTTCCGTCGTTACCCACAAACGGAGCGCCCACGATATAGGCGTCGTATTCCGTCGGTTCTTCCTGATAAATATCGAGCATGGCCTCAAAGTTTTGCCGTTCCGGGTCGTTTTTCCAGAGTATCCATGAGTCCATATTCTGCCAGGTCCCGATCACCAACATACTGTAAGGATTTTCAGGGTCGGTCAATGTGATGCCGGATAAATAGCCCGCCTGCTTCATGGCCCTGTACCGGAGGTCGGTGAGCAGCGCAATGATCTCCTTTTCGTTTCCTTTCTTGAATTGCCGCTTAATCAACACCTTGGTCAGCATGCCCCCTCCTTTCTTGACCCAGGCCTGGAATCTGCCGTTCCAAGCCGGCTGTGTGCCGACATCCTGCTCAATTTAAACAAAAAGATCAAGAAGGAATCGGCCGACTGATCCATGTGCATTACCATGACAAAAAAAGGGCCCCTGTCGACCGCAAATCAACAGGGGCCCGGGGAAACCCGCCAGTGCGCGAAGGATCAGAGCAGAAAGCTCCATAATATCCCGGCGCAGGTTGCCGAGCCGATGACCCCGGAAGAGTTGCAGGCCATGGCCGTCATCAGCAGATAGTTGGTCGGGTCTTCTTTCTGACCCATCACGTGCACCTCCCGGGCCGAGCCCGGAACGGCCGAGACGCCGGCTGCGCCGAGCAATGGATTGATCTTCTGCTTCAAAAAAACGTTCATGAGTTTGGCAAAGATGACACCCGAAGCCGTGGCGATGGAAAAGGCCACGGCGCCGAGGGCGAAAATCCCGACGGAGCGTCCCGTAAGAAAGACGTCCGCCTGGGTGCTGGCGCCCACGGTGAAACCGAGGAAAATGGTTGCCGTGTCGATAATTGCGGATCGCGCCGTTCCGGCCAGACGGTCGACAACGCCACAGACCTTCATGAAGTTGCCGAAAAAGAATGGACCCAGCAAAGGGATGGCGGTCGGGGCCAGAAGACAGCAGATGAGGGTTCCGACAACCGGGAAAAACAACAGTTCCTTTCTGCCCACCTCCCGGGGTTCCGGCATATGGATCCGGCGCTCTTGCTTGGATGTCAGCAGCCTCATGATCGGCGGCTGAATGATTGGGATCAATGCCATGTAGGAATAGGCGGCGATGGCGATGGGGCCGATCAGGTGAGGCGCCAATTTGGCCGTTAAAAAGATGGAGGTGGGGCCGTCGGCGCCGCCGATGATCGCGATGGAGGCGGCTTCCTTGGGCAGAAAGCCCATAAACAATGCGCCGAGAAGGGTCGTGAATATCCCCATCTGGGCGGCGGCTCCCAGAAGCATCAGCCGGGGATATGCCAGCAGGGAAGAAAAGTCGGTCATGGCACCGAGCCCCAAGAACACGATGGACGGATAGAGACCGGAGGTAACACCGAAATAGAGGTAGTGCAGCACACTGTTCGGTTCATAGATGCCGATGCCGAATCCCTGGAAAAAAGGGATGTTGCCGACGATAATGCCAAACCCGATCGGCACCAGCAGCAATGGCTCGTAATGCTTGGATGTGGCCAGATAAACGAACAGAATCCCGATGCAGATCATGAAAATGTAGCGGTGGTCCAGCATCAGGTAGCCGGTGTTGTTCAGAAACGATAAAAAGAGATCCATGATGATTCCCTATCTCGCCAGTTTTTCTTTGTTGAGGACAAACATGCCTTCACCCTGTGAGAGCAGGAAGTCGGCCTGTCGCAGACAAGAGATCGTCAAGTGGGGATGCGGTAGGTCGTGGAACTGGGTCTTCTTGTATAGCTCGGCCAGTTGAAATGGTTCACCCAATTCGTGAATAATCGGTTCATAGAGCCGGGCCATTTCCCTGATATCCGCCGGGCAGCTCAGCGGCACTTTGAACGCGATCTCCGGCTCCGGGGCCGGGGATTCAGCCTCAACCGGGGGTTTTTCGGATGGTGCCAGCGCCCGTTCGATCGCGTTCAGGAGTTTCGGCATGAGGGCCACCGCCGTTGACAACACCGCCAGGCCCGAGAACACGATCGTCGCGCCCAGGGCGGCCATGACCCATCCGTTGTAATAGGAGATCGCTTCAAATCCAGTCACGATGACCTCCGATAGTTTGGTTTATTTTCAACGGGTTATGTATCTTTTTGATAGCTATTAACGCATGTAAGCCATACAAGTCCATAGAAGTCAATATAAATATTTCCTAGAGTGTGTTGCGACTCCGGGCGTCATTTTGAGTTGCTGATCGGCAGGACAGGAAGGCAAACGGGATGCAGGATCCAGGATACAAGATACAGGGGTTAGGAGATTTGGAGAGCTGGATTCTGGATTCTCGATACTGGATGCTTGTTGCTGGATATTTGATAATCGATGGACTGAAAGCTCAAAGCTGAGAGCTGAAAGATATAGACAGGCTCAGGGCTTAAGGCTCAAGGCTTAGGGCTTGCCCGACCGCCTGAGTGTGGTTCTTCATAATTTAGGTAACAGCTGGTCGGATGTCCGATGTCGGATGGCAGAGGACAGCTAAGACATAAGGACACACGGGCAAACGGGCCAACCGGCTAACGGGCTAACCCTTCGACAAGCTCAGGACAAACAGGACATAGAGGGCGAAAGGCAAAACGAGCGCCTATAAATTTATATATAATTTCAATGTGTTGTGTGGGATCTTTCCCGGAATCCCCCCCTCGAAGGCTCTGGGAAAAATACAGTTCCTTTGCGCTATCTGCGGCTCTGTGGTCATCGTTTCCATCTTTCTGCAAACGGAATGTACTTAGGACAACGACGATAAACCATCCCGACCGGACGGAATGCCGGCCATCATCAGGCCGATCTGAGCCAGTTTCTCACTGTCTTCGGTGGAAAATTCGTCCACAATCCGGCCTTCGAACATCACCGCAATACGGTCGCACAAGGTGATCGCCTCTTTCAAATCCCCGGTGACCAGAAGAATCCCCGCGCGTTCCCGGGCTTTGAGAAGAATGGTCCAGACCTCTTCCATGGCACCGATATCCAGGCCTTGTGTCGGTTGTTCGGCAACGATGACCCGGGGGCGCCGGTAAAATTCCCGGGCGAGAACCATTTTCTGCAAATTACCGCCGGAGAGCCTGGCAGCGGTTGTTCCGGTGCCCGGTGTACGGATGGAAAACTGGCCGACCAACTCCCGTGTTTTTTGTTCGGCCTTGCCGCGGTTGAGCCAGGGGCCTGTTGTAAAGCCCTGCCGGGTCGTCAGCAATACATTGTCCACCAGATCCAATCCCAGGCAGGTCGCCAGCCCCTGTCGGTCCTCAGGGATGTAACTCAAGGCGGCGTCCCAGGGCATGTTTCGGAAAAAATCGTTCCACTCCAGGCCCAGTATTCTGACGCGGCCCGTTTCCGGCGGGCGCAGTCCGCAAATGGTTTCCACCAATTGCTTCTGGCCGTTCCCGGCCACACCGACGATACCGAGGATTTCACCCTGCCGGAGCGTGATCCGGATGTCTTTAAGCACGGCGTCTCCGAGGCCGTCCGTTTCCAAAAACACCTGTTTTGGCTCCAGGGGCGTCCGATCCACATGAAGAAGAACATCCCGGCCGACCATGCGCCGGGCCAGATCCGCTTCGGATGTGACCTCGGATGCCGCAATATCGTCCACAATCGCGCCTTTCCGCAGGATGGCGATGTCGTCGGCCACCGCCATCACCTCTGAAAGCTTATGGCTGATAAACACCACCGCTTTTTCCTGGGCGGCCATGAATTTCATTGCCTCAAAGAGCTGTTCACCTTCTTGGGGGGTCAGCACGGCGGTCGGCTCATCGAAGATCAGGATTCGACATTCCCGTTGGAGAAGTTTTAGAATTTCAACACGCTGTTTTTCACCCATGGACAGCGAATCCACACGGGCAGACGGATCGAGTTGAAGACCGAACCGCTGACCCAGCTCGGTGACTTCCCGGATCATCCGCTTCGGACTCAGCCAGAAGCGGTCGTGACGCCCAAGATAGATGTTCTCCGCTACGGTCATGGCCCCGACCAGCTGAAAGTGCTGATAGACCATTCCGATTCCCGCATTTATAGCGGCCTGGGTGGAGAACTTTTTCTGAAGCTCCCCATCGATCATGATCCGTCCGCTATCCGGTTGGGTTCGCCCGGCAAGGATACTCATGAGTGTACTTTTGCCGGCACCGTTTTCGCCCAGCAACGCCGTGATCTTTCCGGCACTGAAATCCAGACTGATATTGTCGTTGGCCACCACCGGCCCATAGGTTTTGCGGATGGACTCCAGGCGGATCAATGGCGATGATGGGGTCATCCGGAATCGTCCCTCCGCTCCACGATGGGCTGGACGAACGTGGATTCCGTATCCCAGGGAAAAAGGATCCATGTGTCCTGGCTGACTTCGGTGATATACGTGTCGACCAGGGGGCGGCCTGCCGGCTTGGCATACACCGTGGCGAAGTGCGCCTTGGGCAGCATGTCCCGAACCGCCCTGGCCGTCTTTCCGGTGTCAACCAGATCGTCGATGATCAGCAACCCGTCGCTGTCACCCTCGTAGCCTTTGAGGACCTCGACCTCGCCGGTGTGATCCTGCCAGTCATAGCTGGACACACAGACGGTGTCCACCAAACGCACGTCCAATTCTCTGGCCACGACAGCGGCGGGAACCAGCCCGCCACGGGTAACGGCCACTATGCTCTTGAAAAAACCCAGATCGAGCAACCGCCACGCCAGGGCGCGGGAATCCCGGTGGAGCTGCTCCCAGGATACCGGATAGGTTTTTCTGTAGGGATTGGCCATATCATGTTCTCCTGTGTGCTAGTGATTCCAAGATCTCTCCGAGTTCGGTCAAGCTTCAATCATTGGAGAAAAGGGTTCAAGGATTCCAGGGTTCGAGGGTCCAAGTGATAAATAAGGTAACCGTCTGTTTTTATATATAGATAAGAACTTTCAACATTGTTTCACGTGACCCCTTGACCCCTCGAATCCTTGGACCCTAAGGGTATTATTCCCAAATTATACTCATTATTACTTGCTCACCCCTAAACAGCAACGGCGTCTAGCACGTTCCCCGTTAATCCCTTGGCTCCAAATTCACCCCCAGCACCGCCGGCGCCTGATCCCCTCGCTGCCGCATGCTCGCCAGGGTGAGCACGACGACGGTCAGCCCATAGGGGAGCATCAACAGCAGGGAAGAGGGGATATTGGCCCCCATGGCCTGAAGCCGCAGCTGAAAGGCCATCACCCCCCCGAACAGATATGCGCCGACAACCGCTCGGCCGGGTTTCCAGAAAGCAAAGATGACCAGCGCGACGGCAATCCAGCCCCTTCCCGCCGACAGGCCGGTGGTCCATATGTGCGTGTACGCCAGGGACAGGTAGGCGCCGCCGATGCCCATCAGAAAGCCCCCTGCCAGGATGCCGGCCCACCGATAGCCCACCACCGGGATTCCGGCGGCTGCGCCGGCCTCCGGATTTTCACCGGCGGTGCGCAATCCGAGGCCCCAGCGGCTGTACTTCATGAAAATCCAGATCAGAGCCGGCGCCACAAAGGAGCCGTACACCAGCAGATCGTGACGGAAAAAAATCGGCCCGAGAACCGGTACCTGCGACAAAACCGGCAGCGGCACGGGGTAAAAACCGGGGGCGTTCTGTCCCACGTAAGGCGTACCCAGGTAATTCGCCAGGGCCGTGCCGAGTATGGTCAGGGCCAGGCCGGAAACCACCTGGTTGCCCTGAAACCCCAGGCAGACCAATCCGTGAACGCCGGCTAGCAGCGACCCGCAGAGTCCTCCGGCCAGAACGCCGGCAACCGGGCTTCCGGTGATTTTGGCCGCCAGAAAACCGGCCAGGGCGCCGACCATCACGATACCCTCTACGCCCAGGTTCAGAACCCCGGATTTCTCGGTGATGATCTCACCCAAAGTTGCGTAAAGGATCGGCGTGCCGGATTGAATGGTCGCCGCCATGAGCAATATCAGCATCTCCGAAGTCATGGCGCTCTCCGGATGACCAGCCGGTAGTGATTGAAGAAACTTCCGGCAAGCAGGGTCAGCAGGATCAGCCCTTCCATGATGCCGCCAAAGGCCGCCGGAACCTGTAGATCCAGCTGAATGTGCTCTACCCCGACCCGGAGGCCGGCCAGAAGATAGGAGGCGATGCCGATATACAGTGGATTGAGCCGGGCCAGCCAGGCGACCACGATGGCGGTGTACCCATATCCGACCATGATGCTGGGCTGAAGGCGATTCAGGCTGGCCGATGCCTCCAGAAAGCCGGCGCTGCCGGCCAGGGCCCCGCTGAGGATCATCACCAACCACACGAGCCTCTCATAAGGCAGCCGGGCATACCGGGCGGCGTTGATATTTTCACCGCTGGCTTTCAGCTCATATCCCAGCCGGGTAAACCGTAGAAACACCCAGACCATGACGCCGAAAACAACACACAGCAACAATCCCCAATTGATACGGGTGGCGCCGATGCTGCCGACTATGGCGCTGTCCGAAAAGACCTCTGTCATGGGAAAGCCGAAGCTGACCGGGTCTTTCCACGGGCCGTACACCAGGTAGTCGAGAATCAGGATGGCGATATAGTTGAGCATCAGCGTCGTGATGATTTCGTTTGTCCGCAGACGGGTTTTGAGAACCGCCGGGATCAGGCCCCAGAGGCCGCCAAAAATCCCGGCGGTTGCGAGCATGAGTGGAATGAGCAGTGGCGCTGGAAGTGTGCCGAAGTTGAGTGCGATCCATGTGGCGCCGACCGCGCCCAGAGCGAACTGTCCTTCGGCGCCGATGTTCCACACCTGAAGCCGGAAGGCGATGGCGACCCCAAGGGAACAGAGAAAGATAGGGATTGCTTTGACAAGACAGTCTTCCAGGGCCCATCTCGAGCCGAAGGCTCCCTGAAAGAGAAGTACCAGACCCTGGATCGGCGGGCGGTCCTGTATTAACAGCAACAGAGAACTGATGCCCAGGGAGAGGACAATCGCTCCCAAAAAGATGAGACAGGAACCCCAGATGAAAAGGGGTTCCTGTCTCCGCTTGATCTGAAGGACGGACATGGGTTGTTCCCGTCACTGACCCGATACGTGCTTGTCCGGGCTTGATAAGTTACTGGGTGGTACCGATCACTCCCTGCACAAACCAGGTCATCCCGAGAAGCTCGTTGTCGGAGGCGGCAGCTCCCGCCGGCACCCGGAGGCTGCCGGCCTGGTCCCGGAGCGGACCGACAAAAACCGTTTCGGTGCCCGTGACAAGCAGGGACTTTTTCTTCGTCACCATGTCCTTTACCGCCTGGGGAACCATGGGCCCGAAGGGGGCGAGATCAACGATCCCCTTTTCCATTCCCGGCCAGAGAGCCTGACTGGTCCACGTCCCATTCTGAACGGCTTCGACGGTTTCCGTGTACAACGGCCCCCAGTTCCAGACCGGTGCGGTCAGGTGCGCCTTGGGCGCAAAGGACGACATGTCGGAATTGTACCCCACGGAATAAACACCCCGTTCCTGGGCGGCTTCCTGGGGGCTGGGTGAATCCTGGTGCTGGGCGATGACATCTGCGCCCACGTCCAGAAGGCTCTTGGCGGCTTCTTTCTCGGTTGCCGGGTCATACCAGGTCTTGGTCCAGACCACACGGACCCTCGCCTGGGGGTTGACCGCCTGGGCGCCCAATGCGAACGCGTTGATGCCACGGATCACCTCGGGGATCGGGAATGCGGCAACATAGCCCAGGATATCCGATTTGGTCATGGCGCCGGCCACCATCCCGGAAAGATACCGGGCCTGGTACATTCTTCCGAAATAGTTGCCCATATTCGCGTTGAGCTTGAACCCAGAGCAGTGCATGAAGGTCGTGTTGGGGAACTGCCTGGCGACTTTCAGCATCGGGTCCATATATCCGTAGCTGGTGGCAAAGATCACATCGTAGCCTTTGCGGGCCATGTTGAGAATGACCCGTTCGGAATCCGGCCCTTCGGAAACGGCTTCCACATAGGATGTGGTCACGCCGGGCATGGCATCCACCACCTGCCGTCCTTTGTCGTGGGCAAACGACCAGCCGGCATCGCCGATGGGCGAAACATATATGAAACCGACTTTCAAGTCCTTCGCGGCTGCAGGCGATACGGCAACAGCCAACACGAATGCAAACAACAGTACGATTACCGTCTTTTTCACAATGCGCCTCCTTATTAAAATTGCTGTTCCGGGGTTGTGTTCCCGGCTCGGGGAGCTTGCCCGGCGTTGCAGTTATGCTGATGCGCACTGAATCGCAGTCGTGCAAGTTTCGGGCGGGGTATCGACAAGATCAAGATGGCCAAAATATACGCAAGTTCGGCGGCGTGTCAACAGATGAAGTAGGCCACATATCGTCATAATCGGACCCGGCATCGAAACAGGATCGCCACCGTTGACGGTGGGCTCGATCCCGAACCCGTTTCCGGTCACGCGGCGACTTCCAAGTACGGCACCACATACCCGTCGGCATGGAATTCGGACGGTTCCGCCAGACCCATGTGCGAAAAGAGCGTACAGGATCGAGAGCCTTGCCGGAACTCTAATTCTCTACTATAGCTAGAGCAGCTGTCGGAATTCCGTTCTGATGAGTGGATTGTTGACGCGGTTGAAAGTTCTGGCGTCATCGGAATCGGTATCGACTTCGAAGTTGGCCATTCTGTCTCGATCCCGATCCCGAACATGTCCATATACGGACTCCCCCGAAAGGGGGTCCGGTTAACAGAAACTCACTATGTTCAAACGGAATATATTTATGACAACCACCCGATAAGGATAAGGGCGTCCCTAAGGGCAACCCTTACAGGAAAGAATTCACATGCAAACCCGCAGACGCATTTTAAAGACCGGTCTCCGTTTGGCCATGTGGTGTGTGACCACCATGGGGCTCGGGCTGGTCAAGGTTCCCGTCTTGTTCTCAGAGATTAAAAAGCGCATCCTTCCAAAGGGAACCGATCCCCAAAGCCTGAAGACGACAAACCCTGAATCCCTGGATACCCGAAATCTCGAGGTGATGCCTCTGGACGCCTTCGGGATCATGGGGGATAAGGACTACCCGTTCAATCCAAAAACCTGGCGCCTGGAGGTCACCGGTGCGGTCGAAACTCCCATCGGTTTTTCCTATGAACAGATCCTGAAATTTCCTGTCATCGAACGAGACGTGATCCTCGTTTGTCCGGGGGTTTTTGTGAATCACGGAAGATGGAAGGGGTTTTCGATCCGGGAACTGATCCACAGGGCGAAACTGCAGAAAAATGTCTCGTCCATCAATGTCTACGGACACAGCCGTTTCGGAGACCGCATGGAGACCTTTCATATTGACGAGGCGACATCCGACACGGTTTTTCTGGCCTACGCGGTAAACAATACCCCGTTGCCGGGGAAACACGGATATCCGTTGCGAATCGTGGCGGAGGGGCACTGGGGGTCCCACTGGGCGAAGTATGTCAAAAAGATCGAATTCACGGAATCCGGCTCCCGCAAAACAACCGATCTGCCTCGGAGGGATCTGGATCCCTGACCGTCAGTAGGGCCTCGGGTTCGGAATCGAAACGGCTCAGCCATGGTCGATAACGATCAGTCAGAGGCGTCTTCATCCAGCGTGGTATCCCGGGCGTCTTTTAAATACGCCTCCCATTCCATGGGAAGAAGCTGCTCCTTCGCCGTGTTGCAGTCCTTGCAGGACGGCACCACATTGCCTTTGACGCTCCGGCCGCCCCGGGCCACCGGAACGATGTGGTCCATGGTCATCTCGCCGGCGCCCGTCTGGCGGCCGCACCAGTGGCAGACTCCCTTGGCGGTTTGACGTTTCCACCACTGGGTCTGGCGAAGCTCCCGGCCCCGGTGGCGCTCCCTGTTGATATCCGCGGCATCTAAATCCGCAGCATAGGCCGAGATACCTTTTTCCCGTTGTCGTCGGTGTTTTTTCCGCGTCATGGCTGCTCGGTGGTCTTCGGCAGGGACAGCCCGTTCTCTTCGAGCCATCTCCGAATCTCGGCATCCAGCATGGCGTAAAAGGATTCCGAGCCGCCCAGACCGCGCCTCCCAAAAAAGTAGTTGATCTCTATAAACAGCGGCTTGGAACTGTCTTCGGCAAAGAGCAGATCGAAGCCGGCAAGGTTGATTCCGGTGACGCGACAGAACTTTTTCACCGATTGTACGCCGGCCGACATGAGCTCCGGGTCCGAGTCGTAATCGATTTCCGCGCCACCGGCCAGGCTGGCCAAAAAACTGCCGGAGTCCTGCTGGACGCGCCAGTACGGGTGAAACGATCGTCCGATGACGACAACGCGCAAACTCCGGTCTGCCCCCGGCACATAGTCCTGGATCAGAAAGCGGCCGTTTCCGGAACCCTCGGCCAGGTGGACCCGCGCCAGTGCGTGGTCCAGCTCCCCATGGGAGGTCACGAAATACACCGTGTCCCCCTCGCCGCCCCAATCCAGTTTTAGGACCAACGGAAAGTCCATGGGGATGTTCTCTTCACTATTCCGGCGGAACAGGTTAAAATCTTCCGTGTCCTGAAACACCCGCGATCGAGGGTGGGGTGCGTTGTATTTTTGAAAGAGCTCCATCTGGCCGGTTTTTCCCGGAAACGAGAAGCGTGCATCGTAATCTGGAAATACCAGGGCGCTGTGGTTCCGGGCCATCCAATACAGTGCGGGACGGACACCCTGGGACAGAATCACGGCGCTTGCCGCAGAAATCGCCTCCAGGTCCGTTCGGCCCGGATCCCTGCCCGCACAGATCACATTTTGATCGCCCACGATACATGGGTGGAACGAGAGAATCATCAGTAGCCGAACCGTCTCAGGGCTTTGGTGTCTTTACTCCAATTTTTCTGCACCCGGACAAACAGTTTGAGAAACACTTTTCTGCCGACCAGGCGCTGAATTTCTTTTCTGGCGGCCTCACCGATCTGCTTGAGCTTTGTTCCGCCTTTTCCGATGATCATGCCCTTTTGGGACGGACGTTCCACATGAATCGTGGCGTGAATACGGACAGAACCGGAAGCTTCCGGCTCTTTATAGCGTTCCACGGTCACCGCGGTGGCGTAGGGAATTTCCTGTCCGGTCAGCCGAAAGACCTTCTCCCGGATCATCTCGGCCGCAAGAAAACGCTCGGGAAGATCTGTCAACGCATCTTCCGGAAAATAGGGTGGTCCTTCGGGAAGCGCGGCGTTCATCTCAATCAGTAGCTGTTCGACCTGGGTCCCGTGCTTGGCCGACACTGGCACGATGGCTGAAAATGCATGTCGGCCGGACCATGCGTCGATCATTTCCAGCAGCACCGTTTTAGGAACCAGATCAATTTTGTTCAAGGCAAGGACTGCCGGCCGCCCCTGGGCCTGGATGTTTTTTATGAGAATGTTCTCGGACGGCGGATCAGGCCTGGCGACATCCGCTACGGCAAGGATCAGATCGGCATCGCCAAGCACCGAAATGGCGGTATCGACGATCCGGACGTTGAGCTCTTTGGTCGCCTTGTGGATTCCCGGCGTGTCGAGGAAAATCATCTGTGATCCCGGGCGGTGACGAATCCCGAGAATCCGGTTGCGCGTGGTCTGGGGTTTTTTCGAGGTGATCGAGATCTTCTCGCCAAGGATATAATTCAGCAGTGTCGATTTGCCGACGTTCGGGGCCCCGGCAATGGTGATGAAGCCGGAATGGAAAGAAGGCTGGCGGGTCGGTTCTGTCATGTTAGAGCGATGGACCGGATGTCTTTCCGATGTTTACAGGGTCGCGTTTCACCCCAGCGGCAAGAGATCACGCGATGACCCTTTCGATGTTCTCCCACAGGGCATGTATCCCTTGTCGGGTTTTCGCAGACACCAGAATCAGGCGGTGCCTTTCCATCGACAGCTCCTCCGCAACGGCCCGAAGCCGCACCTGCTGGCGACTTTTGGACAGCTTGTCCGCCTTGGTGACCGCATACACAACCGGTATGCCATGGATGTCGAGCCATGCCGATAAATTCTTCTCCTCCAGTCCCGGCAATCGCCGCACATCCAGTATCAGCACGATTCCGCGCAGGCACTTTCGGGTTGTCAGATAACGCTCCACCATCGGCTTCCATTGCTTGCGGATCTTCTCGGGCACTTTGGCGTATCCGTAGCCCGGAAGATCCACAAACGTGAATTCTCCATTGACGTCGAAGAAATTGAGCAGCTGGGTCCTGCCCGGGGTGGATCCGGTCTTCACGAGGCGTTTGCGCCGGACCAGGCTGTTGATCAGCGACGATTTTCCCACGTTGGAACGGCCGGCAAAAGCGATTTCCGGGAGGAGTGCCGGCGGATACTGGGATGGCTTGACGGCGCTCGTTATGAAGGTGGCCGATTTAACAATCATGGCAGGTCACCTGGGGTGACAGTCTCGGGAAGCCGGCAACAGACCACCCCGGAGATGGGTCTCCCGGATGGGGCGGTCAGGATTTCCGATCCAGGTATCGTTCCAGTCGGTTCATGCCTTCAGCAATGTTCTCTCTGGAATTTGCGTATGAGAAACGAAGGTAACCCTCTCCGTTTTGACCGAAGTCGATTCCGGGTGTCACCCCCACATGGGCATTTTCCAGAATATCAAAGGCCAGTTTGTAGGAATCGGCCGACAAATGCCTGGCGTTTGCAAACACGTAAAAGGCTCCCGTGGGCTCCACGGTAATACCGAAACCCAGTTCTTTTAGCCGCCGGATCATAAATTGTCGGCGCTCATTGTAAATGCCCTTCATCCGCGCAATGTCTTCCCCGGCTTCCCTGAGGGCGGCGATACCGGCGATCTGAACCATGGAGTTGGCGGAGATAAAAAAGTTTTGCTGAACTTTCTGAATGGTGCGGATGAATTTTTTCGGAGCGATCAGATAGCCCAGGCGCAGCCCGGTCATGGCGTAAAGCTTGGAGAAGCCATTGAGGACAAAGGCCCTGTCTGTGTATTCCAGGATGGAGTGCTCATGGCCTTCGTATACCAAGCCATGGTAGATCTCATCGGAGATGATATAGGGAGACATGTCGGCGATGACCTTCATCCGCTCCGGCGAGAGAAGATTTCCGGTGGGATTCGACGGAGAGTTGACAAATATCGCCCGGGTTTTTTCGGAAATTTTCTTCTCTATTTCCTCCGGCCGGTACTGGAATCCGTCTTCTTCATACACCGGAACGGTGACCGGAAGGCCCTGCATGAACTTGATGAAATTCGGATAGCAGGCGTAATGGGGATCGGAAATGATCACCTCGTCGCCGATTTCCAGAAGTGCGGCAAACATGACAAACATGACCGGTGAGGTGCCGGACCCGACCACCACCTGGTCCGGAGCCACCGATACGCCATAGGCATCGGCATAGTGTTCGCAGATGGCCTCACGGAGTTCGAGGATGCCCATGCTGTGGGTGTAATGGGTGTGGCCGTTTTCAAGCGCCTGGCATGCGGCCGCCTTGACGCATGCCGGGGTGTCGAAATCCGGCTCTCCCACCTCCAGGTGGATGACATCGATCCCCCGGCGTTCCATTTCGTGGGCCCGTTCCAGGACATCCATGACAATAAACGATGTGATATCTCGCAGACGTTCCGTTGTCACCATACGCTCCTTTCCGAATACGCCGGACGTGCCGACGATCAGATCACCTTGTTCAAGGGATACTCGATGATCCCTTCGGCGCCGCTTTTCATCAAATTTGGAATCAGATCACGGACCACGCGGGTATAGACCACCGACTCCACGGCAAACCATTCTGTCTGGTACAGCGGAGACACCGTCGGAGCGTTGAGGCTCGGCAGCAAAGAGATGACGGCGTCCAGGTTTTCCTTGGCCACATTCAGCTTGAGTCCCACCATTTTATCGCCCTGGAGTGCGCTGGTGAGCAGCAACGCGATCTCCTCGATCTTCGCCCGTTTCTGGCGGTCTTCCCAGGCCTTGTGGTTCACAATGAGCTGGGTGTTGGTTTTCATCAAGTCGTGAATAATTCGCAGTCCGTGGGCTCTGATGGTACTGCCGGTTTCGGTCACCTCCACAATGGCGTCGGCCAGACCGGATACGACTTTGGCTTCGGTGGCACCCCAGGAGAACTCCACCGTGACGTCGATATCCCGTTCCCCAAAGTACCGCCGGGTGTATTCGGTCAATTCGGTGGCGATCTTTTTTCCCTGGAGATCCTCGATGTGTTTCACCGGTGAGTCGTACGGAACGGCCAGAACCCACCTGGCCGGACGAGCACTGACTTTCGAATACACGAGATCGGCCACGACCCTCACGTCCGACTGATTTTCGGCAATCCAGTCTTTTCCGGTCAGGCCGGCATCCAGCGTCCCGCTTTCGACGTAGCGGGACATTTCCTGGGCCCGACAAATAACGCAATCGATGGTGTCATCGTCGATTTCCGGAAAGTAGCTCCGGCCGTTGACATTGATCGTCCAGCCGGAGCGCTTGAAAAGTGCAATGGTGGCATTTTGCAGGCTTCCCTTGGGAATACCCAGTTTCACGATGGCACTCATTTACCGTATACCTCCTTTGGATCGAATACCGGCTCACCCACCATGGAGAGACCGTCACGGTCGACTTTGCGATAAAAACAGCTGCGGTATCCGGTATGGCAGGCCGCCCCGCCGAGCTGTTCCACTTTCAATAGAACCGTATCGTTATCACAGTCAATCCGAATCTCCTTGACCTGCTGGACATTACCGGAAGATTCTCCTTTTATCCACAGTGTGTTCCGGCTGCGACTGAAGTAGGTCGCGTTGCCGGTGGCCAGGGTCTTTTCGAAGGCCTCCTGATTCATATAGGCGAGCATGAGTACCTCGCCGGTGTCATGAGCCTGTGCAATGGCCGGGACAAGCCCCCCGGTTTTTTTAAAATCAAGCGTTATCATGGGGTTTTATCTCTCTCCGCGACATCCGTCCCTTCCCGCGATGACCCGGTCGCTGCCAACGCCGTGTCCGCTCATCAGGGTATGCCGGTTCATCGTGGGCGGTACCCGACGGTCGTGGCCGCTGCCGGCAACGAAAGGGAACGCCTGTAATATTTAAAACCAAAATTTTTACATCTACCGCTCATGTTCAATGAAGTCAAATACATTTAAGCCTGCTTTCCCATATAAAGACGGGAATGTGCTTCCGGGAGTTTACATTCCGTTCACCATTGACTATAATTTATAGTTTCTGATGGATCGATATCGTCGAATACCGGGTGGATGACCATCTGCCAGCCCGCTGCGGGAGAGGGAGCTTTGGGACGATAGAGCCAATGATGACGAATCACAAACAAAATTCAGAGATACGGAAAAACCGGACACGCCGGGAGCGCGGCAGCATCACCCGGAAGGTGATCCGCTGGCTGTTCATTCTGGCGGTGCTGGGCCTGATCGGAGTTTCCGCAGCCGGCGTCGGTCTCTACCTGCATCTCAGCGGAGACCTTCCCAAAATAACGTCTCTGGCCGACTACCGACCCTCGGTAATCACCACCGTATATTCGGACGACAATCGGAAAATTGCGGAGTTTTATAAAGAACGGCGAATCGTTCTGCCGTTGTCGAAAATGCCCAAAATGCTCATTGAAGCGTTCATCGCCGCTGAAGACGCACGGTTCTACAAGCACAAGGGGATTGACTTTCTGAGTATCATCAGAGCCTTTTTTAAAAATCTGGAGGCCGGTACGATTGTACAGGGCGGCAGCACCATTACCCAGCAGGTGACCAAATCTTTTTTGCTGACCCCCGAACGCAGCTATCGGCGAAAAATGAAAGAGGCGATTCTGGCTTATCGGATCGACAACGTGTTTACAAAAGAAGAGATACTTTTTCTTTACCTGAATCAGATCTATCTGGGCCACGGCGCCTATGGCGTTCAAGCCGCTGCGGAGAACTATTTCGACAAAGCCGTTGAAGATCTGAACCTTGCCGAATGTGCCATACTTGCCGGTTTACCACAGGCACCCAGCCGGTACTCTCCCTTTCGACATCCGAACCGCGCCAGGGAGCGGCAGATATACACCCTCAATCGCATGGTCACCGAAGGTTATATCTCCAGGGCCCAGGCGGCCGAAGCGATGGACATACAACTGGACATCATGCCCCGAAAAAACTGGTATATTGAAAAAGTGCCGTCCTACACGGAGCACATCCGGCGCATGCTTGAAGAGATTTACGGCCCGGAAATGCTCTACACCGGGGGGCTTCAGGTGTACACTGCGGTCAACGTCGATATGCAGAAGATTGCACGGGAGGAACTCAAAAAGGGCCTTTTCGACCTGGACAAGCGACAGGGATATCGCGGCCCGCTCATGCATCTAAAGCCGGAAGAGATCGAATCCTTTTCTTCGGAACTGCAGGCGGAGTTTGACAAAGCACCTTTGGCCGAAGGGCAGAATGTCAAAGGTGTTGTGATTGAAGTCGACGATCCGGGGCGCGCCGTTTATGTTCGGATGGGAAACAGCCGGGGGCGCATCGATCTGGAAACAATGCGCTGGGCGCGTCGGCCGGATTTGGAGGTGGCCTACTATGAGCAGCGGATCGATCGGCCATCCAATGCCCTCAAGGTCGGGAATGTCATCGAAGTGGCTGTCAAAGGCCAGGCGCCGGAATCGGAGCTCTGGACCCTGAATCTGGAACAGCAGCCCATCGCCCAAGCCGCCATGCTGGCCATTGAGGAGGGCTCCGGAGAAGTCAAGGCCATGGTCGGCGGTCTGGATTTTCAGAACAGCCAGTTCAACCGGGCGATTCAGTCCAGACGCCAGCCCGGCTCCGCGTTTAAACCGATCATTTATGCCGCCGCCCTCGACAAACAATTCACGCCGGCCAGTATTATTATCGATTCACCGATAGTGTTCGAGGACACCGAGCGGGCCTTTGTCTGGAAACCCAAAAACTACAAAGAAAAATTCTATGGGCCCACGCGACTTCGGGAAGCCTTGGCCAAGTCACGAAATGTCGTCACGATCAAACTGCTCAGGGAGATCGGGATCGATTATTTAATCGACTATTCCCGAAAGTTGGGGATTACGGCCGAGTTGAGCCGGGACTTGTCCATCGCATTGGGATCTTCGGGTATGTCGCTGCTGGAACTGGTCAACGCCTATGCCATTTTTGCCAATCAGGGATATCGGGTGGAGCCGGTCTTTATCCGACGGATTCATGACCGGAACGGGAAGCTGATTTACGAGGCCGATCCCCTGAAGGAAAAAGTGATCGACAAAACCACCGCGTATATTATGACGAACCTTCTGGAGGGGGTTGTCAAACGTGGCACCGGTCATCGGGCTAAGGCCCTCAAGCGCCCGACCGCCGGAAAGACGGGTACGACCAACAATCTCTTCGATGCCTGGTTTGTCGGATACACGCCTCAATATATTACCGGGACATGGGTGGGATTCGACGATGAACGCTCCCTTGGCAAGGGGGAGACCGGCTCACGGGCGGCCAGCCCCATTTGGCTCGGATTCATGAAACGGATTCATGAGGGGCTGCCCATCGAAGTCTTTCCGGTTCCCGAAGGGATTGTCTTTTCCAAGATCGATGCCGAGACCGGACTATTGCCGATTGCCGAATCGACCGAAACGATATTCGAGTGTTTCAAGGAAGGCACCGCTCCCACCAAGTACACCAAAGCCCCCGACAAGATCAGCGAACCGGAGGAGTTTTACAAGACCCTGATGTAGTATCGTTCGGGTGACCGCTATGGGAAGGGTATGACGCGTGAGGATTCATCGGAATCGCTATCGGTATCGACTGAGAAGGTCGTCTTCCCGTTTCGATTCCGATACCGATAGCGATCCCGACGCCGAACATATCGAGGCCTGTAGCAGTTGCCATAAATGTGTTCCGATTGAAGGTAGGGTCCAGGGTCAGAACGGAATTCTGAAAATCGCTATAAGCGCCGTCGACGTAAGGTGTTATCCTATCTCTTCCGCCATTTCGGATTTGGGAATACCAGCCGTTTGGTGGCCAGTTTCCGCGGCCAGACGATTTCCTGCTGTTGGTCGATCCACTGAAGGACCAGCATTGCCGGTTGGTTCTGATTGGTGAGGCCGTTGCCGCTTTCGAAATTAACCCTGCCGTACACCGTCGCCATGCTCGTTTTGGCCAGCGCCCGCCGCAGATTCTGGGGTGTCGGCGTTCCGGTCCGGACCACGGCGTCGATGATGACCTGCATGCCGGCGGAAGCTTGTGCGGTGCGGTAGTCCGGCATTCTGTCGTACCGCTCACGGTAGGCTTCTGCTAAATCGGTGACACCGGGATAGGGCGCGTTGGGTGTCCATTGGGTCAACACGCATAAGTATTCGGCGGCATCTGCGTCTTTCTGGAAGAGCTCCGGGTCGCCGAAACCGGCGGCTTCACCGATAATCAGCTTGGCATTCAGGCGGAGCTCTTTCACCTGGCGAAGCACCAGAGGTGCATCTTCCCGGGAAAATAAAAGGTACACAAGCTCGGGGGACTTGACTTTTGCTTTTGCCAGAAGCGGCCTGAAATCCCCGGAAAACGCGGGGAACCCCGAGATGAGAATCGTTTCGATGTCCCGGGCATGCCACAACCGGAGAAGCGTTTCGCTTCGGTACGGACCGAGCCGCGAGTCGTCATGGAGCACCGCGGCGGTGCGGATTCCCCGGGTCCCATTGTCGATAAACCCGGCGAAAGCTCCGATTTGCGCCTGAACCGGGAGGCTCAACCGGAAGACATAATCCCATCCCTGGCGGGTGAGGCTGTCGGCCGAGGCGGTGGTAATCAAAAATGGCACCTGATCGCGCTGGGCCGCCCGTGCGATTTCCCAAGTTGCCGGTCCGGCAATACCACCGATCAAGGCCGAGACCTTGTCCTGGGATAGTAACTGTGCGACAGCGGCGCGGGCTTGTGCCGGATCGCCGCCGGTGTCGGCAAAAATGAGTTCCAGTGAGTCCCCTTTGAGGTTTCCGTTACGGCGAAGTTCCTCGACCGCAAAGCGGAAAGCCTCCGACACCTGCTCTCCGATGGTCGCCATCTGTCCCGACAGCGGCAGAACGATACCGATGCGCAAGGCCCCCTCGGCGTACCGGGGAAACCCGGACATGGCCACCGCCGCAACCACCGTCCACACAGTGAAACCGATTAAGGTCTTTAATTTTTCTGAACAAGATCCCATCATCGATTGAATTCCTTATTTCCGATTGCAGTTTGTCCCGGCAGAGTGCGGTACGGGGGGCCGAATGTCAAGAGGGGATCGATTAAGGCATTTACTATCCAGAGAAACATCCACACCCTGGACCGTGAGTCAGGTTTCGGAACGGAATTCTGAAAATCGTTATAAAAGCGTTTCCCTTCGTCTCTCCTGAACCGCCATCTCACCTCCGGTCATCTCCATCTATCGCAGGTATCGCACCAAGCGGACGGCTCTCTTCAAGGGAGGGTTGCCCATATTTGTGCCATCTGATAGTGTAACCTGATGATTTCATATAATCTTTTCAGGGGCGGGGACACAGAAACGGATTATGTAAACCGCGCTTGGCGAATTTGCACTGAACCACACCGACATCCAATCCCGTCTTGAAGCGGCCCGTATCCCTTCCAACCATGACCCATGCGTGCCAGAGAGGGGCGTGATGCTCAAACTTCGTACCATCCTGCTCATGTTGTCGTTATTTGCTTTTCTGTCGGCATCCACGGGGGGCTACTTGTATTATTCCGCCCTGCGGGAGGCCGCCCGGACCGAAGCCGAACGGCAGGCGATCACCCGGGTGGAGCTGATCCGGAAGAACCTGTCGTCCATGCTGCTGGAGAACATCCGCCCGGTTCGGGCACTGTCCCGGATGGATGAAATGCTGGAGCTTCTCGTGCGGCCCAGCCGAAAATCCCTGGACCGGGCCAATGCCGTTCTCGATATTTTCAAAGATTCCTTCGAGGTGGATGTCTGTTATCTGATGAACCACGAGGGCAACACCGTGGCGTCCAGCAACCGGGATGCGCCCGACAGTTTCATCGGTAAGAATTTTGCTTTTCGCCCCTACTTTCAGGAAGCGATGCACAGCGCGCCGGCAACCTATCTGGCCCTCGGGGTGACGTCCAACAAGAGGGGCGCTTACTACAGCTATCCCATATTCGAAAAAGGAGAGGACATTCCCATCGGACTGGCGGTGATCAAGGCGTCCATCGATCAGATTGAAAAGGAAGCCGGCTTCAGCGAGGATGAAAGCGTCCTGGTGACAGACCCGTCGGGGATCATTTTTATATCGAACCGGAAAGAATGGCTGTTTCAATCCATCCGGAAGATTACCCCGGAGGAAGACATCCGGATTTCCAGATCCCGCCAATTTGGTGCCGGCCCCTGGAACTGGATCGGGCTGACCTTTCACGAGGACCAGACTGCCAAGGATGCTTCCGGCACTGCCTACATCGTGAACCAGTCGCAGATTGACCGTCATCCCGGATGGCGGCTGGTTCACCTGCGCAGTCGCAAGGACGTGGCCCGGATCATGTCCGATCCGTTTGTCGAGGTTACCGGACCGGCGATCCTGGCCCTGTGCTTTCTGGTGGGGTTTCTCGTATTCATGCTCTACCGGAAGGCCAGCAACGAACTTCTTCAGCGGAAATCCGCAGAAAGGGCCCTGCGACAGGGCGAAGAACGCTACCGGTCATTGTACCACCACACGCCGGCCATGCTTCACTCCATCGATACCCAGGGGAAACTGGTGAGTGTCAGTGACTACTGGGTGGACGTCATGGGGTACCGGCGGGACGAGGTGGTCGGCCTTCCGTTAACCGACTTTTTCACAGAGGTGTCACGAAAATATGCCGAAGAGACGGTATTTCCCATGTTTTTCGAGAGAGGCGTCTGCCGGGATGTCTCCTACCAGTTCCGAAAGAAATCCGGAGAGGTGATCGACGTCCTCTTGTCGGCAATTGCAGACCGGGATGAGGATGGGCGGATCACCCGGACGCTGGCGGTGTCCATCGATGTGACCGAGCGGAATCGCGCCAAAGAGGCCCTCGGTCGATATTCCAGGGACCTCGAAGTTCAGGTTCGAAAACGGACCCATGAGATTTCCGGCCTGCTTCGGTACACGCCGGCCGTGGTGTATATGAAGGACCGGCATGGCCGATTCACTCTGGTCAATTCCCGTTTCGAGGAGCTGTTCGGTGTTGCCGGCGACAGCGCGCGGGGGAAGACCGACATGGAGATTCTCCCCATCGCGGTTGCCGATCAATTCCGGTGCCACGACGAGAAGGTGCTCGAAGAGCGCCGCCCCCGACAGGTGGAAGAGGTCATTCCCCAGGATGACGGGCCGCATACCTACCTGTCGGTAAAATTCCCCACCTACGATGAGTCCGGTGCCGCCAGCGGGGTGTGCAGTATCTGTACCGATGTCACCGTTGTCAAGAAAGCCCAGGATCAGCTTCGGCGGCTTTCCGGCAGCATTATGTCCCGCCAGGAACAGGAGCGGGCCGCCATTGCCCGGGAACTTCACGATGAACTGGGGCAGGTCCTCACGGCGCTTCGGATGGATGCCGTCTGGCTGCGGGATCGCCTGAACGAAGGGGATAGCGCCGGGTCCGAACGGGCCATGACGATGTGCCGATTGATCGACAGGACCATAGAAGAGGTCCGGGGGATCGCTATCCGATTGCGGCCGGGGGTTCTGGACACCCTCGGGCTGGTCGATGCCCTGGAATGGTACACCACCGATTTTGAGCGGCGCACCGAAATCTCCTGTATTTTTGAGCACAACGGCGTTCCGCCGGTGCCCGACACTCTGGCAACGGCGGCCTACCGGATCGCCCAGGAAGCCCTGACCAATGTGGCTCGCCACGCCGATGCCACCCGGGTGAACGTGGATCTGATGGGGTCCGACGGGTTTGTAGTCCTGTCGGTCTCAGACGACGGCAACGGGTTCGATATACAAGTCCTGTCCGAAAACGAGGCGCTCGGCGTGGCGGGGATGCGGGAGCGGGCCGGGCTGGTCGGGGGCGATGTGACGGTTCGATCCCGGCCCGGAGAAGGCACCCGGGTGCAGTTTCGGGTGCCGGTGAAAGGAAATCAACGCTCATGATTCGGGTGCTTCTTGCCGACGACCACAGTATTGTCCGGGACGGGCTGCGTCGGATTGTCGAAGAAAGCGGGCGCATGGAAGTGGTCGCCGAAGCCAAGGACGGGCACGAAGCCCTCCGGAAAACCCGTAAGGCGTCCCCCGATGTGGTGGTGGTGGATATTTCCATGCCGGGGTTGGACGGGCTGGAGGTCATCTCCCGCTTGTGTTCTGAATATCCGGATCTGCCGATTCTCGTGCTTACCATGCACGAAGAAGAACAGTATATCGTACGTGCCATTGAGGCCGGCGCCAAAGGGTATCTCACCAAAAAGTCGGCGCCGGAGCAGCTGGTGACTGCGATCCGGAAGGTGTATGACGGCTTCCGGTATCTGACCGAGGAGGCGGCCGAGGTATTAGCCCTTCGCCTGGCCCGTGGGACCGAGGGGCGATCGCCCCTGGACTCTCTGTCCACACGGGAACTCCAGGTGTTGCGCCGCCTGGCCCTTGGCCATACCAACCGGGAAATCGCCTCTGCCTACAACATCAGCATTAAAACCGTGGACACCTATCGCTTCCGCCTGCTCAAGAAACTCGGCCTTCGAAACAATGCGGAGCTCTCCCGTTTTGCCATCCAGAACCGTCTCATCGAGGCATGACCCCGTCAACAGGATTTCTTTGTAAGAAATTTTCTGACAGAAAAATCAGAAATCGGCCCATTGACGGCGATTTGTATCGGGGATATAGATTGAGAATCAGGAGGTCTTTATTTTTTAACAGACGCGGTAATCATAATCACTCTCCATTGGACCCCACCCTTATCCATACAAGGAGCAAATCATGAGTCACAGATGCACACACGTCGGCATCGGTATGGTTGTTTTGCTCGTGATGGGTCTTTCAGTGTATTCCAGCCCCGTACCCGCAGCGGATCCTCTTATTGTCGGCATTCCCCACTCCGAGAGCTACACTTACGCGACCATGATGAGACAGTCATTTGACATGGCCCTGACCAAAATAAACAAAGAGGGCGGCATCAATGGCCGGCCGTTGAAGCTGGTGTATGCCGACGACCGTGGTGAGCGGGATGCCGGCGAAGCCGCCGTTCGGCAGCTGGTTTCCACCGGCGGTGCGGTCATGCTCGTCGGCGCCTATCAGAGCAGCAACACGGTCTATATGGGGCGGGTTGCCAATGCCATGAAAACACCGTTTCTGGTCTGTACCGCCGCCGACGATCGCATCACCCAGCGGAAATGGCGATACGTTTACCGGCTGAACCCCCCGGCCAGTGACTATGCCAAGGGCCTGGAGGATTTTCTTAAAAACCGTGTAAAACCCAGGTCGATGGCGATTGTCTATGAAAACAGCCCATACGGCACGGGGGGTGCGATGCAGATGATGTGGTTCTGCCGGGAGAACGACATCGAAATCCGGGCCATCATCCCGTACCACAAGGAACGCGCCAGAACGGAACGTGTCGGGGCCTCCTATTTTCAGAGACTGTTGGCACCGCTCAAGGAAAACCCCCCGGATGTGGTGTACATGGTGTCCTACCTCGCCGATGGTGCGCTTTTGGTAAAAAGCCTGAAACAATTTGGTGTCAACGCGTTGCTGTGCGGCGGGGCCGGCGGATTCACCCATCAGAAGTTTATCGACAAGGCCGGGGCAGCGGGTGAATATCTGCTGACCGCCACCCTCTGGTGCCCCGGGCTGCCGTACCCCGGGGCGGGAGACTACTACGATCGGTACCGCGAAACTTATGGCGTTGCCCCGGATTATCATGGTGTGGAAGCCTATTCGGCATTGCTGGTGGCAGCGGACGCACTCCGCCGGGCGGCCTCCACAAAGCCTGAAGATGTCTTGGCAGCGCTGGATAACACCGACACGACCACCCCGTTCGGTCCCGTATCCTTCAACGACTACGGGAAATTCGAGCGCCAGAACCGGGTGCCGACCATGGTACTTCAGGTCATTGACGGAAAATTCGACTGTGTTTGGCCGAGGGACCTTTCGACGGCGGCATTCCAGATGCCGCCCGGATGGCGAAGGTCCCCGTAACAACCACCCTGTCCTGAGAATGACGGTGATTGCGGCGTGGACATGTACATGTCCACGAAGAAGGGAGGTGGACGAGAGCGGATTCACGAGGTTGACGGGTGGTCTATACGAAGCCCGGTCTGCGCGGTCGGGCATGTACCTATAAGTATCGCCGTTCCTTCGAACGGCGTTATATGAACAAAAAGGAGGACTCACATGAACAGGAAACACGTTGCACTGGTAATCGGTATGTGTGCCTTATTGGCGGTGACCACGATCTTCTCCGGCGATGCCTTCGCAAAAAAACTCGTCATTTTCGGCGGTGGCCCGGCCGGCGGCACCTTCCAGGTGGTTGCCAACGGGATCCAGGTCTACAAGCCCGTAAAAGCGGAGAAGGATTTTAGGGTTAAGGCGCAAACCTCCGCCGGGTCTGTCGAAAATCTTCGTAAGACCGACGCCGGACGGCAGCAGATGAGCGTCGTCTATTCCGGCCACGTGTGGCTGGGCCGGAACGGAAAGATGAAAAACGACCCGAAGAAATACCAGAATGTCATGGCCGTGGCCTGGCTCTACGGCGCGCCGGCCCAGTTGGTCGTCAAGAAGGGATCCGGGATCAATAGCACCAAGGACCTCGTCGGAAAGAAAGTCGGCGTCGGCAATGCCGGTTCGGGCGCCTTTGCCAACTGCGAGCTGTTCTTCTCCCACATGGGCGTCTGGGACAAGATCGAACGCAACGCCATGGGCTATAACGATGCGGCCGCCGCTTTCGGCAACAATCAGCTCGATGCCTTCTGGCTGTTTACCGCCTTTCCCAGCGGCGCGGTGATCATGGCCGCCCAGACCAACGACATTGAGATGGTCAACCTCGGCGCCGATGCCCAGATGTCGGGGTTCTTCGAAAAATACCCGTACTTTGGAAAGCTCGCCGTACCGGCCGGCACCTACCGCGGAGTGGAAAAAGATGTGCCGTCCTTTCAGGACAGCGCGCTGTGGGTCGCCAATTCCAAGGTTCCCGCCGATGTCGTGTACCGGCTATTGGAGATTGTATACGCTGACGCCGGCCTCAAGCACATGTACGGCCAGAAGAAGACCTTCAAGAAAATGAGCCTGGACACCGGGGCGACCAATATCGTCACCCCGTTCCATCCAGGTGCCGAAAAATTCTGGAAGGACAAAGGGAAAATGTAGTTCGATGTCCAGGGTGTCCGGCCCTGAATCACCATAACCGGACAAACCGTTGCTGCGCGTGGTCCCGGCCGTTTCCGGCGGGATCACCCGCAGCCCGGTTTCGAGTTCCCCTGCGGGAACGGTTTGCAATCTGAGCGTGAATTTGTAAATAGATACAGACGGGTTCGGTGCACCCCTGTGGCGCTTTCTCAGAAGCCGATAGAGCTCTCCGGACTCATTGGTGCAGGCCCAACGGACAAACAAGACGACCCCAAAAACAGGCAGGCTTCGACGTGTATGAAAAACTGAACAAATACGAAAAGGTCATTTTCAACATACTATCCCTTGCCCTGGTCCTCTTCTACTCCTATTCGGCGGTGCTGAAGCCGGCGGCTACCCAATACCACCGGGGCATCTACGTGATTATCACCTACGTGCTCATCTTCATGACGTATAAGTCGAAGCACATGATTACGCGGGCTCTCGACTTCGTGTTGATCGCAGCCTCCATTTTCAGTGTCGGATACTGGATCGTCTATTTCGAGGCGATCAACTACCGGACCGGCGCGGAGACACCCTTTGACATGGCCGTGGCCGTCATCGGCGTTCTGATCGGCATCGAAGTGGCCCGGCGGGTGGTCGGCACCGTATTTGTAATCATGGGGGTTCTCCTGCTTCTCTTCGGCGTCTACGGCGCCTACATGCCGGATCTCATTGCCCATGCCGGCGACACGTTCCCGGGGGTGTGCACCAGTATCTTCTACAAGAGCGACGGCGTGTTCGGCATCATGGCCAATGTCCTGGCCACATACGTGATTCTGTTTGTCATTTTCGGCGCGTTTCTGGAAGAATCCGGCGCCCAGCGGTTTTTCATCGATTTTCCCCTGGCGGCCGTCGGGCATCGGATCGGCGGACCGGCCAAGGTGGCGGTCATCGCCAGCGGGTTGTTCGGATCGATTTCCGGAAGCGCCATTGCCAACACCGTGTCGACCGGCGCCTTCACCATTCCGATGATGAAAAAGGCGGGCTTTCGCCCTCATATCGCGGGGGCGGTTGAACCGGCGGCATCCATTTCCGGCATGTTCATGCCGCCGATTATGGGTGCCGGCGGGTTTATCATGGCCGAACTGACCGGGATGCCCTACTCCTGGATCATGCTTGTGGCGATTTTTCCCGCCTTCATGTACGTCTTCAGCGTTTTTACCATGGTGCACTACGAGGCCAAGATGTACAACATCCGTGGTGAGCGGAGCGAACACAGCGCCAAGGAAATCTTCAAGGCGCAATGGCCGTACATCCTCCCCCTTGTGGTGATCACCATTTTCATGCTGACCGGCTTTTCGCCAGCCTATTCGGCCATTTTAGGGGTGGCCACCTGCATTGTCGTCGGCTGGAAAACCAAGGATACGCGGATGGATTTTACGTTTTCCGTTATCATGGGGCTCATGGTTCTCGGATCGATCCTCGTGGCGATGCTTAAAAAAGCCGGCGGCATGGACGCTGCAGCCATGGTTGGGAAGGTATTCTCGGGAAACCTGGTCATTCTCTATGGGATCGTCATTTGCGTCGTGATCGCTTTTTTGCGGAAGGACCGGTTCCAGGGCACCATCACGGAACTCAAGCGGTTTGTCGAAGCCTGCCGAAAGGGGACGGAAAGCAGCCTCAAGATCGGTGCCACCGTCGGTGTGATCGGTATTATCATCGGGGTGCTCACCTACAGCGGTCTTGTGCTCACCTTTGCCGACATCGTGATTGAACTGGCCGCCGGAAAGCTCTGGCTGACCATCCTGCTGGTGGCGCTGGCCTCCCTGGTGCTCGGCATGGGCGTTCCGGTGACGGCCGCCTATCTGATCACCGCCGTGGTGGCGGTGCCCGCCCTGACCCATTTGGGCGTCAACGAGATCGCCGCCCACATGATCGTCTACTGGCTGTCCCAGGATTCCAACATCACGCCGCCGGTCTGTATCGCGGCCTTTGCCGGGGCAACCATCGCCAAGGCGAATATGTGGCGAACCGCCTTTTCGGCGTTCAAATTCGCCAAGTTTCTCTACCTGGGACCGTTTCTCTTCGGTTACGTACCGGGATTTTCCCTGGACGGCAGTGCAACGGACATCATCATATCCTTCGTGCTGATTATCATTGGGACCTATGCTTACTCCTGGTTCCTCTCCGGGATATGGATTAAAAGTCTAAAAAACCTGTTCGGAAAAAAGGCCACCGCCTGAAAAAAGGATAACTCCCATGCTGCTTCCAAAAGTACACATCAAGAAAATCCTCTACGCGACGGATTTGTCTGAAAATGCCCTCCATGCCGCTGCCTACGCCGTCAGTCTGGCAAATCTTTATGACGCCGGTCTGACGATCCTTAACGTGGTCGAGGACTCCCCCCTGCTCGATGAGAAGATCATCGGATATGTCTCGGCAGAAAAGTGGGAGGCGATCAAAAAGAGGAACGAAGAAGATGCCCGGCAGACGATCATCAGCAAAGCCGGCGGCAAGGCCGCCATCGGTGACGCCCTGGAGAACTTCTGCAAAACCGTTCAGGAAGATATGGTCGACTGTACCTTCCGAACAGACGACATCCTCGTGCTCCGGGGAAATCCGGTGGAAGAAATTCTGAAACAGAGCGAAGAGAATAATTGTGATATCATTGTCATGGGCACCCACGGGACGGGGTCCTTTGCCGATGCCATGATCGGCAGCACCGCCCGGCGGGTGGTCCGCCGCAGTCAAAAACCGGTGTTTGTGGTGCGATTGCCTGAGGACTAGTTTACCGAAGTTCTTCCCCTTGTCATAAATAAAACCCCGCCGTTCCGGGAAAGCCTCGGGACTGCGGGGCTTTTGATTTCGGCGTCGATACCGATACCGATACCGAACCCGATACCGATGATGTCGCGGGTAGTCGATCTATACCTCTTCCAGCAATCGATACGGGACCCTGAAAATCGCCCAAAGCAAAAGAAATTGTCAATGGAAATCTATTCAGCGATACGGATCCGTATTTCGCCTTTTTCCAGGCGGGAATCGGTAACTGCGTCGACAGATTTCAGGTTGAACCGTTGCTTCAGCGTGGTGAGGTTGTCGCAGCGATGACCCTGCAACCGCGACACGTTCGACGGATGAGCCGCCAGGACCAGCCGTGACCCGGCGACATCGTAGTGTTCGATCGCTCCGGCCGCCGTGTCCAGAAAAATTTCAGACCATACCAGATGGCCGAATGCCGGATGAATCGGGCCGGCCAGAACGGCACCGGTCAGATCCGGGTCGGATGTGACGTGTAGACCCATACGGATCACCGGAATACCGGCGGACCGGAACATGAGAAACAGTATTTTCGTTCGGGCGACCGCCTCATCCAGGCGCAGCGGCCGATATTCCCCGGTTGTGTAGGCCTTCGCCAGGGGGCTTCCCGCCACCACCACGGTGGGGTAAATGCGCACAAAATCCGGCTCCAGGGCGGTGACCGCTGTCCCTGTGAAACGGGCATCTGTTTCGGATTCCCCCGGCAGGCCGACCATGATCTGAACGCCTGCGGCATAATTGTATTTTCGAATCCGCTCCATGGCGATACGGGTATCCTTCTCGCGATGGCCCCGTCCGGAAAGATATAGAACCCGGTCGACCATGGACTGGGCACCGACCTCGATGGTGCGCACCGGAAACGGACGGATCCAGCCCAGCGTGCTTTCGGTGATCGTATCCGGGCGTGTGGAAAAGCGGATGCTGTCGGCCGCACCGGCCGCCACAACCGTGGCTGCTTCCCCGAGGAAAAATTCCACTTCCCGTCGGGAAAGCCCTAGAAAATTTCCCCCGAAAAATGCAATTTCAACCGGCGATCGATCCGGTTTGCAATGGGACAGAAAACGATGAACCTGTTGTCTGACGGAAATGGATCCGCCCCCCGTTTCCGGGGCTCCGGTGATGGCGGATTGATTGCAGAAACTGCACCGATGGGGGCATCCCCTGTGGGGAATAAAAATGGGGATGACAAGGGGTCTGGGCGCGGGTTTTCGGATGCCGCCGTCCGGGATCCGAATCGTGATCGCTGTGTGCTTCCCGGGAGCAGCCATCGGTGGGGTTGCCATGTACCGGTACCGTGGTGTTGGATGTTATCGAAACATGATGACGTCAATGGCCCTCATCGGTGTCCTCGCCGCCGTTTGTGCCAAGCGCCGCCAGCGCGTGTTTCGCGGCATTTTGTTCGGCCATCTTCTTGCTTTTTCCAACACCTTCGGTGTGAATGTCGGAGAGATCAACGGCGACGTGAAACGTTTTGTCATGATCCGGACCGCTTTCGCCAATGACCCTGTAGACGGGAATTTCGCCTATCGAGGCCTGGGCCGTTTCCTGGAGGCGGCTTTTAAAATCATAATTTGCGGCCGGGGCAAAGATGGCATCGAGAGCTTCGGACAGGTGCGTTTGGATGAACCGGAAGGCGGCGTCGTATCCGGCATCAAGATAGACCGCAGCAATCAATGCTTCGGCGGCGTCTGCCAGAATGGACTGCTTGTCCCGGCCTCCGGATCGTTCTTCGCCTTTTCCGAGCAGAAGATGGGCGCCAAGATCAAAGGCCTGGGCCAGCCGGGCAACCTGGGATTCATTGACCAGATTTGCACGAAATCGGGACAGCTCCCCTTCGTTCAAATCGGGGAATCGCTGCATGAGAAGGTGGCCGACGACAAGGTTCAGAACGGCATCTCCCAAAAATTCCATCCTCTCGTTGTCTCTCAGTTCCGGCCGGTTCTGTTCATTGACATAGGAACTGTGACTCAACGCTTCGACAACGAACTCTCTGTTCGAGAATCGATAGGCCAGCCGCTTTTCCAGTGTTTCGATATCCGTCAGGTCCATCAGGGCATCCTTCGGAAAAGGCGTTTGTTACAGCAACGAGATGATGTTCTCATAAATGGAATAGGGAATGTTCAAGTCCCCGCGACCGGTGCCCATCCGGACATCCGGATTGATGTTACCGTGAAAATCGCTACCGCCGGTTTTGACCAGGCCGATCCGTTGGGCCAGGCCTGCCAGCCGTGCGGTGGTGGAAGAATTGTGTTGGGGATAATACACTTCCATACCACCGAGCCCCATGGGGACCAGCGCTGCGATGAGTGCTTCGAGTGACGGTGCATCCATTTCGGAAATCAGTCCGGGATGGGCCAATACCGCCAGGCCGCCGGCCTGCTGAATCACCGCAATGGCGTCTGCGCACGGGGCGCGATATTTGTCCACGTAGGCCGGTTTCCCGTTTCCCAGGTAGCGGGCGAAGGCCTCGTCGATACTCGAGACATACCCCTTTTTCAGAAGACCCGCTGCGATATGGGGACGGCCGAGCTGACCGGTTTCAGCCTCCTGCCGGAAATCCTCCATGGACAGCGCCACACCGAGCTTCCGGAGTCGTCGGAGAATCCTGGGATTCCGTTCTTTCCGGGCCGCCTGAAGCCGTTCCAGAACCCTGTTTAATTCGGGATCGTCCATCCGGAAACCATATCCCAAGATATGGAGGCTGCCGGAGATGCTGAATTCCGCTGGTGGCGCCGAACTGATTTCGACACCGGACAGAAACTTCAGAGGGGATGGAATCCCGGTCGCCAGAACATCCCGACAACCACTGACGGTATCATGGTCCGTTAGCGAAATGGCCCCGAGATTGAGACTCAGGGCCATATCAAGAATTTCAGCTGGAGTGAGGGAACCGTCGGATGCAGAGGAGTGGATGTGAAGGTCGATTATTGAGCCGGGCTCACAATCCAAGTGCTCTTTCCTTCGCTTCCTCTTTTGTTTTGCAGTCGATGCACTGGGTCGTCACTGGACGGGCTTTCAGGCGCTTCATGCTGATATCTTCGCCACAGACGTCGCAGATGCCGAATGTTTCGTTTTCGATTCGGTCCAGCGCTTTTTGGATTTTCTTTATCAGTTTGTTTTCGCGATCCCGGATGCGAAGCATGAAATTCCGGTCCGACTCCAGGGACGCCCGGTCGGTCGGGTCCGGAAAGTTCTCCTTCGGTGCGGTCATTCCGGAGACCGTATCATCGGCCTGATTGAGCAGATCTTCCAGTCGTTTGCTCAAAAGATCTTTAAAATACTGAATGTCCTTTTTCTTCATAATGAAATCCGGTTCAAGAAAGTGTGAAATTTTAATTGTAAACAAACCCGTATAGATTAAATTTTAAGATTTGTAAAGTCTAAAATGTATCTCTCCATCATGTGACCGCATGCACATATTTTTCAAAGGTTTTCATCGAATTTACATTGAACATACGGCAGTCATGTTCAGGCGGAACGATTTTCCGGAGCAATCCGGTGAGCACTTTTCCGGGGCCGATCTCGACAAAGGTGTCCACCTGCTCTTCGAGCAGACGGTGCATCGAATCGAACCATCGGACCGGACTGCAAAGCTGGTCCGCCATGTTACTTCGAATCTGGTTCGGGTCGTCAGTGTCCCGGGCCGTCACGTTGTGTATGACCGGACTCGCAGGCGCCTGAAATTCTATGGTCCCCAAAAAATTCCGGAACTCGCCCTCTGCCCCCCGTATCAACTCGCTATGCCAGGCCCCGCTGACCTTCAGCGGTACTGCCCGGGCGCTTTGGGCTGCAGCCTGCCGGGACACCGTCTCGACCGCGTTCGGTTCTCCGGAAATCACAATCTGGGTTTCCATATTGTGGTTGGCCACGGAAACGAGACCCACCTCCCGGGACGCTGCACACAGGGCATTGACGGCGTCTATCGGCAGACCGACGATGGCGCACATCGCTCCCGGGTGCCTGGTGGCTTCGCGGTGCATCAGGATACCCCGTTTATGAACAACGCGAATGGTATCCTCCCGGGACAGCACGCCGGCGGCGGTCAGCGCAGAGTACTCGCCCAGGCTATGCCCTGCCGAGATATCCGCACGGACCCCCACCTGCTCAGTCGCCGCCAAGGCTGCCAGGTTTACCGCGGTTACCGCCGGCTGCAGGTTCACCGTGGCGGTCAAATCCTCCATGGGCCCTTTGAAACACAGTTTTGACAGGTTTATTTTGGTCACTTCTTCGGCCATGTCAAACAGGTCGCGAACACTATCGTACTCCTGGTAGAAATCATGCCCCATGCCCACGGACTGGGATCCCTGGCCGGGAAACAGAAACGCGATTTTACTCAACACAGACTCCTTCCGTTTATCTCTCGTTGTCCAGATTGAACATTCGTCGTGTCACATCGAGATACAGCGATCGGTCTCCCAGGCAACCGTTGCTTTTTAAAAACATGGTGGGATCGTGAAGCATCTTGTTGATCAGGGCCTGCTTCATCCGATCGAACGCTTCCCGGTCGGTCTCCGAAAAATGCTTCAGACCGCCAAGCGTCTTGTCGATCTGCTCGTCGATGATATCTTCCATTTTCCGACGCAGAGCCACAATGGTGGGTACCACGGCAAGACTGTCGCACCATTGGCTGAAACGGATGGTTGCCTCCTCGACGATGCGCTCTCCCTTTATGGCTTCCCGGTTCCGGTCCTCGATATTTTCGTCGATGATCTCCTTGAGATCGTCAATGTCGTAAACATAGCAGTTGGTGAGCCGGTTGATTGCCGGATCGATATCCCGGGGCACGGCGATATCGATAAAAAACAGGGGCCGGTTCTTTCGACGCCTCATGATGGCACGGACATGGTCGCTGGTGATCACCAGATCCGTGGCACCTGTGGAACCGATGATGATGTCGACATGTTGCAGACTCTCGGGAATTTCCTCGAGGCGGATCGCCCGACCTCCAAATCGGGTGGCCAGTTCCAGTCCCCGTTCAAACGTCCGGTTGGCAACCCAGATAGTACCGGCATGATGACGGATCAGGTTTTCCACCGCCAGTTCGGCCATTTCGCCGGCACCCACCAGAAGCACCTCCTTGCCTTCCAGGGTGCCGAAAATTTTCCGTCCGAGTTCGATGGCGGCATAGCTGATGGATACGGCATGGTCCCCGATACCGGTTTCGCTGCGGACCCGCTTGGCGACAAAAAAGGCCCGGTGGAGCAAGCGGTTCAGTATCACACCCGACGTCTTTTTCTGGGTGGCTGTCCGATAGGCGGATTTGATCTGTCCGAGGATCTGGGGTTCCCCGACCATCATTGAATCGAGGCTCGAGGCCACCCGAAACACATGCCGTATGGCATCTGCGCCCTCGTGAACGTAAAGCGCCGGCTCTACATCATCCAGCGGTACCCGGTTGTGTTCGGCGAGGAACTGTTTGGCTTCCGCGACACAGGTTTCCCGGTCGTCGGTGACAAGGAGAAGTTCCACCCGGTTGCATGTGGACAGCAGCAGAATCTCCTTGAATTCCGTCCGTTCGTGCAGTTCCTCAAGGGCCAGCTCGGTGTCCTCTTCGGAAAAGGCAATGCACTCCCGAAGCTCCACGGGAGCGGTATTGTGGTTGAGTCCCAGTAATATGATCGCCGCCATGATGGTCGATGTCACTGTCTGCAGACGATTACCGTCGTCTCAACCCGGGAGCGATCCCCCGGGGGGCGATAAACGTCTAAAATGTTGTGAATTGCCCGTGGTGCCCCTTCATAAAGAAGTTGACGCCGAAAAACGTGAACAAAACCACGCAAAAGCCGACGATGGCCATGATTGCCGCCCGCCTGCCTCGCCAGCCAACCGTCAGCCGTTCGTGAAGCAGAACCGCATAGAGTATCCAGGTAATACCGGACCAGACTTCCTTGGGGTCCCAGCTCCAGAAGCGGCCCCAGATCGCTTTTGCATAGACAAAGCCGGTGATAAGACCGATGGTCAACATGGTGAAGCCAACGACGATACAGGCGTAACCGGTGGTGTCGAGGAGTTCGAGAGACGGCAGGCGGCTGTAAAAGAACCCGCGCTTTTTAGCCTTGATGGCATGTTCCTGAAGCAGGTAGAGCAGACCCACGCCACAGGCCAGCGCCAGGGCGGCATCGCCGATGAACACCGATACAATATGGATTATGAACCAGATGCTGTTAAATATGTTTTGCGCCGGTATCGGCGTTTCCGGAAGCCGGGTCGACAGGATCGTGACCATGGCTGCCAGGGGGGCTGCAAAGATGCCAAGTATCCGGATTTTGTATCGGAACTGGATGACCAGAAATACCAGAGCAATGGCCCAGGCCGCGATGGAGAGGGCGTCATACAGATTTGTGGCGGGCAGTTGACCGCTGGAGACGGTGGCGTAGAGAATTTCAGCGCTGTGAATTCCCACGCCTGCAATCAGCAGGTAAATCCCCGCCCGATGAAAGCCATCTTTTTGAATGAAAAGATACAGCAGATAGCTTACCGTGCTTGCCAGATACAGCAAAATGATGAGATATCGCAGGTTTTCCATGGTTTCCGATCGCTCTCAAGATGTCATTCAACATCCGGGTTGCTCCGGGTATTTCTTCGGTTGGGGGCGTTCACGAAATCACCGAATGAGCGGGTTTTCCCACCCGCATTAAATCATCGAAATCGAATCCTTCTCCCAGAACGTCCGCCAGAAGTGTGTTGATACTGGAGACATCCTCCTTCCGGATCATAGCCACCAGGTCTCCATCGAGGAGTTTTTCAAACAACGGTTTGTGCGCCTCCGGGGCGTGGGCCTGACTGAGCAATCGCTGTCGGACGGCCTGCATGAAGGAAAGCAGATCGCCGTACTCTTCTCCGTATTGGACTTCCAGTTCCCGTCGAAGCTTCTTGGCCATTGCCGGGCTGCTGCCCGATGTCGATATGGCGATAATCAGGTCACCCCGGTGGACGATGGACGGCAGGATGAAATTGCAAGCATCCGGGACATCGGCAATGTTGCAAAGCATCTTCTGGCGCCCGGCGTCCCAGCTGATCTTGCGGTTCAGGGTGTTGTCGTCTGTAGCGCCGATGACCAGGAACTTGCCGTCCAGGTCGGACGTTGTGTAGGCTCGCCGCTCCAGTCGGATGCGGCCCTCCTCGGCCAGCTGTTCGATACGGGATTCGACCTCCGGGCTGACCACGGTCACACGGGCACCGCACTCCAAAAGGGTGGTCACTTTTCGAAGGCCTACCGATCCTCCACCGACAACCAGGCAGGTATGGCCGTTGATATCAAGATTAATGGGATAGTATTTCATCGGTCACGTGTCGCTTTCTGAATGAACGGACCCCGAACCGTAGACCCGCTCGTTATCGTTAGAGTCCAATTTGCATGAGATCTTCGGCAAGATACAGCTCACCGGTGAAGGTTTTTCGGCACTCTTTGCGGACATCCACGCCATCGCACTCGGGATAGAAATGCGTTAAAACGAGTTTTCGGACATTCGCCGATGCAGCGATCTCACCGGCCAGGGATGGAGACAAATGCCCGGCAACCTTTAACGCATCGGGAAGCGCCGATTCACAAATCAACACATCGGCTCCTTTTGCCAGGGTGATCAGGTTTTCACAAACATCCGTGTCTCCGGAATAGACGACAACGCGGCCGTCGGACCCGGTGATCCGGTACCCGATGCTTTCGGGTCGATGCGCCATGGGGAGCGTCTCGACGGTAAATCCTTCGAACACCCGTCGATCGTTACCCGTGGTATTCAGTTCGGTCAGGGTCACCATCCCATCCGGAAGATCGATCCAATCGCCGTAAACACCGCGGAGCCCGGAAAGAAAATTATTGAATCCTGTCCCGGCCAGTATCGTTAATGGATCCCGCCGCCGCCCGGCATCCGGATATTTGGTGGCGAACAGCAGGGGCACCAACTCGCCGGTATGGTCCGGGTGCAAATGGCTGTACAGCAGATGGGAAACATCGAATATGGTGGTTCCGGTTTCCAAAAGCCGCCGCATGGTTCCCGGACCGGTGTCCATGACGAGGACGTTTCCGCCCGCGACGACTTTCACGGAACAGGAACTCCGTCTTACCGAAGGAACACACGTGCCAGAACCGAGGATCGTGACGCTCGTCGCAGATGACATAATCAGGAGTCCAGCCCAAAAAACGATTTCTGAAAAGCGGCCATGCCGCTTTTGCCCTTTCCCGGCCCGGAGGTCTTTTCGAATGTATCGATAATCCAGTTGGCGACAACCTTTTTGTCTTCTGTGTCCAGGGAGGCGGGCAGTGCCGTCATATGAATTTCCGCCCTGGACATCCCCTTGTGTCCGCCAGCCGAGCCCATTTCCCCAAAGCTCTGTCTGGCCACCTTGCCGGCATCTTTTCGGATGCCGTCGTTGCGCATGATGATGATGAGTTTCCCGTCGTTGAATCCGGAAACGATGGACCAATCCACACACGTGAGGCGCATGAAAAAGTCGGCCAACAACACACACACATCCGGGTTGTTGACGGCCCCCAGGTGGACAAATACCCGGCCGTTGCGAAGTTTCATATGGTCCAGGGCCGACCTGAAATATTTTAAAAAGTCGAAGCTGATCTCCGCCTGTTCGATCCGACGGGCCAGGTGAATGTTGGCGCGACGGAACAGAAATTGAAAGGCTTTCAGATCCTCGATGACGGTCTGCCGTTCGAAGTTGCTCGTGTCCGTCTTGATGGCAATAAAAAGTGCGGTCGCGAGCTTCGCCGACGGGCTTATCCGGGCGGTCCGAAGATATTCGGTGAGAATGGTGGCCGTGGCGCCGTAATTCGGACGGATGTCCATGTATGGGGCGCGGGCATCGGTTTTCGGATGATGATCAATGATGGCAGCCGGTTTGAATCCGGCAAACCGTTCGTGGTGGTCCGGCTGCGAATCGACAAAGATCGTTTTATTGAATCGAGCCTGCTTAATGCTGTCCACATAGGCCATTTTGATACCCAGCAGCCGAATCATCTCCTGGTTATCCGGACGCTTGATCACATTAACGTGGGCAATGGTTACCGATGCCACTTTCCGCCACAACAGCCGCTTGACAGCCATGGCGCTGGCGATGGCGTCGGGATCGGCATTTATCAGGACAAGAATGTGGTCTTCGCCGGAAAATTCATTCAGAAACCGGCTGAGTCTTTCGGATCGGGTGATCTTCATAAATCTGCCTGGGTTCGGATAAGATCAACAATCATAAGGACTGAGGCCCCATATTTCAATAGCTTTTGTGGCGACCCCACGTCAAACGAACGGTGGGCGCGGGATCATCGGCTTTCCGAACGGCATTCATTAAATGTATTAAAATCACCATGTTTGCATGGTGAAAATTTATCGACGCGAATCACTTCAACCCTTGACATGGATTTCCCTTGTTGTTACTCACTACACCTTCGGGCCGAGAATCCGCCTGAGTAACATCCCGTCCTTTCCGTTCCCCATGAATTGTTGGTGCCCGATGAAACGTTCCGCTCTGCATGGTTTTTAATTACAAAAAAAACCGAGCCTGGGCTGAGCATCTGACCATTGTGATGCAGCTTGGCTTGACCATGGCCGGCTGTATCGTGTTCTGCTTTTTTGTTGGGTACTACCTGGATAAATGGTTGGACACCACGGGCGTGTTTATAACGATCTTTACGGTTCTGGGTGTGTTGGGCGGCGCCAATGTGGCCTACCGGCAGATCCTGGAGATCACCCAGACCACGGACAACGACGACGATACGCACCCTGGAAATGGAAGCGATTAGAGACACCCAGAAACGCTATGGATCGGCTGCGATGGCCCTGGCCATTTTTGCCGGGCTGTTTTTTATCATTGCCGGGTACAAGCCGATTGCAAAGGGCCTGATCCTGGGGACCCTTTTTAGTGTTCTCAATTTTGTGCTCATGGGCGAGACCTTGGCATTGCGGGTGTCGCCCTCGCGGGCCAGAAGCTCGGTGCTGTCCATGGGAACCGCCATGTTTCGGTACCTGCTCCTGGCGCTACCGCTGATCGTGGCCGTCAGGAATGACACATTCGATCTGGTGTCGACGGTGATCGGAATCTTCATGATTCAGCTGCTGGTGCTGGGTGATCATGTGGCGGGGGCATTGGTGTCACGTCGAAAACGGGACGATTAAGGAAGGGGTTCATGCAGGATCTCGGTTTAATTCATCAGTTGCTCATCCAATTGGGCGGGTACACCCTCACGTTCAACCTGGAGGCCATCGTCATGGCCTGGATCGTTATTGCCGTATTGCTCTTTCTCGGGATTTACACCACCCGGAAACGGGCGATCCTGCCCCATTCCATGCAGGTGTTCGGTGAGTTGATCGTCTCTTCCCTGTACAAATTGACCGAAGACGCCCTCGATGAAAAGCTGGCCCGGACCTATGCGCCGCTGGTGACCGCACTGTTCATGTTTCTGCTACTGTCCAACTGGATCGGCATGGTTCCGCATCTTCACGAACCGACCAAGGACCTGAATACACCGCTGAGCCTGGGGATCATGGGCTTTGTGATCGCCCACTATGCGGGGATCAAATCCAAAGGGTTCAAGGCATATGCAAAAGAGTATTTCGAGCCGATCTTTTTCATGATGCCACTGAACCTGATTGGAGAACTGGCAAAGATCGTATCCATCTCGTTTCGTCTCTTCGGAAATATCATGGGCGGTTCGATCATCATACTGGTCGTCTCCTTCCTGACCTACAGCATCATTCTGCCGCCGTTTCTCAACGCGTTCTTCGGCATTTTCGTTGGTGCGGTTCAGGCCTTTGTGTTCACTATGCTGACCGTTGTCTACATCTCGGTGCAGGTTAAATAGATATGGCATACGATATCTCAACGTGGGTAAACCTGGCAGCGTTCACCGGCGCGGGCATCGCCATGGGGCTTGGCGCCGTCGGGGCGGCCATTGGCGAGGGGTACACCGCTTCCGAGGCCAGTGTTGCTGTTTCGCGAAATACAAAGCTCTCGGGCGATGTCTTCAGATCGATGCTGGTGGGCCAGGCTGTGGCGGAATCCGCATCAATTTTCGCACTGGTGATTGCCATCCTGTTACTGTTCCTGGACGTGCCCAACCCGACCCTGGTCAAGGGGGCGGCCCTTTTCGGAGCCGGGCTTTGCATGGGATTTGGGGCGATTGGATCGGGTGTGGGGTCCGGATTCCCGGGCGGCCAGGCCTGTAGAGGCATGGTTCATCAGCCGGCGATGGCCAGTCGATTGACCACGAATATGCTGATCGGTTCGGCGGTCTGTCAGACACCGGCGATCTTTGCGATGGTCGTTGCGCTGATTCTCATGTTTGTGGATTTCAGCAGTGCGCCGCTTCAGCCCACATGGGCGGCTTTGCTGGGAGCCGGGGTCAGTACGGGTCTGGCGGCTATCGGCAGCGGCATTGGCGGAGGCCTGGCGGCGGGCGCGAGCTGCGAGGGTGTCGCCCGATCACCCGAAGCGGTCGGCCCTGTGACGACCACCATGCTGGTGGGACAGGCCGTTTCCCAAACCCCGTCGATATTCGGTTTGCTCATCAGTTTTGTTCTGGTGTTTAAAACGTTTCCGGAAACCGCGGCACTGCAGACCGCCATGGCACTTCTGGGTGCCGGGCTCTGCATGGGGTTCGGCGGTATCGGTCCGGGTATCGGAAACGGCATGGCCGCCGAAGGCGCCGTTCGATGGGTCGCACGACGGGTGGATCATGCCGGCGATCTGATGCGGACCATGCTCGTTGGGCAAGCGGTTTCCCAGTCGACAGCCATTTATGCCATGGTCATCAGTCTGGTGCTCATTTTTGTGGTTTAGATGAAATTGGGTTTCGGCGGGGCGGTTGATGACAGCCCCGCTCCGAACAGAATGATAAGGGTAAAAACGAATCCAGGAGGAGAAAGATGGCAATCGAAGGTGCAGATATTGTCAAAGCAGCAGCATTTTTAGGGGCAGGACTGGCCATGGGGCTGGGGGCTATCGGGCCCGGCGTCGGCGAAGGAATGGCCGCGGCAAAGACGTGTGAGGCCATCGGCCGAAATCCCAAGGAAGCCGGCTTGCTGACCCGTACCATGCTCGTGGGGCAGGCGGTTTCGGAATCGACCGGTATCTATTCGCTGGTCATTGCCCTGCTGCTCCTTTTTGTTGTGTAACCGTCGAGCCAACCCTTACGAATTTTCCGAAGATTTCGGGGGACGGTAAATCATGGAAATCGTTGACAACATTGCACTGATCAGCATCAATGAAACGATGTTGGTGCAACTGGCGTCCTTTTTAATCTTTCTTTTTATCATCAATCGCATCATGTTCCGGCCATTGCGGAAGACGATGATGGAAAGGGAAGAATACATCGATGGTCTCAAGACGGAAATTGTCGAAGCGGACCGATCCCTCGATGACGTGAAACAACAGATCGAGGCGTCGGAGTCGGCTGTGAGGCAAGAAGCGTTTCGCATGAGGGAATCCCTTATGGACGACGCCAATGCCCAGGCGGACGGCATATTCGATAGCGCCAGAAAAAACATCGACGAGCAGAGGGCCGAAGCCGAAGGTTATGTAAAAGACCAGTTGGCCGAGGCTCAAAAGCATCTGGAGGCAGAATCCCGAACCCTTGCCGCATCCATCATGGAAAAGGTTCTAGGACGGAGAATTGCAGCATGATCTTCAAGAAGACAATCCGTTTGCTGTTGCCCCTGGCCGGATGGACACTGGTGTTTTCAGTCCAGGACGTCTTTGCGGCCGAAGGCGGCTGGAGACCGATTTACGATGTCGTGATGATCTGGGTAAATTTCGGCATCCTGGCCTTTCTGCTGATCAAATTCCTGCGGCCGCCCCTACGGGATTTTTTTGAGACCAAGAAAGACGAGGTGGCGGCTGAAATACGCCGGATCGAGACAGAAAAGGAAAACGCTGTGACACGGGTCAACGAAGCCCGGGAACTGCTGGCCGACCATGAAAAACGGCTGGAGCGGATCAAAGCCCGAATTCTGCAGGAAGGGCAACGGGCAAAAGAAAAAATCATTGAAGATGCCCATGAGCAAAGCCGGATCATGATGGAAGAAGCCAAGCGGCGCATTGACAACCGGATTTATCAAGCGTCACAGGAGCTCCGGGGGGAGCTGATCGACGCCGCCATCGATATTGCCGCACATCGGTTGCCCGAAGAGGTTACCGAGGACGATAATCAGAAATTTATCCAGAATTATCTCGAAGCCGCCGTTTGAGCGGTGTGTACCCCCCCCTTTGCCGCCCGGTCGTCGTGACCGGGCGGTTTTTTTTTGCTTTGTAAGCCCGGAGAAGTTATCCTTTTCAGGGGCCCCCGGGCAAACCCTTCGACGTCGCTCAGGACAGGCGGGCCCACGGGCCAACCGGCCAACGGGCCAACGGGCAGACGGGCCCACGGACCCACGGAAGGAACGAACATGCTGATCGATAGATTTCTGACACAGGGCCGGGAATTTCTGGGGAGCCGGTATCCAATTATGTGCGGCGCCATGACATGGGTCAGCGATCCGGGCCTGGTCAGTGCGGTGGGAAATGCGGGCGGATTCGGGCTCCTGGCTGGGGGCAACGCACCGGCGGAGATCCTCCGACAGCAGATCGAGGAGACCCGACGCTTGACCGATCAACCCTTTGGCGTAAACATGATCACCCTGGCGCCGGCGTATCGGGAACATCTTGATCTCGTTTGCGATATGGGTTTGGATTTCATTGTGTTTGCCGGTGGCATACCCCGGAAAAGTGACATTCAACAGGCCAAGGCCTGCGGGGGGCGTGTCGTCTGTTTTGCCCCCACGGCACCTCTGGCGCTGAATCTCATCGACCGGGGTGCCGACGCATTAATCCTTGAGGGCTCTGAGGCCGGAGGTCACATCGGACCGGTCGCGCTGTCGGTCCTGATTCAGCAGATTTTGTTCGAGGTCGACTCGGTCCCCGTGTTTGTCGCCGGCGGGATCGCCACAGGACGTATGATGGCCCATCTTCTGATGATGGGGGCTGCCGGGGTACAAATGGGCACCCGGTTTATCATGTCCGAGGAGTGCAAGGCCCACCCGAACTTCAAGGAAGCCTTTCGGAAAGCCAAGGCCAAAGATGCCGTGGCCACCCCGTCGTTTGACAGCCGCCTTCCGGTGATCCCGGTTCGGGCCCTAAAGAACGCAGGAACGATCGAGTTTGCCAAGCTGCAGATCGAGCTGCTTCAAAAGCTCGATAGTGATCTTATTGACCGCAAACTTGCCCTTTATGCCGTTGAGAATTTCTGGGTGGGCGCGCTCAAGGACGCCGTGATCGACGGCGACATTACAAAGGGTTCTCTCATGGCGGGGCAATCTGTTGGGCTGGCCGATGAAGTCAAGCCACTGAAGGGCATTATCGATGAAATGGTCGAACATGCGGAAGCAGAACTCAAGCGGCTCAAGGGGGTCCTATCCACACGCAAACCGTGAAAACGGTTTGGCATAACCTGGGCGGAAGCTCTTGCCCGTAAGAGACACTCATTTAAATTGGAATATGGAGGCGTTAAACATGGCAGAAGCAAAAGGATTGATGAAACCGGTAAAGTTGAAAAATGAACTGGCACAGCTTCTGGGAGCAACAGAACTTCCCAGGACAGAGATCACCAAAAAACTATGGGACTATGTAAAAGCAAATAAGCTTCAGACAAAGAGTGAAAATGGGAAGCCTGAGAACGCAGGCAAATTCATTGTGGCGGATGTCAAACTGCTCCCGATCTTCAAAAACACAAAATCCAAAAGCAAGTCCGGCAAGGTCACCGACCTTACACAGATGAAAGAAGGCCAGACGATCAACATGATGCAGATGGCCGCTGTTGTCGGCGCAAACATAGAATAGGCCTATAGTGTCGAGGGTCGCCGGGACGGCCGCCGAAAAGTGTTGGACACCCCGAACGCTTCAACCTCTCGAGCCAAGACGGGCTTTAATCGACCCTGTCCGATGCCATTCATTTTCAAAGAAGGAGAAACAGAGATGGGTGATAAGGGGAAAAAAGACAAAGGCAAAAGGGAGCAACAGAAAAAAGCCCAGCTTACTCCAAAGGAAAAACGAAAAGCGAAAAAAGAAAAGAAGAAATAAACAGCCAGGGGCGCTTGGCACGAAGAACACGCCACCATGAAACCGAGAGTACGACGAGCTCAAGCCCGAACCCCGGACGGGGGCAGGATGTCGCTTTATCAGCATGGCCGAGATTTTTCGATCCAGATCAACGGTCAGGAACTGATGAACAGTCGCCAGCATGCGTCGGAACAGGCGTTGGCCCGGCTGGGCTGTGCCCATCTGGCAGGTCGCAAGGCGCCCTGCATACTCATCGGAGGCCTGGGCATGGGCTATACCTTGCGCCAGGCTCTCGATCTGCTCAGCCCACGCGCCAACGTGGTGGTGGGGGAACTGTCGGGTGCTGTCGTCGAATGGAATCGTCAGTTCCTCGGGGAACTCAACGGGCAGCCGCTGAGTGACGAACGGGTGGACCTCCAAACAGGTGATATCGTCGAGATGATCTCTGGTTCCAGGAGCAGATTCGATGCCATCCTGCTGGATATCGATAACGGTCCCGGCGAAATGGCAGCTTCAGGCAACCGTCGTCTGTACGGTCCTGAAGGCATTCTGGCCTGTCGACGGGCGCTGCGCGACCATGGTTGTCTGGCGTTGTGGTCGGCCGATCCGAGTAAAAAATTCGAGCAGCTCTTGATGCGTTGCCGCTTCCACGTGTGCCGCGTCCGGGTTTCCGCCCACAAGGGTAGTAAATCGCAATCTCGGTTTGTGTGGGTCGCCTCGGAGGACAGCGGTATCCTCCCCCGCGGTGGCGTCAGGCCGCGCGTGCACCTCAAAAACGGGTCGAAGGGAGGTCGCCGGCCGCCCCGAAAGAGACGTGGGTAGCCGGCGGCGGATGCCCGCCCCGGGTGTAAACGGGGACATCGCTGCGCATCTTTTGTGACGGTTGTTTGCCTTGGAATATCCCGTTCCATTTCAAGTCTATAATAAGGAGGAGCAACGATGAGAAACTTGATTTACACGCTTATCGGAATCGTTCTGTTCGCACCGCTGGCCGGTGCCGACAGCGGCATGATTCGCACAAAAAGTGTTCATGATGTCAAGGTCACGGCAGACCGCCTCGAAAGCACGTTAAACGCGAAGGGCATGAGGGTGTTTATCCGGATAAACCATACGGAGGGTGCCCAAAAGGTTGGAAAAACGTTGCGCCCCACCGAAGTCATTATCTTTGGCAACCCGAAGGTCGGCACACCGCGCTTATGCAGTGTCGTCAGAGCGTGGCCATCGATCTTCCCCAAAAAGCGCTTATCTGGGAAGATGAAACCGGGCAGGTCTGGCTTTCATATAATGATCCGAAATACCTTGTGGAACGTCATGGGATCACAGGATGTACGGAAGTCATCCATAAAATTGAAAACGCGCTCAAAAACTTCGCAAGGGCGGCCATAATGCCTTAAAAAAGGTTCTTCTCCAAATTAGTGGGAGAAGAGGGGTCAAGGATTCAAGGGTTCGTTTTCTAACGATTTAATGAGTGCTTTCAGCATTCTTTCGATCTCTGCGATGTCTCTTCTTACCGTCTTTAATCCACCGGATGCGGCAACGTCCCGTCAAATTCGACTATATGGTGCGTGCGCCTGGTTGATCGGACTTGTTTCTTTGGTCGTGCTGAGTTTGGCCGCCCCGGTTCTGGAACGGATACCTGTTGAAACAGACCTGGAAATGATTTATATCCCCACGCGTTTAGTGGCTTTCGGGTTAATGGTCACCGGGTGTTACAGGGCACTGACCGGAAAGAAAACATCCAAAAACGTCGAAGACTATGAAGTTTCATATGCGCGGGTAATCATCGGCGTCATGTCTGTCCTGCTGTCACTCCTGATTCCGGCAACCATTGTGGTCGCATGTTTGTATTTTCTTCAGTGGATAGGAGTTGAACCCAATAAGATATTCTGAACAAGCGTGAGATGCATTTTTGTGAGTGAACCTATTTATGCCAACGGCTATAACATCCGATTCATAATACCGGATCGCCAAGGACAGCATTTCATACTGGGAAGAATGTCTCCCCGTGGCGGATATCGATCCAGCGATCGAGCAGGCCTTCCGCGGCAAGTTCCTTCCGAAGATCTTCCGGCGGAAAATGGACCGGTTCGTCTCCCAGGCGGAACGTTCCCCAATGGGCAATCATCAACTTTTTTGCGTTCAACTCCTTGAATGCGTGAACCGCTTCCTTGGGGTCCATATGGCTTTGGGCCATAAACCATCTGGGTTCGTAGGCACCCAGGTTAATGATGGCCAGATCGATGGCGTAATCCCGGCCAAGTTCCTCGAATCCGTCGAAATAGGACGGGAACCCGGCTAATAGTCGGCAACCCATTGTCGAAACAACGGGTCCACCAGTTTCCAGCCGTTCCCGTCATTTTCGATCAGGTCCAGGTCTACCAGTTTTTTCTGGGCCGACTGAATCCCACCAATGGACAGCTTGTGGCGGTTCATGAACTCGGTGGACAACAGTTTTTGCCGGGGGTCCGCAGCCAGCGCCCGCAGTAGCGCGATCTGGCCTCCGGACAATCCCTGAATAAGCGCCTCGAAGCCGTACCGTTCGGACGCCAGGAGCTTTGTAAAGCCGGCTTCCACCGATTTTTCGGTCACCCTTCTCTTGGATTCGACGAACACATAGTACGCCAGTGCCTGAACATAGTAGGGGTTCCCGGACGTCCGATGGAACAGCAGGTCGCCCATTTCTTCGCTACATTCTGTTCCGCCTTTTCCGAATTCTTCCATTAAAAATTCAATCAAGTCTTTTTTGGGTAGTGCTTTCAGGGGGTACATGATGGCGCTCTGGTAAAAGGGCCTCTTTTTCCGGTTGAACATGTCGAGCAAAATCCGGCGACGGCTGCCCACGAAGAAGTAGGATGCCTGGTGCTCCTGAATATGTGTCCTCAGCAATCCTTCCACCGGAGTTTTTTTCAACTCGGTGATTTCCTGGAACTCGTCCAGGACCACATGGATGCCGGATTCTTCCCGCTCGATAAACCGGCCAAGTTCGCCCATTACCTCTTCAAGGCGTTCCATGCCGGACAAACCCGGTGAGGCGGCCTCTACGCTGAGAACAACCCCGTCTTGGGCCGAAGGTTTAAATACCGGGCGGAATGTCTTGAATATCTTAAGATATCGAACGCCCTTTTTCAGCAGCGATTCCCGGCGGTGCAGTATGGTATATATGCTCTTGGCAAGCCTCTGGGCAACATCCTCGGGCGAGGTCACCATAAACAGATCGATGTAGAAGGGTATGATATCCTTTTCGGCCAGCTGGGCCTGCAGCCTTCTCACCAGGGACGTTTTTCCAAAGCGGCGGGGAGAAAAAACGACAACATTGGCCTTGTTTGTTGCGTGGAATCCCAGATCTGAAAGTTCCTCTGTACGATCACAAAAGGGTGCCGCAGGGGGCAAGACTCGGAGCATGAAGGGGTTCACCATGGCAGATTCCTTATCATCATATTAAATTATTCGCCCTAAATAATTTAGTTTGATGAGGATGTCAACGCCTTACGATACGTTCTCTTTTTCCTGTATGACGCCGGTGGTGTAATTGGCGATCCTGCGGGACAGGCGTCGGGATGGAAACGGGTTGGCTTTTCCAAGGTTTCGCAAGATGAATTTGGACTCTTGCTCGTACTCGGCGATTTTTTCCATGCTCCAGGGGGGCGGCGGGGGCAAAAGATTCACGATCCGATCGGCAAGCTCGACCATCCAGACTTCCAAAGGCTGGGTCCGAATCCGTCGGGCGGCGTCAATAATCCGCTGTTTTCGATTTTTGATGTCATAATTGTGGCTGAGCGCCTGAACCCCGTCAGCCACGTCCCTGCCAAAGTGGGCATCGAGCTGGTCGTAGCGGATATCGGTATTTTCGAGCACAGGGTGCAAGAGCGCGCATTGGATCGCGAGATTACCGTTCCAGCCGGGTTCGTTTGAGAGAACTGTGATGATTTCCATGGCGACCATCGTCGAATGGACGATAACCGGACGATCTGTCCCGGGAGTTACCTGACCCCGGTGAGCCTCTGCGGCAAAACGGTATGCCCGAAGATATGTTTCACGCGACCAGGAAATCATGGACGCTCCTTTTCGGGGACGGCCCGGTACACGCTTGTGCCTATCTGTGTCACCCGGAAAACGCCTGTTCCAGAAGATCTTGAATCTGCGTCGGTTTACGCTCCGTCAGTTCCTTCAAAAGCTTGGCATATGCTTGAAATAAAGCGTCCGGCACGCTTGGTGATCCGGCCATGGTCAGATTCCCAGCAGGTGTTGCGCATTTGCACCGCAGATTTTCTTCATGTCCGATTCGGACACCCCGGCGGAGTTCAATTCCTCGAAATAGCGGGAAGGTCTGAGCAACGGAAAATCCGTTCCGAAGAGGATTTTTTCGGCACCCATAATTTCTATGGCAACGGTGTATATGGCCGGCTCGTAGAGAAAAGGCGATGCCGCCGTATCGAAGTAGACATTGCCAAGCGCCTCTTTTACTTCCTTGCGGAGGAGATGATAGAAGAACACACCGCCGCCCCAGTGCGCCAGGATGATGGCATTGTCCGGAAAACGGGTTGTCAGGCGGTATATCTGGGCAAGGGTGTTCGGGGATTTGCCGGGATACTGATGGCCCACCGGTTCATTGGTGTGAATCATCACCGGGACACCCCTGCTCTGACTGACCGCCATGATTGGTGCCAGCCGATCCAGGGCGTTTGTGTCCATGCCCGACTCGTAAAACGCCAGTTCTCCAACCCCGGAAAGCCCTCCGTCAAGACAGCGCTCCACCTCTTTTGCCGCGTCTTTGCCAGCTGGATCAAGGCAGCAGAAACCGATCAGTCTGTCCGGGAATCGGCTGATCGATTCCAGGATGTAGTCGTTCGTTTCCCTGGCGACATCGATGTCCTGCCAGGGAAATCCAAAGACCACCGAACGGTCGACCCCTTCGGCATCCATCACCGCAATGGATTCCTCGGCACTGACGAGGGTCGATTTGGGGGAGTCATACAGCAGTTTGAATGCAGACTCGGTTGGAAAATAATTGTGGCGGTTATCCCGGATTTTTTTCGGAAATACATGGGTGTGGATATCGATGATCATCCCAGTACTCGAATTCTGATATTGTATGTTCCTTCGGAACTGTTAAAAGTGGTTGTTATAGCCGTTGCCGAAACCATGTTCCGACAGGTTTCCAGAGAAGGTTCGAGCCTCATGAAACGGAACAGCCTTTTGAAAGGCCCTATAACCGGCCGGACCTGGATTGCCCCTTGAGGAACTTTTCAATACCATACAGTATATCATTCGAAGGAGATTTGCCCAATGTATTTTGATCAGCCGGGAAAATCAAACACCGAGGAGACTCTTATTCGGGCGTTTGAACAGGGACACAAGCTGGGACTGGATGAGGTGGTTGTGGCGTCGACCACCGGCACGACCGCCTATCGCGTGCTGGAAATTTTCACCGGGTTTGCCGTCACGGTGGTTACCTATCACTGTGGATTCCGGGAACCGTTCCAAAAGGTGATGCCCGACGCGATCCGAATGGATCTGGAATCAAAAGGCGCGGCGGTTGTTTCCGCTACCCATGCCCTTTCCGGGGTGGAGCGATCACTGTTTAAAATGTACGGGGGGCATTCCCCGGTCTTGTTGATCGCCGACACGTTGCGGCTGTTTGGCCAGGGCACCAAGGTGGCCGTGGAAGTTTCCATCATGGCCGCCGATGCCGGCGCTCTTTCCGGAAACGACGTTGTGGCCATCGGAGGATCCGGACAAGGCGCCGACACCGCACTCATTCTAAAGCCGGTCAACCAGTCAGACCTGTTTGATATGCGAATACGCGAGGTGGTCTGCAAACCCAGAGCATTCTAAAATCTATCTTACTATTTCGGAAAGGCGGGCAGCCTTCATTTTCAAGACAAGGCGGCCGAAAAGAAGAATGCCGGGTAGCTCCGGAAACCGCCACGATTGCAATTTGTCGGCAAGGTGCCTAACATTCTGACGTCAACCTTGGTGCCGGCGAAAAATCTTCCAACGGAGCCGGGAAGTAACGCATGTTTTTTATTATCGGTGGCATTTCCCCAAAGGTGAAAACCCTGGATCAGAACCCCAGGCGATGCCCCCGGTGCGGGCTCAACCAGGCCTTCACGAGCCGGGTGGATCATTACCTGAACCTGTTTTTTATTCCTCTGTTTCCTGTAAAGCGGGGCGAACCGGTGCTGCTGTGCCGGAGCTGTACCTATACTTCCCAAGATCCGCCGTTCAGAGGTGGCCATGGATACACCTCGCGGGCTTCAAACTGTTCCCATTGCGGCGGCGATCTGAAGGCAGATTATGCATACTGCCCATTTTGTGGCAAGCCGGTCTGAACCGATGGTGCGATGGTTAGCGCCAAGTGTCCAGTTGTCCGCAGAATCCGTAACGGTGTGATGAGTGTAGAAATTGGCGGGATTCTCAGAAATACCCGAAAACAGGAGACCGGAACGGCATGTGGTGCTGGTGGCACCGGAGATTCACTGGAACACGGGAAATATCGGCCGCACGTGTCTTGGCACCGGTGCGAGCCTCCACCTGATCGAACCCCTGGGCTTTTCTCTGGGAGACCGGGAGGTAAAGCGGGCCGGCCTGGATTATTGGACAGATGTCCAGGTCTCCGTGTGGGAGGATTTTAACGCATTCCGTGACGTTGTCGCCCCCCCATGCGGGAGAAATTGCGTTGTTTTCGAAGCGCGGCGGCTGCAGTTTTTGGGACATTCCCCCACGGCCCCGGATGTTTCTTGTTTTCGGTTCGGAAACCCATGGGCTTCCGGCAGACATCCTCTCTGCATATCCGGATGCCGTCTACCACATACCGATCCGCCGGAAGATCCGTTCCTTGAATCTTTCCACCGCTGCCGGCATCGCGCTCTATGAAAGCCTTCGCAGCTATCCGGACTTTCACCAATGGCTGGCGGCGGGGGAATCCTGACATTCAGGTTGCCAGCGGAAAGAATATCGTTATGCTCAAGCATACACTTGGAAATCCGTCAGAATTTGGCGACATTCTTCATCATCTCAATTGTCGGGTGGGGCTGACCGCGCTTTCGCTTTGGAAGGGCGAGAGACCCCGGTTTGACGGATACCGGCTTTATGCCGGTTTTGAGGGTTTTCTGACGAGGGAAACACTGGACCGGGTTGTCGCCATCGAAGATGAGCGCGAACGGCACCGGATCAAGTTCGCATTTATGGATCATTACCTGCAGCGGCATCTGTATTCCCACGATACGGAATTTAGAGCCTGGAGTAGCTCTGCCGCCGCCCATGTGAACGGGCAGAAGATTTATTTCCGGGAGGTGATCCCCTGGTGTCAGAAGTCGAGCACCCGTATCGAGCGATTGCAACTCCAGAAGGAGACGACGGCCCTGTGCCGGTTTCTTAAGCCATTTGCGATCAACTATTGGAAGGAATTGCTGGAATTGTTGAAGGCCGATTTTGGAATCGACGCTTACATCGATTTTTGTCAGGAAAAGAAGGGCATCGATTATCCTCTCTATTATCAACGAATTAAACAGTTTCTCAAAGACTCCGAAGGCATCTACTTTGCGGCTATGGAAAAATGGAGCCGGAATCGTTTCGGGCTGCCCCTTTCCGACCTTACCCGTTTCGATGCCATTAATCTTCTGGGGCTCAGTGAGTTCGACAGGCTCTGTCCGTCTACGCCCGCGTGGGACTATCTTCCTTTTTTTAAACATTGGGATATGGATCCCCAATCCATGGAAGGCTTAACACTGTATATGGGTACGGAGACCAGAAAAAGTGCTCAAGCCATGAGTTTTATCGTTCAGGTCCCAGAGGAAATCTATCTGGTCATGAAGCCCACCGGTGGCTGGATCGATCTGGAAACCCTCTGGCACGAACTGGGTCATGGGCTGTCGGCAGTGTATACCTCCCCCAAGCTGTCCATGTCGGACCGTAATCTCGCGGTGTCATTCAATTTGTCGGAAGCCTATGCCTTTCTTCTTCAGAATCTGACCCTGACCAGACCTTTTCTCACATCGATGGTCGGCCTAACGGATGCGGCGGCCGCGACACTCGAATTTTATAAGGAGCTTAAGGATTTTTCCAGCTTTCGCCGATACTGTGCCAAATTTATTGCAGAATACGAAATGTTCGACGAAGGAGACCTTTCCAAGGGGCAAAATTATGCGGATCTCATGAGACGGCACACCGGCTTTTACCATCAACCCGACAGTCACCTCTTCGACCTGGTACCCGAATTTTATTGTCTGGATTATCTCCTGGGGTGGATGGCGGAGTCTCTCATGCGCGAATATTTCAGCAATCGATCCGGTGCAACGTGGATGTTCCGGGCTGAAACCGGCGAGGTGCTGCGGGGCTGGTGGGCTGAGGGGAACCGTCTGGACATATTTGATTTCATGGAAGCCCACGATCTGGGCCGGCTTTCCATGGCGCACCTCTTGGCTCGATGGGAGGCGCTGTTTGATCGGTGATGACCACTACCCCGTCCGGGCTCAATATGGGGCGGTCGGATTGACAGGGACGGCGGCGTGGTTATTTTATGAGTTAATTTATTTATATAAATTTAGTAATGAAAATTTTTAATCATAAATGGAGCGGGAATGAGATTCGACAAATTCACCATCAAGTCTCAGGAACTGGTTCAAGCGGCACAGTCCTCGGCGTCACAGCGAAATAACCAGCAGATCGAGCCGGAGCATCTACTGGCTGGAATGTTGGCGGATAACGAGGGGATCTCCGCGTCGATACTCCGAAAACTGGGCGTATCCCCGGAAGGGGTCACTCGGGACGTCGAGGCCCATCTTGATCAACTTCCGAAAGTGAGCGGTGCGGCGGAGGTCTATATTTCGGCCCGCAGCAAGGCCATCCTGGACGACGCCTTTGCCGAAGCTGAAAAGATGAAAGACCAGTATGTCAGCGTTGAATACATCCTGCTGGCCATCACCGAGGAAAAGCAGGGAAGCGCCGCAAAAATTCTGGCCCGGTACGGCGTGAATCGGGACAGCATTCTGAAGGTCCTCATGGAGTTACGGGGCTCCCAACGCATAACAGATCCGAACCCGGAGGAAAAGTACGATGCACTTGAAAAATTCAGTCGGGATTTGACCCACCTGGCGCGCCTGGGAAAACTGGATCCAGTCATCGGACGGGATGAAGAAATACGGCGAATCGTTCAGGTTCTGTCCCGGCGAACCAAAAACAATCCCGTACTGATTGGAGAGCCGGGTGTGGGGAAAACCGCCATCGTGGAGGGACTGGCCCAGCGGATCGTGGCTGGAGACGTATCGGAGTCCCTGAAAAACCGTCGACTGGTGGCGCTGGATATGGGCGCCTTGATCGCCGGGGCTAAATATCGCGGCGAATTCGAAGATCGCCTGAAAGCGGTGATCAAGGAAGTAGAATCGGCGGAAGGGGAAATTATCCTGTTCATCGATGAGCTTCATACCCTGGTGGGGGCCGGCGCTGCCGAAGGGGCCATCGATGCCTCAAACATGCTCAAGCCGGCGTTGGCTCGGGGAACCCTTCGATGCGTGGGCGCCACCACGCTGAATGAATACAGGAAGTACATCGAAAAAGATGCTGCGTTGGAGCGGCGCTTTCAACCGGTATTGACCCGAGAGCCGACGGTGGAGGACACCATCTCCATACTTCGTGGACTCAAGGAAAAGTACGAAGTCCACCATGGGGTTCGGGTTAAGGATTCTGCCATCGTCGCTGCGGCAACCCTGTCGAATCGGTATATCTCGGACCGATTCCTGCCCGACAAGGCGATTGACCTGATCGATGAATGTGCCTCCAAGCTGCGCATCGAAATCGACAGTCTGCCCACCGAAATCGATGAAATACAGCGGCGCATCACCCAGGCGGAGATCGAACGGGAGGCCCTTAAAAAAGAGACGGACCCGGCCTCCCGGGAGCGGCTCGACAAACTGGAAATACAGATCGGTTCGCTCCGGGAAGAGCTCCACCAGATGAAGGCCCACTGGCAGAACGAGAAGGATCTGATCCAGAGAATCCGTAGGATCAAAGAAACCCAGGAGCAGCTCGGGGTCGAGGCACAGAAAGCCGAGCGGGAGGGAGAGTTGGCAAAGGTGGCTGAGATCCGCTACGGCCGGCTCACCGATCTCGAAAAGCAGCTCGAGGAGGCCAACACACGGCTGGCCGAGTTGCAGGACAATCGAAGAATGCTCAAGGAAGAAGTCGACGCCTCCGATGTCGCAGAGGTTATCTCGCGATGGACCGGAATCCCGGTCAGCAGGATGCTGGAGAGCGAGCGGGACAAGCTCGTCCGTATGGAAGAATACATCGAAAAAAGGGTCATCGGCCAGAGAGAAGCGATTTCGGCGGTATCAAATGCGGTGCGCCGGGCGCGTTCCGGGTTGCAGGACCCCAACCGTCCCATCGGCTCGTTTATTTTCATGGGCCCCACCGGTGTGGGGAAAACCGAGCTGGCCAAAGCATTGGCCGAGTTTATCTTCGACAGTGAGCAGGCCATGGTTCGAATCGACATGTCCGAATTTATGGAAAAGCATTCGGTTGCCCGTTTGATCGGCGCCCCTCCGGGCTACGTTGGATACGAAGAGGGTGGTTTTCTAACCGAGGCCGTCCGACGCAGGCCATATACGGTGGTGCTTTTCGACGAAATCGAGAAAGCACACCCGGAGGTGTTCAACGTTCTGCTTCAGATACTCGACGACGGCAGAATGACCGATGGACACGGCCGTACCGTGGACTTCAAAAACACCATTATCATCATGACGTCCAATGTAGGATCCCAATGGATCAACGAACTGGCGAATACCGATCGTGAAGAAATGGAACGGCGGGTGAATGAAGCGCTTCGAGCGACGTTTAAACCGGAATTCCTGAACCGCGTCGATGAGACCATTGTCTTCCATAATCTGACACCGGACCAGATTGGTGCCATCGTCGATATTCAGATGGCGCGATTGGCGGCACGCCTTGAGGAGCACAACATTGACCTCGAGCTTGCCGACAGTGCCCGGATGCTGTTGGCTGAAAAAGGCTATGACCCGGCATACGGTGCCCGTCCGTTAAAGCGGGCGATCCAGAGACACATCGAAAATCCATTGTCTCTCGAAATCCTGAAAGGGCACCTTCAGGAAGGCGGCAAGATACGCGCAATCGCAGATGACGGCGAAATCGTGTTCGACCGTATCTAACTCGGGCGTTTTATGAAGCGGATCCGGTTTTTGAAACGCTCTCGTCACAGATAAGAAGAGGCCGGGCAGGATCATCCCTGCCTGGCCTCTTCTCTTCCCAATAAAACAGCAAGCGATGTGTTGAACCTTATGATTCCCTTTTGCTTGTTGAAGTAAAGCGGAAGTCCTGCTCAGCGGGGCTGCCGGCCTCGACATTTCAATCCGCCACACCAATGGGGGACAGGCCTTTCCCCTTCTGAGCGACATCGTCGCGTTCCATAAAATCGTTGTACGATTTTATTTATGGTGAGTTAGTGAAAGAAGCCGGCAAAATGTCTCTACCCCATGGCGCCGGAAACTCCAGTACGTCCAGGGTCCCTTCCGAGAAAGCCGGGACTTCCGAAGATACGCGTGGCGGATAGGTGTAGCCTGGTTCCGCAGTTTTTAGCACCCTTAAATTGTACTGGCTCCAAAGGGACATAACCACCCGGTCCACATCGGATTCACCATTTCCTTTATCGATTAATTCAAAGTCATTGCCGATATCATGGGCTCGGGCATCATAGGACCAGATTTGAAATGAGTTCATTGCCACCCAGCCTTTTGTAAAATCCGAATTCTTGGTCCCTGGAAATAAGGTGAGCAAGGTGCCAATACCGGTCTGCAGTAAAAATCCGGATCTTCCAAAGAGCTGCAACTGCTCGTTGTTTAGACCCTCCTGGGACTGCACGGCGAAGCCGGAAGACATGGACGCCTGCGTATCCCATCTTTTGCCCTGGGATTCCAGGTATAACAGGTGACCGGCTTCATGGGCCGCGACAGACGCCAGTGCGCCGGCCACGAGCATCAGTGGCCTGGCGTCTTTGAGGTGGTTCACATTGATGCCAAAGAAGTAAAACTCATAACCGGATTTTGCGTATGCCGTGTTGAATCCCGAGGCAAAGAAGATGACACTCGCAAATAGAATCAGTTTTTTCTTCATGACGTATCCACCTTGAAATCGGGTTGTGTCCAGATAGCACTCTTGTGCCGTGCCCTTTGCTTGGGCAAAAGGTGTGCCAATAGAAGAAAAAAAGATTTTTGTTATTTAAACAGACAGATATAGGCCGGTGCGGCAATTGGGAAGGCGTTTCGATACCCGTCGGCGGCGTCGACTTGTGCGACAATTGTGTGAAGACAGGAAAGGAAAAGTAACCGTATACTACTTTCGGGTTAGATGCTGCGGGGGGTTATACAATTTCTTCCGCTGTTCTTTGCCTCATACAGCGCGGCGTCTGCAGTTGAAAGAAGTCTGTCGGGAGAGATGTCTTTGCTTGGCACGCTGTGGCAGATACCGATGCTCAAGGTGACCGACGCTTTCAATGTTGAGGGGGCTTCAAACAATTCCAGATGGCGAGATCTGTCGAGAATTCTCTGCGCTAAGTGCTCTGCGCCTTCCAATGGGGTGTTGGGCAGGATCAGGGCAAACTCGTCTCCGCCATAGCGGGCGGCCAGATCACCCGGCCGCTGAGCATTTTTGGCGACCAATTGAGCCACGGCTCGAAGCAGTTCATCTCCGGCCATGTGGCCATGACGGTCATTGAAGTCCTTAAAACGATCCACATCACACAGCATGATGCACATTTCACCATCTTCCCTGATCATCCGGCGCCACTCACGGTTGAGCTGATCGTCAAATGCCCGGCGGTTGGCGATCTGCGTCAGTCCATCTATTTTAGCGAGGATTTCAAGCTCTTCGTTGGCTTTTACAATCGCCAACCGGGCTTTTTCATATGCCGTGACGTCGTTTAACACGACGATTTTTTTATCTCCGGCGCTTCCGGCCGCAATGGCCTTCATGTTGATGAATTTCCCGTTTTGCTCAAACTGCGGCATCTGTGCCTCTGTCGGGAAAGCCGCAGCCTCCCCCGCAAGGATGGATGAGACAAGGGGTCGATTTTCCTCGGTAAATAGTTCGATGAAGCCATTCCCCAGGAGCTGCTCGCGGGGAAGAGAGAAATACGTTGATGCTGCTGAATTTGCAAAAATAATTCTACCCTCTGCATTGATTTCCAGAATTCCGTCGGAAATGCTTTCCAGCATGATTTCAAAATGCCGCTTGATTACCAGAAGCTCTTCGGTGATGCCGCGAGGGTAAAGATTCTCCAGCCCGAACACCGGCATTTCAATGTCCGACTGCATCAGACTTTCCGACAGATCCAGTGCGGTGAGAATATTCTCACCCATCTCTGCCAGGGGGCCTTTGGCAATGCAGGCATTCACACCGAGTTCCTCAATATTGCAGGCTTCCTCAGCGGCGATGGCCGAAAGAACAAATATCGGGACGTTTTTTAGCGCTGGCATTTTGCGAAGAATGCGGCAGAGAGAGGCGCCATCAATATTGGGCATGATCAGATCGACAAAAATATAATCCGGCTGGAATTCCCGCAGCATATCCAGAGCCACAAGCCCGTCGTCGGCGGTCTTCACCGAGTAATTGTGTTTCTCAAGCAGATCGGCCGCATATTTTAACATGACCGGATGATTGTCCACCAATAAAACGTTTTCTTTTTTTACACGTGTCATGGCTACGCTATTTGTTTGGTATTCTTTTGAAAACCGCTGCCAGCGGGTGCGACGGAACTCTTAAAAGGGGATTTTCTACTTATAGCGCATTGTACCCGATAGGTCAAAAACATCTGTATGGACGTGCTCAGCAACCGGTACGTGGCAATAGGGCCTGACAACCGTCGCCGGGCTTAGGGATTCAGCTTTTTTTGAATGGATCGGATCCATGGTTCCAGACGGTTCCTGTGTTTCGGTGGAATCATCAACACTGGAATCGGACTGTTCGAAATAAGGCCCTGGGCGGAACAGAGATGATGCCCCTGCCGATAGCGACGGCGATTGATTTCAGTTTCGAAGAATAAGAGGACATCGGCCAGATTGCCGGAGCACCCCGTGGTGTCGATGTGCTCGATGAATTGTAGGAATACGGTGTTCACCGAGACCGTAAAATCGTCCATTTCCGCGTACCCGGTGTCGGTGCACCGGCTCTGTGACACCATGCACCGGCACCCGAAGGGACGGAACAGGTAGGCCGCACACGCAGATTTGGATAGGATGGAACATCGTGTGTTTTCCGGAGCAGTGGACTCTTCCGGCGGCTCCAGGCCCTGCATGCAGATTTTTGCCAGGCCGTTGGTGGTCATTTTCGGAATGAAACGGGAGGACCCGATATCGGCTCGGAGAGTCGCGAAGATGTCCTGATGATATGCAGCAAGATGCTCTGCCAGACCGTAGCCCTCCAGGGTTGTGAGGACGACATTGCGGGTGCAGCAGTCCGCGCATCCTTTGGCACAGGCGATCTCCAACTCAGCGGTGACTTCTTCATACACCCCGTATAGTGTTTCCAGCTGTCGCAGTTTATCGTTGAAGCGCATTGAGCACAATCCTTGGTTGCCGCCCAATCACAGAATTTGATACAAGCGGGTTCAACAGCGTCGCCTGGACGTTGCACCAAATGGCGGCGTTCATACCTTGGCAACAATAGCCGAAAGAGAGGGACCATGGCCAGCGATGTTTACTTTATCGATTTTAGAGCGACGGTAAAAGAAAATTTTATTCAAAAACTGGAGCGCCTGCTGCAGGAGGCCGGAATCTCACGCATCGTCAAGGATCGGGATCTGACTGCGGTAAAGATCCACTTCGGAGAACGGGGCAACATGGCCTTTATCCGGCCGGTGTATATCGGGAAGGTGGTGGAATGTATCAAGACCGCCGGCGGTGTCCCCTTTTTAACGGATGCCAACACGCTATATGCGGGAGCTCGTGGCGACTCCGTGCACCACCTGGAAACCGCGTTTCGAAACGGATTTGCGTATTCTGTGGTAGAGGCGCCCGTGATTATTGCCGATGGTCTGCGGGGAAAGTCCGAATCCGTTGTGCCGGTGGAGGGGCATCGACTGTCCGAAGTGTATATCGGGACCGATATTGTCGAGGCGGACGCTCTGATCTCCGTTGCCCATTTCAAGGGGCACGAGCTGTCCGGATTCGGCGGGACCCTTAAAAATGTCGGCATGGGGTGCGCCTCCCGAAAGGGAAAGATGGTCCAACATACTTCGGTGGCGCCGGAGATAAAGGAAGAACAATGCATTGCTTGCGGAGAATGCGCCGATCATTGTTCGCAAGATGCGATCGCTGTGAATGAAGCATATGCCGAGATCGATACCGAACGGTGCATCGAATGCGGCGAGTGCATCCTGATATGCCCGGAAGAGGCCGTCCAGATCCAGTGGAACCAGTCGATACCCGTGCTCATGGAGAGCATGGTCGAGTACAGCTTGGGTGTATTGAAGAATAAAGCGGACAAAGCCCTTTTCATCAATTTTATCGCGGATGTGTCTCCGGGCTGTGACTGTATGGCGATGAATGATGCGCCGATTGTAAGAAATATCGGTGTCCTCGCATCCCTCGACCCGGTGGCCATCGATCAGGCTTCCGTCGATCGGGTCAACCAGGAACCGGCCCTTCCGGACAGCTGCCTGGAGGTCAATACCGGCCCCGGGGAGGACAAGTTTCGGGGGCTTTATCCGGAGGTCGACTGGAGTATCCAGCTGGAATATGCCGAAAAGATGCGGCTCGGCTCCAGGGATTACACGCTGAGAAGAATATAGCTCAGACAGAGAATAGGAGTCCAGGGATCGCAGATTTACGATGCAAAGGATTCAAGGATTCAAGGGGCCAAGGGGTATAGTGATAGTGGATTTTAATCTCATATTTATTAAAAACAGATTACTTCAATATTTCACTCGAACCCTTGGATCCTCGACCCCTTGAACCCTCATTGAACAGCTTGACTTGTCGGAAAAGGTCCGCTTTTTCCGATGGTTTGGTTGTAAACTTAAAACTGTCAGTTAGCGAGAGCAGCTGGACCCACAACCGCTTCCCGCGGACTGGGCCTGGACCAGCCGTTCGATATCTCTGTCGTAGTAAACGACGTCTGCTAAAAGACGCGCGTTGGCGAACCAATCGGCGTATCGGCTCTGTTTGTCGAAATCGCTGGTGAGTCCGGCAATCACGTTTTCATCCACGTAGGTCTCGATCAGCACCCTGTTTTGAAATCGCCTCATGAAGTATTCGAAGGGATAGCCGTTTTCTTCGAGAGCGGACTTCAGCTTGCTCCGGCTCATGCCCCTTTCGTTTAAAAACGCGTTCATTTCCTGATCCAGTTTCGAGTCGTTCATTTTATAACCGGCCCGTTGAACTTCCTGGAGTTGTATTCCTTCGTCGATGAGTTTCCGGGCGATTTGATATTTTAAATTGTCCAGCAGTCGGGCCCCCCGGGGGTCCGAAAAAACACCTTTTCCATAGGCGGCTTCGTATCTGCTCCTGGCATGGGCCAACTCCGCTTCGAAATCGGGTCTCGGTATTTCCAGGCCGCCGACCGATGCGATAGCTGTTTTCGCCCTGATATCCGCGGTCCGACGCTCATCGGTGAGTGTGTCGGCATCGACAACACGGGCCACGGTGGCCTTGTAGCCGCTGTTTGTAATGGCCTGGGCGAGTTTTTCGACATCACCGAGTTTGTCTCGGTCGAATGTGACCGAGGCCATTCCGGAGGACATATCGACCTGAATGTCTTCGATTCCCTCGAGACCAGCCAGACTTGTTTTGATGGTGTACACACAGCCTGAACAGGTCATTCCCTCCACATTGAGCACAACTTTCGAGAGAGTTCCGGAATCTGACCCGGTTCCATAGGAAGCGACGTCGGTGGAAAGCGCCAAAGCGGCTGCAACGAAAACGGCCATCAAAACAGCGCAGGTGACAATCGTGCGTTTCATGAATGGTTCTCCTTTCAATTAAGATGCTTTCTCACAAATTAGTTAGGCGGCACGAATCGCAGGAGCTTTTTTTCGTGGCGATTCCAATGGCTCGGCAGCTCCGTTGTTCACCAGGCGGCCATCTGACATTTCCAACCGACGTCTGGCATATCCGGCGCATTCGGCGCTGTGGGTCACCATGATGACGGTTGTTCCGGCTTCATTCAGGCGTTGCAGCAGTTCCATCACCTCCTGGGTGTTGCGGCTGTCCAGGTTGCCCGTGGGTTCGTCGGCCAGCAGGATCGGCGGATCATTGACGATGGCTCGGGCGATGGCCACCCGCTCTTTTTCCCCGCCGGAGATCTGGTTCGGCAGCCGCTTGGCCTTTGTCTCGAGGCCGACCCAGGACAGGGCCTGCATGGCCATGGTCTCCTTTTCACGTCGTCGCAGTCGGACGGTGGTCAGCGGCAGCATGACATTCTCAATAACATTCAGATAGGGCACCAGATGAAAGCTCTGGAATATGAAACCGAGAAATTCTCTTCTGAAATCGGCCCGCTGTTCCTGCCCGAGGTTGTAGACGTCGATCCCATCGACGGTATAAACGCCCCCGGTGGGTGTGTTCATGGCTCCCATGATCGATAGAAGGGTCGATTTTCCCGCCCCGGATTCGCCCATGACGGCCACAAATTCTCCTGCTTCGATCATGAAGCTGACGTCGGTAATGGCCATGACGGTGGAATCGCCGGATCCGTAAGCTCTGGTTAATTGATCGGCTGTAATAAAATCCATTGGATTCTCCATAGTTAACGTGTCTCGCGATGTTTCTGCCGGAAGGCGTACCGGCAGTCGTGATCGTTTCAATTTACATGGCCTTCAGGGCGTCGTTGGGATCCATGCGAGATGCCAGAAACGCTGGATAGGCGCTGGCGATCAATCCCACGGTGACAGCGATAAGGAGCGCGCTGCCGGCCAGGGCCGGATCCATTATGACGCCGCTGGAATGACTGTCGCTCAGCAGCCGTAGACCCAGAGCCGCTCCTAGAATCCCGACACCGTAGCCGATCAATCCGGCAAGAAAGGAAACAATCCCGGCTTCCAGGAAAATGATTTGCATCACGTTGCGTTTTCGAAACCCGATGGCGCGAAAGATCCCGATCTCCTGCCGCCGTTCCCGGACGCTGCCCATGAGGGTAACCAGGACCACCAGTCCGCCGATCAGCACGATGACTGCGGAAATGCCGAAGGAAAATTTCTTGAACTGTCCGAGGGTCTCCATACGGCCTTTCACAACGCTTTGGATGGCCATGACCTTGGCCAGCGGCATGGCGCCGGAGATCTGGCGGACCATATCGGTGATCGGACAGTCTTTGCATAGTGCGGCAACTTCCACCATGGAGACCACGCCGGATTTTCCAAGCATGGCCTGGGCGGTGCCCAAATCGGTAAAGATCAACTGGTCATCCTGGGACCCGGTGGGTTGGAGAATACCGGCTACCGTGATCGGCTGACCGTCGACCATGACGGTTCCGCCGGTGGCGATGCCGAGGACCCGAGCGACCTCGGAGCCCAGAAGGGCCTGGTTGCTCCGGGGATACGCGCCGGCGACTTTCCACCAGGGTTTGAGGATCTCGGCAGCCTCGAAATCAACCCCGGCCATCAGTACGCGGCGTCCGCCCGTGTCTACACCCCCCAGTACGATAGGACCTACGGCCGCAATATTTTTATTGTTTTTGATGGAACCGATTTTCAGGACTTCTGCCTGCCGGATTTCCTGCATTTCATAGGAAACCCCGCCGAGGGTGATACCGCCGTAAGACAGGGCAAGATTGTCGGTCCTCGGGACGATGAGGATGTTTGCCCCGTACTTTTCAAGTTTCTCGTTGATATCGGCGGTCATGGCATCGACGTAGCTGATGATCGCTACAACCGTGGCCACCCCGATGACAAGGCCCGCCAGGACAAATGCGGCCTTTCCCTTACGCCGCAACAGATTCTTTATGGCAATATCCTTGATTCTCATCGATTATGCCTTTCCGGAAAAATTGAAGTATTGCCGGCCCTCGAGGATGTCGTTGACCTGGAGAACAAGCTGCTCGCCCTGGACCGTGCGGGTTAACGGGGCCGGGTTGCAGCCTCCCTTGACCTCATTGACGAGAACCGACGCAAACCGCCGGCCGCAATTACGGCAGACCATGTGGTCGCCATCCTGGTAATATCCTTTTCCGGAAGGCCAGCAGACATCACACGCATCGAATGCCGCCCGGATAATGCCATCGGAACTTTTCAGGATGAAGTACTTTACAGTGATCCCGTCCGAAGTCTTGTACTCGAAGTGGCGGGCTTGGCCGTCGTTGAATTGGCTGACCGGATAGCTGACATGGGTTGCCGTGCTTGCCGAAGGAGCGGAGGAGGAAGCGGTCGCGGAGACCGTGTTTGTGTTTCCCAGGCCGATATACGCCGCTGTTCCCCCAATCAGCAGTACAAGTGCCACAGACGCAATAATGAGGGGGGTCTTGCTCTTGTTCTGGGAGCCGAGAACCGCTGCTTTTTTATGCTTCATTTTTTCGGAATGCGTTTTCGCTTTATGTTTTTTGGACATGGGAAAGATCTCCTTAATCGTGGATCGATGGATTCAATACAGCATGACGCCTGAGAGTATGGATTGCGAAATCTTTCCAATCAGGCGCAGATAAATTGACTTTTTTTAGCGATTAAACAGGGAATTACAGATGCAGAAGGATCAACATAGGAATGACATGTGGGACAGATATGCCGGGGGCAAGGCGGATTGGAATCCACCTCCTTGCATGGCTTGTGCGGCTCGATCGCCTGAAACGATCGAAATGGTATCCCAAATGTTGTTTCCGGACACCAACGGGGTTGGAACGTCCACCCGAGATGGGGAAATCGCCACTTCGAATGTGCCGGGAAGCGGGGTCGATGCTAGGGTACAGGGGATCTCGCTGTCCGGTTGACAGCAACACCCGTGGTCCGACCGCAGCTGTGTCATGGGGCCTTGGTGGTCTGACATGGAAGGACCGTGACAGTAACACGGATGGTCTTCACAAGGTGGGCCTGCGATTCCTGCCAGTGCGGCAGGGGATGCGGCGACCAGCACCGCCATTATGATTGAAACAATCCGAATCAGCATAAGCAAACCAGTAATAGGAATGATTCCTAAATAGCTATTTTCCCCTGTTCTGTCAAGCGGAAACTAATTTGTGATGGGAGATCGTCTCCCCGCTTCGGGATCACCGAGACTATAAATGAGTAGAATGCTGACCGGCTCGGAAATTGTGGAAAATGGTGTAAAACGTCTTATCATTAACTAATTTTACGATATTTCATAAGGTGTGGGCCGGCATCGGCCCATCGACAGGAAATGTCCATGGCTCTGCATATGTGGAAATCACGCTCCATTCGAACACACACCGGCATCCTGGTGCTGATGGTGATGACCGCCCTGATGATCGTACCCGGGGTGTTCGGGCAAACCGTCCCGATACCGCAAATCCGTCATGATCTGCGCATTGCGTTGCACCCGGAGAGCCATCGGCTTGATGGCCGAGACGAGCTGATTGTATCCACAAACGGATCTCCCACATTGACCTGTTTCCTGGCGGGACATGCCGATCTGACCGCTGTGGAAATCAACGCTTCCCCTGCAGAGTATCGTTTTTCCGGGGGGCGGCTGCAGATTGCGATTCCGAAGGCCCTAAGCGGTGCGCGGTTCCGTCTGACCATCGGCTATTCGGCTGTGTTTAACGATTCTGTCCCGGAAATGCCGGTGAATACCGACAACCCGGGTTACGGTGTTACGGGCATTATATCCGAAAAAGGTACTTTTCTCCTGGCCGGAGCCGGATGGTATCCGCAGATCCACTCAGAGCGGACAGCGTTTCGAATCCAGGTGGACGCACCGAAAGGTATGGTTGCCGTTACGGCAGGTCGCTCCCTGGGGCGACGGACCGAAGGCGATCGGACGGTGTCGGAATGGCAGATCGAACAGGCCGCGAAGGGACCGGCTCTGAGTGCAGGCCGCTATACGGTGACCGAACGTGACCTGGGGGATCTGTCCATTGCCACTTATTTTTTCGAAATGACCCAACCGCTCGCGAATCGTTATCTGGATGCGGTGGAACGATATATCCGGATGTATGAAGAGCTGTTCGGGCCTTATCCCTTTGAAAAATTTGCGGTCGTCGAGAATTTCTTTCCGACCGGCTATGGATTTCCGTCATACACATTAATGGGGGGTCGGGTGCTCAGGTTGCCCTTTATCATTACCACAAGCCTGGGGCATGAGATCGCCCACTGCTGGTGGGGAAACGGTGTTCTGGTCGACTACGACCGGGGAAACTGGAGCGAAGGCCTGACCTCCTACGTCTCCGATTACCTGTACAAGGAGCAGGTGTCCGAGCAGAACGCTGCCGAGCATCGCCGGCAGTGGCTTCGGAACTACGCGACCCTCGTGGATGCATCCAATGAATTTCCGTTGTCCGCATTCACAAGCCGGGTCGACAATCCGTCTAAGGTGATCGGTTACGACAAGGGTGCCATGGTGTTTCACATGATCCGTCAGACGATCGGCGAAGCGGCATTCTGGGGGGCACTTCGGGATCTTTACACTGAAAAACGCTTCCAAAAAGCCTCCTGGACCGATTTTCAGCTGGCATTCGAACGCCGAAGTTCATGCGATGGCGGTCCATGCCGTCTGGATCGGTTTTTTGACCAGTGGGTCACCCAGAAAGGGTTACCTCAGCCCGTCCTGCAAAATGTACAGCGCCGAAAGAATGCCGACGGAGAATGGCGCGTCACCGGGCGTGTCCTGCAGGATTCACCCCCCTTTGATGTCCGGTTAACACTGGCGCTCAATTCTACTGGCGGAAACGTGTTTCAAACCATATCCCTGAAAAATGCCGAAACCCGCTTTGAAATGCCGTCCCCTGGAAATCCGCAATCTCTTCAACTGGACCCCGGGGCGGATGTCTTCAGGAAGCTGTTCCCCTCGGAAATTCCCGAATCCGTCAACTCCATCAAGGGGGCTGATACGGTATTGATGGTTCTCACCGGGCAGGCCGGCGCGGATGCCAAGGACATTGCCGGATTGCTGGTGCGGTCTTTTGGTCTTAAAAATGCCGGCTGGATTTCCGAGACGGAGCTGAGTCCCCGGGTGATGAAGGCGCATGACCTGGTATTTATCGGATTGCCGAAGGACAGAACGCTGGTATCCGGCATCCCCTCTCCGGTCACCGTTGAGGGGCTAGAATTTACTGTGGGCAACCGCCGGTACAGCGCTCCCACAGACACCCTGTTTGCCGCGTTCCCTCACCCGGCCAGCGACAACCGGGCGGCCGCTCTTCTTTTCTCCCCCGGGGGAAGTTTGGATGTCCGGACCACCATGAAATTGACCCATTACGGCCGGTACAGCTACCTGGGGTTTCAAAACGGTAAAAATGTGGAGAAGGGGACATGGCCGATTACGGCCTCTCCCTTGATCTTCACCTGGCAGTAGGGTCAAAAAGAGGTTTCCTGGATGTCACCGCGAAGACCGCCCGCCGCCGCCGAAGCGATCGACGTCGCTCCTGGCGCAGTGACGGGACACGATGGCGCGGCAGGTAAAAACGGAATAACATCAGATAGTAATATCTGGAAGAAAGAGGTGGCGTAAAGATGAAGAAGCGTGGTTATATCGGCTTGACGAGCATCCTATTGGTCGGTTTATGTGCAGCATTGGTAACTGCTGGATTACGCGTAGAAAATCCTCAATTATACGATCTGTCCGGAAAGAAGTCGATTTCTCTACAGCAGCTGTCCGGTGAACTGAAGAACAAGAACATTGTTCTGGTCGGCGAACATCACAACAATACCCGACACCATATAAACCAGCTTGAGGTGATACGGGCGTTGGACAAGGCCGGTGCGCAGGTCGCCATCGGCATGGAGATGTTTCGAAGCGACAGTCAGAAATACCTGGAGCGGTGGGTGGCCGGAGAAATGTCGGAACGGGAATTTGAGAAAGTCTATTATGCCAACTGGAACTACGATTGGGCCCTGTACGCTCCGATTCTTCGATATGCGCGGGATAACAACATCCCGGTATTGGGACTCAACGTGTCCAGGGAGATCACGAGTCAGGTGGCACGCTCCGGTTTCGAGTCCCTGTCTGACGAGCAACGGGGAAAACTCAAGGATGTGGCCTGCCGGGTAGACAAGGTATACATGGAGTTCATCAAAAGGGCGTACGGTGCCCACGCCCACGGAAATATGAATTTTGAACACTTCTGCGAGGCACAGCTTGTCTGGGACAATATCATGGCGATTAACTCCCTCGAGTATATCCGGAAGAATCCCGGCAGCACCGTCGTTGTTGTCGCCGGAAACGGCCATGCATGGAAGGGCGGCATCCCGACCCAGCTGGACAACAGATCTTTCGCGGATTACGCCGTCATTCTTCCGGAAATACCCGACGTGGTGGAGAAGGGAACCGTGAGCCTCAGGGATACGGACTACATCTTTCTATAGTAATAAAATCGCTTCACGATTTCATTTTTAACTTGATAACTCCCTGTAGCTTGTTGCAGGGTGTCCTTTGGTTCCCTCTCCCCGCGGTGGGAGAGGGTTAGGGTGAGGGGATTAAGAATAGATATCCTCCCCTTTGATACCCCGCAGCTTGTTGTAGCAAAGCGGAAATCCCGCCCTGCGGGGCTGCGGGGCTTCATTAAGGCCGACCGCCATGAACTATTGTACCCACTGTGCGACCCCTCTTGTGCAACGTGTGCCATCCGGTGATGACCGGCTCCGACATGTGTGTGACGCCTGTGGCACCGTTCATTACCGGAACCCGAAAGTGGTGGTAGGCACAATTCCCAGGTATCGTAACAAGATTATTCTGTGCCGAAGGGCTATCGAGCCGCGCTATGGGTTCTGGACCCTTCCGGCCGGGTTTCTTGAAACGGGAGAGAGTCTGGCAGAGGGGGCCAGGCGTGAAACGATGGAAGAGGCCGGTGCCCGGGTAGATGGCTTGATTCCCTACGCCGCGTTCAACATTACATTTGTGAGCCAGATTTACTTCATGTTTCTTGCCGACATGGTCTCTTCCGAATTCCGGGCCGGCCATGAAAGTCTGGAAGTCCGGTTGTTCACCGAAAATGAGATTCCCTGGAGCGAGATTGCCTTTACCGTGATTCGAGAAACCCTGAAACGGTACTACAGGGACCTCCAGGATGGACGCTTCGAGTTTTACATGGGCGACATTCAGAGAAGGGCGTGAAAACAATCACCTTTTGGGGACACAAGGGTCTCCACTCTGCCCACATTTTTGTGCGCCCCACCCCACGGTTCTGCTCTAATGACCTTTCGAAAAAGCCACACCCTGGACCATACCTTCATTCGGACCATATTTTTGGCAGCTGCTATAAACAATTGATTACAATAAGTTGTTATATTCCACCCCTCTGTGGCGAGTCCGGCACAGAACGTGCAGTAATCATTCCCTGGTGAATCCATAAATCCGCGTGTTTCCGGAAGGAATTCCAATGGACCGGTTCTTTTGTCGAAAATGTGGTTTTACACAAACCGGTACCCGGATCGGTGAGATTCAGGTGCATTGCCCCAAATGCGGGGACCCGCTTCGGTATGAAAAGGATGTTTGGCCCGCTGTCGAAGGAGAGGTGCACGTCGCCGGCCCGGTGCCCCCGGGGGAGAACCGCTACCCGTTTGAATTTTCAGGCAACGCAAAAGAATATTTCAGGATCTGGATCGTAAACCTGTTTCTGACTGTCATCACCGGAGGGATTTATGCCGCGTGGGCCAAGGTTCGCACCCGACGGTATTTATATGCCAGCACCCGCCTGGCCGGCCACAGCTTTGACTATGTGGCCTCGCCGACGGCCATTCTCAAAGGCAACCTTATCCTCGGCTTCGGGTTGGCGTGCTACTTTTTGACCCGTTCCTACAAGCCCGAACTCATGGGCGCCGTTGTTATCCTGGCCTACATTGTACTGCCTTTTTTGGTCTGCAAATCGCTGCGGTTTTTTGCCCGAAATTCGATTTATCGAAACATTCGATTCCGTTTTGCCGGATCGCTGAAAGAAAGCTACAAGACCTATTTTCTCTTCCCCATTCTGATTCCACTGACACTTGGCGTGATCTTTCCCTTTTGGGGATATCTCAAAAAGAAGTTTTTCTTTGGGCACCTGGGATACGGCACGTCCGATGTCGACTTCGATGCCAGGCCCGGGGTATTTTACAAATACTATGCCCTTGCGTCCATCCTGATGATAATTCTCGTGGCCACCGCGATATTTTTCTTTATGTTCGTTTTAACCGGTTCTGCCATCTTTGCCGGAGAGGTGGGCGGGGATGGGGACCGCCCATCGAACGTGTTTTTCTATATCGGATTTCTCATGAACGGACTGTTTCTGCTTTCCGCCAGTGCGGTCCAGCAGTTCGTTTATGCCAAGCTGAACAATTACTGCTTCAACCACACCCGGCTGGGGCGGGTGCGGTTTGAGAGCAGCATTCGAGCGGATGAACTGATATGGATTCGCCTTACAAATATCTTCGCGATCATAATATCGGTCGGCTTGCTGATCCCGTGGGCAAAAATTCGAAGAACCCGATACATCCTTTCCAGAATCACGATTCTGACCCCGGGAAGCCTGGACGAATTCGTTTCTGAGGACGAGCATGATGTTAGCGCACTGGGAGAAGCGGCCACCGATTTCTTCGATCTTGAAATCAGCTTATGACAACATTCACGGGAACCTACTTTGACGGAAGAACATCTGCCGGAAGGCATGTGTCCGTATCTTTCAACGGATCGACCGTATCTGTCCGGAACGACGAGGACGGGTTTTATGTGGAAGTGCCGCAGGAGCAGGTCGATATCACGGCCCCGCTCGGCCGGACAACGCGGGTGATTACATTTGCCGACGGCGCACGGTTGGAAACAGACGATCACGCGGCGGTATCCACCCTCGAACAGATGGTCCGGAAAAATCGGTATGCGCAGATGTTGGATGCACTGGAGCGTCGCTGGCCGCTGGTACTGGCGAGTCTGGCGGGGATAGTGGCGGCGGTGCTGGTGACGATCCATGTGGTCATCCCGGTGATGGCGGACAAGGCATCCCGTCTTGTTCCGGCAACCATCCTGGACGGGGCCAGCAAGCAGACGCTAACCATGCTCGACGCACGTTTTTTTGGCCCGACGACCCTGGACCGTGAAACCACGGCGTCCCTTGAAAAGATCTTCAACGAACTATTAGCGGATGTGGGCGGCGCTTCGTTCAGTTACCGTCTTGAGTTGAGAAACAGCCCCATCATCGGGCCAAATGCATTTGCCCTGCCTTCCGGGACGATTGTTGTGACAGATCAGCTCGTGGCGCTCGCAACAGACGATCGTGCGCTTGCCGGTGTCCTGGCCCATGAGCTGGCACACGTGGAACAGCGGCACGGGTTGCGCAGTCTGTTTCAGAATGCCGGCGTGTTTCTGTTGATCAGCCTTCTGGTCGGAGATGTCACATCCGTCACGTCCATGGCCGCCACCATGCCGACACTCCTGATTGAATCGGGATACAGCCGGGACTTTGAAGAAGAGGCCGACCTGTTTGCCGGTGAGTACATGACGCAAAAGGGCTGGGGCACCCGGCCGTTCAGAGATATCCTCCAGTCTATGGCGAAAGAGGTCGGCGATTCCGAGGTTCCCTCCTTTTTCCTCACCCACCCCGGTACGGATGACCGCCTCGCGCATTTACGAAATCTTGACGATCCGTGATGGAGCAACGGCACCGTTATCGGTATCGGAATCGAGACGGAATGGCCAATTTCAAAGGCGATTCCGATTACGATCAACCGATCACCGCAAAGGCGCAGAGATCGCAAAGTATCAATATTATTTTGCTTTTCGCTGATAGGACGAAAAGCAAAATTGTTACTCATCCCAAGAGATGGGCGTTTAATCCGTCTGTGAGATTCATTTCTTTCAGAATCCCCCTCTCAGGGATTCTGAAAAACTAATAATTTCTCTGCGAACTTCGCGTCTTTGCGGTAATCCTTTAATCTTACGAGGCGCAGCGGTCGCAGAGGTGATGTTCCTTTTTGCATTTCGCTGACCCTTCGAGTGCCTCCCTTCGACTGAGCTCCCTTCGGCTCCGCTCAGGACAGGCAGGACAGGCAGGCAAACGGGATGCAGGATCCAGGATACAAGATACAGGGGTTAGGAGATTTGGAGAGCTGGATTCTGGTTTCTCGATACTTGCCCGTCCGCCTGGGGCGGATAAACCTCTGGCGGGCTGGATGCTTGAAGTCAGAGGCTTGCCCGTCCGCCTGAGGCGGATAAACCTTTGGCGGGTCGGATGTCGGATGTCGGATGGCAGAGGACAGAAGGCAGAGGACAGCTAAGACATAAGGACACACGGGCTAACGGGCCCACGGGCTAGCGGGCAAACGCACAAGCCCTTCCGCAGGCTCAGGACAAACAGGACATAGAGGGCGAAATGCAAACCGATCGTCTGGAAAAATACATATAAATTCAATATGCTGCTGGGGCTCTTTCCCCGAATCCCCCTCTCAGGGATTCGGGGAAAAATACAGTTCCTTTGCGTCCTCTGCGACTCTGCGGTCATCGTTTCCTTATGTCTGCAAACGGAACATATTTATGACAACCACTATAAATTCTGAGAGTTGCTCCAACCATCAAGAGGGAAGCCGATGCAGGCAGGGCCGGCCTTCTTGACATAACGCCCCTGATCGGTCATTTGAACCCATGAGCCGGTTCCGTCGGAATATATTGACGGCTCCGCTGCATATCGGGATGTGCCCGACGACGGCACAAAACGCCGGTTTTCCCCGCTACCGGTCTTCTGTAGCAGTTTCCATAAATATGTTCCGATTGAAGGTAGGGGCCAGGATGTGGATTTTTCTCTGCAAGATGAATCTTACGGCGTCATACCGGAGCTTCTCCGCTTGAACGGGTTTGGCAAAGGCACACGACGCTTTCCCGCAACGGCCCAGGAAAGCATCGTTTTCCTCCATCCGATACGTGATGTACGGGTGCCGTCGTTATGGCTGAGGCGAATTTTTCACATCTTGCAGAGAAAAATCCACACCCTGGACCTTGAGTCAGGTTTCGGAACGAAATTCTGACAATCGCTATGAAGGGAATTCTCATCCATGGCCACTCCGGTTCGTCTGAGCCTGTCCGGGCCGGCCGCTACTGCCGGCAGTTGTCTGGTACTCTTTGCGGCGAGCCTGGTGCTGCGCCTGCTGAACCTCGGCCGTCGTGACCTGACACTGGACGAGACATGGTCCTATTTTTTGGCCCAGGGCTACAGCCTGAAGGAAATACTGTCCCCGTTCACCGAGATTCTGTACAGCGACGTGCACCCCCCTCTGTTTTACGTGATTTGTAAACTATGGCGGGTCACCGGATACGGGGCGGTCTATGATCTCACCGGCGACATGGAATTCGCGTTCCGATTACCGTTTGCCGTGATCAATGCTGCGGTAGCCCCTGTACTATTTCTGATCGGCAGACGACTTCACGGCAGCCGGCTTGGCTGGGTGCTGGGAAGTCTCCATGTGGTCAATTCATATTCGATCCAGATGGTCCACCAAACCCGGATGTATCCGGTGGTCGAGCTGTTGGCGGTCATCGGCATCTTGAGCTGGTTGGCGTTCCGGGAACGGAGTGACAGCAAGGCGATATGGGCACTGGCCACATGCTCTATCCTGATGCTGCTCACCCAGTATCTCTGCGCCTTTTACCTCATGGTGTTGTGGGCAATGGTCGGTTATGCCGGCCGGCGGCGGCCGTTTCGTGTACTGACGGCGTTGCTCGTGGCAGCACTCGGCTTTGCCTGGTGGAGCCCGGCGCTGCTGCACCAGCTTCAAACAGAATCGGCCGCCGCCGGTTCGTCCGGTTCTTCCATTCTGATCATTCCCTACACCCTCTACCAGTTTCTGCTCGGAGACCGGTCCCTGACGTATGCAACGACCCAGCTTTCCGGATTGAACGGCGCGACAGTCGCCGTTTTCAGTATCGTTGGGCTTGGAACGGTCTGGGCGGCATGGCGGGAGCGGGACCGTCTGCCGCATATTGCCGGTATCGGGCTTCTCGGCGTTGGAAGTATCGGACTGTTATGGATCGGTACTTTCTTTGTTCCCCGGGTCTTTTATGCAACCTATTACGCTATTTTCGCTCTTCCGGCGCTGTTGGTTGTGGCCGGTGCCGTACTGGCGGCGGGCCGGCGTGGTGCAGCGCTTTTCGGATCGGCGATACTCCTGCTGGTGGTCGTCGCCAACCTGTCGACACTGACCGCTTTTTACGACAACACGCTATTTCCCTACGAACCATGGAAAGCAGCCTGTCGGGAGGTGCGTGACCGACAGATCGATAGGGTCGCCGTTTATACACCCCACTTGGAACCCTTGATCCGGCTCTACGGTAACGGACTGATTGCCGAACCGCTGCCCTATGCCTGCAGCGACTGGTCCCCGAAGTTGCACGACTGCGATGCCAAAGAGCCGGTAGCCCTGGTGATCAGCCACGACCGCGGCCAGGGGGATTGCTATGCCGAGCAATTCCGGAACTGCTTCGGACCGGCCCAAGAACGCATTTCGTTGCATGGCATTGAAATGTCGTTTTTTGGTGCAGGGTCATGATGGCGGCAACCCTTTCCGCTTGGGGTTTGCCCGACCACGGCACAGAACGCTGGTGCTCCCCATCACCGTTCTCGTAAAGGGAATTCTTTTCCATTCAATGGATTAACCCTGGGGAGAACACCAATCGGTCATACCGATGACGAAACCGCTCTTTCCGCCCGGACGGCTTCCCAGCCAAGAAGAGCCTTTTTTCGGGCAGGGCCTTCTCCGTAATTTCCAAATTCACCCATTTTTCGGATGACGCGGTGACAGGGGATCAGAAAGGGGATCGGATTTGCCCCGACCGCATTGCCGACAGCCCGAGCCGCGTTGGGCATGCCGAGATGTCGGGCGATGTCCTGGTAGGTAACGGCGCTTCCCAGGGGGATTTTCAGCAGAGCTTCCCAGACCTGTAATTGAAAATTCGTTCCCTTGATATAGAGGTACAACGGTGACGGGTCGTGTTGGGCAGTGCCACCAAATACTTTTTCGGAAAGGCCTCGGGTTTTTTCCGAATCCTGTGACAGCTCCGCTTTTGGCCATCGTTGCTGCAGCCATTCGACGAGCCGGATTTCGTTATGGTTGTTTACAAATCGCAGACCACAGATGCCCCGTTTCGTCACGGCCAGAAGGCATTTGCCAAATGGCGACGGATGAAACCCGAAAGCGATGCGGATTCCTTCTCCCTGGCGTTTGAGCTCCCCGGGAGTCACCGCTTCACTGGTGACCATAAGGTCGTGCAGACGGCTTGGGCCCGAAAGCCCGGCGTCATGCGCGGCGTCCAGAATCGTTGAAGCGGACATGATGAGTGCTTTGGCATATTCCTTTGTGAGAAACTGAAGAAATCGCTTTGGACTGATACCGACCCATCGACTGAACAACCTCTGGAAGTGAAATTCGCTCAGCCCGACGTTGTTGGCAATCTCATCCAGGGGCGGTTGTCGATGGGCATTGTTCTCCAGGTATTTGATCGAGCGCTCCACGCGTTCATAGTCTTCCGAAAGCCGTGTCAGATCGTTCATCTTCCCCTCCCGTGGGTGACATTCACATCCAATGAAACTGGCCGTTCATGGACATACGATAGATAATATCCGACCCACCGGCAACCCGATTCTTGCGGTTGCTGGTGGGTCGCGCCTGTTGCAATCATTGTGCGGTCATTCTATGATGGCGCTATCTTTGGACCCATCCATTGCAGGGCATAGTGAACTATCGTTTTCTCCTTTTTACCGCTTATGTGGCCTGGGGGGTTCCGATACTCGCGGGCACCATCTGCCTGGCCGGGTACTGGCTGACCAGAGACCTTCTCTACCCCAGCGTCGGAATTGTTGTTTTGATATCCGGTTTCTTTCTGGCGCTGATTGGTATTGCTTGCGTGGCCGGCTATATTTTTCTCAATCGAGAATCCCCTGATGCAGACCGAAAAAGAGGCCGGCGCCGCGCCACCATCGCCTCCGGCCTGCTGATTCTCAACTTTCCGGTGGCGCTTCTCTATGTCATGTTGGGCGGTTATCTGGGGAACCGGATATATGTTGAAGTCATCAACCGGTCGCCCCAGGAACTGGATCAGATCGTCGTCGTCTCGTCTCGGGCCCGGCTGGATGTTGGTTCCCTCGTCCCAGGAGAGAAAACTTTCGCATATTTCAACCCCCGGGTCGAAGGGAAGGTGGGCATCCAAATTACGGCCGGCCGGATCGTGAAAGAGGCGGAGATAACCGGGTATGCCGCAGCGTTCGGGATGGATGACAGCCGCATTGTCATTACGGAAGACATGGGCATCGTTGTACAAAAAATGAGCCGATAATCGGGCGCTATCGCCTTGAGACGGGAAAGACAGTTTAAGATGCCCATTTGATATTTTTTTGAAGCCGATCTATATTGACACGCAAGTGTGCCCAGGCACCAAACTCCCTTGATCACATGCCGCATTCGCGCTTCCCCAGGAGAACATACACATATGGAAAAATCGAACCTATACAAAGAAATTGAAAAGAAAAATGCCAACAAAGATCAAGTCGTTGAAATCGTCCTGGAGCAGCCGGATCTCATCCCGGAACTGCTGGCGGGGTTAACAGAAGAGAAACTAAGCCTAAAGTTCGGTTGCGAAAAAATACTGCGCCTGATCAGTGAGCAGAACCCCGAACTCTTGTACCCTTATTTTGACGAGATAGCGGCACTTCTGGATTCCGACAACAAAATCATGAGGTGGGGCGCCATTATCACTATTTCGAATCTGACAGTGACGGATGATCAGAAAAAATTCGAAAAAATATTCAAGAAATATTATTCCGCAATTTCTGGTCCGGACATGATCATGGCCGCAAATATCTTTAAAAACGCTGAGAAAATTTCAAATGCCAAACCGCAATTAACGGAAAAAATCGCCAAGGAAATTCTGAGGGTTGAAAGCGCAAGCTTCGAAAAAAGAGGTAGGCCGGATCCGGAATGCAACCACGTGGCCTATGGCCATGCGATCGATGCACTCAGTGCCCTTTATGGAACGATCAAGGGTAAAAAAGCCGTTGTTCGATTCGTTAAGAAGCAGGGCGATAGTCCCCGAAACTCAACCGCCCGGAAAGCGGAGGAATTTGAGAAGAAATTCGGTATTTGATCCACCGGAATGAACCGGCACGCCATGGGCATCGTGCCGGCCCGAATCCTTCCTTTGCCCATCGGGCCAAAGGGCCAAATCGGCGCGGCCACGAAAGGGGGCTCCATGCAACATCCTGTCTATCCCAACCTCTTCAAATCGATTACCATCAAGGGGATACGGCTCAAGAACAGAATCACCATGGCCCCGCTTTATCTGGGCTATGCGGCCGATAGCGGCCGGGTGTCTCCCCTGCTGCTTCACCACTACAAGCTAATGGCACAGAGCGGCGCGGCCATGATCGTTGTGGAAAATGCCTGCATCAGCATCGGCGGCAGCGGCGCTCAGCGCACCCTTCGCTGCGACCACAACCGGTATCTGGGGAGCCTCGAACAGCTTGCCGACACCATCAAAAAACAGAAAGCGCGTGCGGCACTTCAAATCAACCACGCGGGCCGGTACGCTCACGCGCCATCCCCGGTGGCTCCGTCTGCTGTAGAGACATTCGGCCGGATTCCGAAAGCACTTACGCGCCGGGAGATCCGGACTATCCGGAAGCAATATGCCAACGCAGCCAAACGTGCGAAAGCGGCAGGTTTCGACCTGGTTGAACTGCATGGCGGCACCGGATACCTCCTGGCGCAGTTCGTGTCTCCGAGAACCAACAAGCGTCGTGACGTCTACGGAGGGCCGATTGAAAACCGTATCCGGTTTCCCCTGGAAGTCTTGAAAGAGGTGAAAGACACCGTCGGGAATTTTCCTGTCGGCTACCGGTTTCTTGCCGACGAGTGGCTGCCCGACGGGCTGAAACTGCCGGAAGCTTCGGTTCTGGCTCGTGCGCTCTCGAAGAACGGTATCGCCTACATATCAACCATGGGTGGCACCTATGAATCCTTTTTTCTGCCCGACGTCGTGGAAAAATCAAAAAAGCCAGGCTACATGGTCCCTCTTGCCGCCTCGGTGAAAAAACAGGCCAACGTCCCGATTATTGCCGCCGGACGGTTATCCACACCGAGACGGGCGGAATCCATTCTCAAAGGGAAACAGGCAGACCTGATCGGGCTTGCGCGTCCTCTCTGGGTGGACCCGGACTGGGTTCGAAAGGCCCGCAACGGACAAGATGGACGGATCGTCAAATGTAGCCCGAAGTGCAACGCGTGCATGGAACTGGTCATGAGAGGAAAACCGGCGTTTTGCCCTCGCTGGACGAAAGAAAAGCGTGTTTCATTGAAGGAGATGTTTCAATAATGAAAATCCTGAAAAGAAACTGCCTTGTCGGACTTCCGATCATCCTGGCTTTGGGGGTATGGCTCATATGGTGCCCTTTCCAGGCTTGGGCCGGCTCCGACATACGTCCTGACGGCACGCTATCCTTTATCGATTCAGAGGGAAACGTCCAGGCATCAATTGTCATTGAATTCGCCCGAACGCCCGAACGCCCGATGAACGATCCAGAGGTCTCATGGAGCGCCAAACCATCGGACACGATGAAGGCATGCTGTTTATCTACGACGCGCCCGATGATCGTTTTTTTTGGATGCGGGACACGTATGTGTCCCTGGACATCATATTTGTTTCAGAGATGCTTCAGGTTGTCTACATCGCGCGGGATACGGAGCCCTTGACCGAGACACGCCACTGGTCACGGGGGCCGGCGCAATATGTGGTTGAAGTGGCCGCCGGTTTCAGCGAACGCCACGGCATCACCCCCGGCACCCGGATAACATGGCGAAAGCACACGGAATAATCATATCTGCCCCCCTTATTTCCTGAATTTATAAACGCCGTGAATGCGTTATGTGCCATTTCAGCAAATGTCGGAATTCCGTTTCTGTCGGCGAGCCTCTGCGCTTACGAGCGCAGCGGCATTATCGGTGTCGGCATCGACTTCGAATACGGTCTTCCTGTTTCGATCCCGATACCGGGCCTTGCGTGTGGTTTCGGAACGGTATTCTGACAATCGCTATTAACACCATGACGATCCGAAAATGGCATGAAACCATCTGTTTTGTGCGATATCCGGGACAAGGGGGACCCTATGCCACGTATCCATGCCAATGGAATAGAGATCGCCTACGGCACTGTCGGAGATTCAAAGGAGCGGCCCTTGATACTCATTATGGGGCTGGCGACCCAGATGCTCGGATGGCCGGACCGGTTTTGCCGGATGCTTGCAGGCAACGGTCATTGGGTTATCCGATTCGACAACCGGGATTGTGGACTGTCGTCCAAACTGGAACAATTGGGTGTCCCGGACCTGAGCCGAATGGCCGGCGATATTGCCGAAGGCCGGTCGGTCACTCCTCCTTACACCCTCTCGGATATGGCTTCCGACACCGTGGGGGTGATGGATGCGCTGGGAATTCGGAAGGCCCACATCTGCGGGCTTTCCATGGGTGGTATGATCGGCCAGATCATGGCATTGGAGCACCCGTCCCGGATGATGAGCCTGATTTCGATGGAGTCGACCACGGGAGAATCTGATTTGCCCGGAGCCACCGCCGAGGCCGATGAGGCGATGATGTCTCTGCCGCCTGTCCCGAGAAATGCCTACCTGGACTACACCGTGGACGTCTACAGGGCATTTGCCGGTGGATCGGAGAAAATGGATGGTGATGTGCAGCGGCGTATATCAGCCCGCTGCTATGATCGCATGTTCTACCCGATGGGTTTTGCCCGGCAAATGGCAGCCATTTACGTGGCTCCGGGTCGGCGTGAGGCGCTCCGGTCCGTAACCGTTCCGACCCTGGTCATTCATGGAGACAGCGATGCTCTGATACCGCCAGAGCACGGCCGGGATACCGCAGACGCCATTCCGGGTGCCCGACTGGTGGTCGTCAAAGGCCTGGGTCACGGTATGGCCTATCCGACGCTATGGGAGGAGATGGCCAACGCCATTGCCGGCCATACGCTGAATGCAACAGAAGACCTTTCATCGTCTTCGTAACGTCCGACAATCCGCTCCGAGCCAGACGGAATTCATGAGCACTGCCGATTACATCGAAAAACTGCGTGTGACGTTTCCCCTCCGGGAGCCGGTATTGCGGGAGATCATTCAATTGTTGCATTTTCCTCCCGCAGGTCGCGGACTGGATGTCGGCTGCGGAATCGGTCAACCGGCGGTGTTGTTGGCGGAGCACCTCGATCCGGGTGCCGTGATTACCGGTGTGGATATTTCCGATGATATACTTGTCCGGGCACGGGACCTGGCCAAAGGGCACACCCTGGCCGGGCGTGTCGAATTCCGGCAGGGATCCATGGATCGCCTGCCCTTCGACGAGAATGTTTTTGACTGGGCCTGGAGCGTTGATTGTGCCGGATACTCCCCTCACAGCCGGAACAAGGCCACCCAGGAAATGACCCGCGTCGTCAAGCCCGGTGGGCGCATCGCAATGGTCGCCTGGTCATCCCAGCAGTTCCTGGCCGGCCACCCCCGACTGGAGGCCCGCCTGAACGCCACAACCGCGGGATTTGCGCCGTTTCACCAGGGGATGATCCGAAACGGCATTTCCTTCAAACCGCCGGCCGGCTGCGTGACGGCGGCATCCGTGACGTGACGGTCCGGACGTTTGCGGGAGATGTGTCCGGGCCTGCGTCCCATGAAATTCGTAAGGCCATGGCCGCTTTTTTCAGAATGAGATGGGGCAGCGCCAGAGCAGAAGTGCTCGATTCGGACTGGCGACTTTTTTGCCGCCTGAGCGATCCGGATTCTGACGAGTTTCTGCCGGACCGGCAGGATTATTATGGTTTTTTTACCTACACGGTGTTTACGGGAATCGTGAATGATTATACTAACGATAACTAAAACAGCAGGTGAACCCGCCCGGTCTACAACAAACAACATAGTTAGAGAGTGATATGGCTTTTTCAGAATTGCCGATTCCCGAGCATTTCGATCCGAAAAACGTGGTGAGGGTGTGGAAAGTCGACTATCAGGATCGTGCCAGGGATGCGGAACATTGGGCCCGGCGCCATGGCATATCGCCGGTGGCACAGGATGGATACCGTATCGCGTTGCTGCTTGTGGATGTACAGAACACGTTCTGCATTCCGGAGTTCGAATTGTTCGTGGGAGGCGCCTCCGGTACGGGAGCCGTTGACGACAACTCCCGGTTGTGCGAATTCATTTATCGAAATCTACATGTGGTGACCCACATCGTTCCCACAATGGACACCCACCAGGCCGCTCAGATTTTTCATAGTATATTTCTCATCAACAACAGGGGCGGGCATCCGGAACCGTACACGCTGGTATCTGTGGATGACATCGAGAACGGTGTGTGGAAGTTCAACCCGGAAATCGCCCACGCGGTCAAGATCGATCCGGCATATGGGCAACGCTTTCTGCGCCACTACGCCCAGCAGCTGAAGGCCGGCGGTAAGTACGATCTGACCATATGGCCGTATCACGCCATGCTGGGGGGCATCGGCCACGCCCTGGTCTCGTCAGTGGAAGAAGCCATATTCTTTCATTGCATGGCGCGATACAGCACTCCGGACTTCCAGATAAAGGGCGGCAATCCCTTTACCGAGAATTACTCGGTTCTAAGCCCGGAGGTTCTGACCGGGCCGGACGGCCAAGCGATCGCGGAGAAGAATATCTCCCTCATCCAAAAGATGTCGGCATTCGATGCGGTGATTATTGCCGGGCAGGCCAAGAGCCACTGCGTTGCCTGGACCATCGACGACCTTCTGAATGAGATCCACGCGTCCGATCCCGCTCTTGCACGCAACATCTATCTGCTGGAAGATTGCACATCGCCGGTGGTGATCCCCGGGATTGTTGATTATACGGATGATGCCGACAGGGCATTTCAGCGATTTGCCAACGTCGGCATGCATATCGTCCGGTCCACCGACCCGATTTCCAGCTGGGAGGGTATACGTCTTTAAACTTGCGTATTCCCTGTAGCTCCCTGCAGGGATTCCACTTGTCCAACTAAATGGGAGAATAACGTTAAATTAATAAAAACGAGAAGTTAGACAATTTCCCGGCGGAATGATGAAGGGGTAACGATGAAAACGTATGCACGTCTGTCAATTGTTGTCGTCTTGGCCCTTGTTGCGTGTGCCACCAGTCCTACCGGTAGAAGCCAGCTCATGCTCGTCTCCGAAAATCAGGCCATTTCGGCCTCTCGAGAGGCTTATGGCACCATGCTGAAGCCCTTTGAAGAAAAGGGAAAAATCGACAACGATCCGGGCCTCAAAGCACGCGTTTACACAATCACCGGCCGCTTGATCGCGCAGGCGATTGTTATGCGTCCTGATACAAAGGATTGGGACTGGACCATCAAGATCATCGACGACCCGGAGGTCGTCAACGCCTGGGCGATGGCCGGAGGGAAAATGGCCATTTATACCGGGTTGGTGGAGCAGGTTCGCCCCACGGATGACGAATTGGCGCAGGTTCTGGGCCACGAAATCGCCCATGCGCTTGCGAAGCATTCCGCCGAGCAGATGTCGATCGCGATGGCGAGCCAAATGGGTGTTATCGCCATCGGGGTGGCAACGGAGGGCGACCAGTGGGCACTGACCGGCGCCGCGTTGGCTGCTGCGCTGGCCGTACAGTTGCCTTACAGCCGAGCGGCCGAATCGGAGGCCGATCTAATCGGTATCGAGCTGGCGGCCAAAGCGGGATACGATCCTCGGGCGGCGGCGACCCTGTGGCAGAAAATGGCAAAGGCGGGCGGCAAGGGGCCCCCGGAGTTTCTCAGCACCCACCCGGCACCTGAAAATCGTGAGCAGCGGCTGGCAGAACTGGCTCCCCGGATGATGCCCTATTATGAAAAAAAGGGAGAACGACCGACGTACAAACTTTAAGAAAATTTGAAAGGTAACACGATGAAGGCCACGGAAGGAATTAAAAATCCTTTCTCCGCGGCCTTTGTGTGTGTATAGCCTTGAATTTTCATTAAAATTTCAGGCTATAGTGGTTTTCATAACCATGTTCCGTTTGCAGAAAGATGGAGGTGATGACCGCAGAGTCGCAGAGGGCGCAGAGATCCTGTATGGTTTCCAGAATCCCTGAGAGGGGGATTCTGGGAAAGGGCTACAGCTACATATTGAAATTCTATACATGTTGCCAGACGATCGTTTTGCATTTCGCCCTCCCCGTCCTGTTTATCCTGAGCTTGTCGAAGGGCCGGTCCCGAGTCCCGCCATGGCGGGATCGAGGGGTTTGCCCGCTTGTCCTGCCTGTCCTGAGCATGTCGAAGGGAGCGAGCAGAGCGAGTCGGAGGGTGGGCCCGCCTGTCCTGAGCCTGCCGAAGGGAGCGGAGCCGAAGGGAGGCTCTCGAAGGGTCAGCGGAATGCAAAATCAATATCCACTCTGCGACCTCTGCGCCTTTACGGTGAACCGTTGATCGTAAAAGGAATCGGAACGGAATTCCGACAGTTGCCCTAGAAGGGCCAGAAACTATTATCCATCCATACCTTTTCCGTGACTTCCCGGTCGATGTCGGACAAAAAGTGCAGATGCTCACGTTCCCAATCGGCCAGCCATCGGTAAAGGGCCTTCTCGGCAGGATCCTCGGCGGATGCCGCCCGATCGGCATACAGGCGGATGGCACGTTCCTCCATGGACATGGCTGCCGCAACCGCGGCGGCTTCGAACCCGGCGGCGGCAATCTGTTCCTTCAACTCCTGGGACAGGATTCGCGAGGCGACTTCGCTGGCGCGTTCCTCGTCCAATTGCTCGGGAACAAAACGGCTGTTCTGTTGAAAGGATTTGTACTGCTCGGCCAGAACCTGGATGTGCCGTTCTTCCTCTTTGGCCATCATCTCGAAAAATTCCTTGACCGTCGGTTGATCGGACTGGTCTGCGACCTTCTGATAGAACGATCTCCCACGTCTCTCAAGAAGAATCGCCCGCTTGAGAATGTCCAGGGTACCTGTTTCATTCATGTCTGTATTCCTTTGGAAGGGTCTTGGCGAAATACCTGCGATGGACAGCAGGCGTAGCATTCGATTTATAGCGATTGTCAGAATTCCGTTCCGAAACCTGGACCCCTACCTTCAATCGGAACATATTTATGGCAACTGCTATAAAAGCATGCAAATAACCTTTTTATTGTTTACGATCAAGTCCCACCCGCGTCATCAGGGTGTCACGACGATGTTCCGACACTCAGGCGACCGTTTTCGGCATTGTAGAGTTCAGACGACAGGGCATGGGGCTCTATGTGCAGGATGTCGTCGCATCCGGGAGTTTGGCAAGGCTCCCGAAGAGGCCGGACGCCATCTCCGAAAAATGCCCCCAGAAGCCCATTGAGTTGCCCCCGCAGGACGCTGTAGGAATAGTGGCGCGTTGCGAGGCGATAATTGAGATCCACCATCTTTTGGCGCTTTTCCGAGGCGTCGAGTATCGTGCGGACCTCCCGGACCGTTTCTTTGGACAGATAGCCGTCCATGGTGACCAGCTCGAAGCCGATGGGTTCAATATCCCGAACGAACGTGGCGTATCGGTTGATTAACAGCGGTTTTTTAAAATAAATCGCCTCGAGGAAGGCATTCCCGAAACCTTCGTAACGGCTGGGATAGGTGATAAAATCTGCGTACGGGTAAATATCCCAGAGGGTGTACGCGGATTTTCCGGGTAACTTCCGGGTCCATGGGTCCGAGATGTGCCCACTCACCAGCCGCAGATCTACGCGATTCTCGCAGGCGTAATGCTTGAGCCACTCGGCATATTCATACCCCTCATCACCGGCCTCGTGGGAAATCACCAGTTTATTTCTCGAATCGTCAAGCTCCTTGAGCAGCTCGATGGCAGATTCGATCCCTTTTCGTTTTACGATGCGTGTGGGCTGCAGTATCATCCGATCTTCCGGAGACAATCCGATCGACTCCCGAAACGCCAGTATTCCGTCCTCATCCGGATCCGGGGGGCGCTCGAAATTGAGAACATTCGGAATGATGGTCGATGACACACCGGTGCGAAGAGCGAGCTGTTCCTGGGCGTCTGAGTTAATCACGACGTGCTTGATGTTTGGAAGGCCCGGGGGAAAGGCCATGCGAAGATAGTCGCTGACGGCATTGCGCGAGAAACGGACCCGTTCCCAGTAGAAATCGTGGTTGTGGGATATGGTGGGAAGCTGTGTTTCGGCAATGGTTTCGGTCAGCGCCAGACCAAAGGGAACATGCATCGGAATGGTCAGCACATTTTCGGCGATGAGCAGATCGATGTCGAACTGGTTGATAAACTGGTGCAGCCGGGCCTTTAACAGGGATCTAAGATCGTGAATCACTTGCGTGACGAGCGGTCTTCGCTGCTTGGTCCCCAGTATTTGCTCGTTAATCCACCGATTCTGCTCATGTTTAAAATGCGCTTCGGGCACCTCAAAGCTTTTTTGCACATTCCGGTCGATTTCCCCGGCGAACCAGAAACAGCGATGGCCGTTCTGTTCAAAAACATCCGCCCACTTGCATGCTTCCAGGGATACCCCATCGGTACCGGAGAAGCGGGTGGATACAAAACCGATATGTTTCATCATGGTTTTAACCGACCCTCAATGCTTGTCCTGCAATTGAAACCCCGCTGCCGTCATCGACTCGGCGTGGGGTGTTTACCGCGCAAACAAGCCTTTATAGTAATACCCCTTTAGTTGCAGACAACCCCGAAGTCAGCGCCTCGGGAAAAAATCGTTGAGCCGCCGGTGGTGGTTCGCAACCGGATGATTATGCAGGTTCACGGACGGCAGCACGAAATATGTGGAAGGAGATCGATGTGCATGGATGGTGGGAGGCAGCCGGCCACTCATTTTGCTGATTTTCGGTTTGAAGGGTCCGTTGGGACGTGAATATCAGGTGTTTGTCAGTGCCAGTAATACAATATATTGTTGTCTGTCAAATAAAAAAACCAATATATTGCGTTAATCGCCCAAGGTGGGATGTAGCGCCATCGTCGGTAGGGTTTCCCGATGCCGGAAGGCCACGGGGAAACTGCGCCGACGGTGGGTGCCTGGGTGGCATACGGATGCCTTCACCGGGTGACCTGCATCAGACGATGAATCCCCGGCGGAGAGCATATCGGGACGGGCGAATTCAGCCTGAAATGGTATGGCAGTTTTCGGCGATGATTGCCGCCGCCGCCTTCGGTGCGTGTTGGCCCATATCGATCACGAGGTTGTAGAGCCTGGCGTCATTCCAGTCCTTGTTAAAGTATTTCTTGATGTAGGACTGCAGATCCTTTTCTTCCCGCTGGATTAATCTTTCTGCAGCGATCCGATCGAGATGGTGATGGTCCATGACATAATCGATTTTTTGGTCGATATCTTTGACCAGTCGGACATGGAGCGTTTCCGGTCGACCCTTTAAGATGCACTGCCCGCCCCACCCAAGGATAATGACGTTTCCCGCATCGTAGAGGTTCTCGACCAGCTTTTGAGTCGTGTCAAAGTAGTCCTTGTCGTCAAGACACCCATGTTCCCGATCGACGACGCGCTGCACAATCGAGCACGTGTAACGATCCACCAGACGGAGTAACCGGCCCTGGGAGGTCTGATGGAAGATCTGGGCTTCTCCTTTGGACAGGTTCAGTCGTTTGGCGATCTCTCCGATCAGCTCCTTTCCGATGTAGGCATATCCCAACTGCTCTGCAGCCTCCTCGGCCACGGCTTCACTTTCCGTTCCAAATTCGCGACTGATCGTCACTACCGCCATTACTTCCTCCACGGTACCTGTAAATAAGTTTTCCGAGGATAAAATTGGATTTGCACCGAATGGAGACTCTTGAATCGTATCGGCATGTCAGTGCCGATACTATTGGATTTCCGCCAATAGATCCTGGGGAAGTTCGCAAACCTCCGATGCTTTTTTGGTTTCTACATAGTGAGCTGCGGCCAGCGCTGCCGTACAACCGTCGGCAGCGGCGACCACGATTTGACGGGCATATTTTTCACGAAGGTCGCCGATGACGTATATACCCGGCATATTGGTTTCACATTTTTCGTCCGTGACCACATATCCATCCGCATTCATTTTCACGCCGGCCGGCACCAGTTTGTTGTTCGGGTCAAATCCGACGAAAATGAACGCCCCATCCGTCGGCAATTCCCTTTTTTCGCCGGATTGGGTGTCCTCCAGATCCACGCGGTCCACCCCTTGATCATCCGCCTTGATGGCGGTGGCGACGGTATTCCAGAGAATTTCGATTTTACACTCATCCATCACGCGTTTCTGAAGCAGTTTGCTGGCCCTGAGGGCATCCCGCCGGTGGACGAGGTATACCTGTTTGGCCAGTTTGGCCAGGTAGAGCGCTTCTTCGGTGGCCGTGTCGCCACCGCCCACCACCGTGACGGTCTTTCCTTTGAAAAAGAATCCGTCACACACCGCACAATAGGAGACGCCCTTTCCATAGTATTCATCTTCCCCGGGAATACCGAGTTTCCGGGGGCTTCCCCCTGTTGCCAGGATGATGGCGTGGCCCTTGAGGATTCTGCCGCCGGCAAGCCGGACCTCGTGGTGCTCGAGTCCGGGATCCACTTCTTCCACTTCGTCGGAGATCATTTCAAGACCGTAGGCCTGGGCATGCTGGGAAAATTTCATGGCCAGTTCCATGCCGGTGATATGCTCGATACCGGGGTAATTGTCGACTTCGTCGGATAGCGTCATCTGCCCGCCTTGTGCCGCCCTTTCGACCAGCACCGTTTTCAACGCGGCCCGCATGGCATAAATTCCCGCGGACAGGCCGCCGGGGCCGCCCCCGATAATAATGATATCGTACATTTCTTCCACGACGAGATTACCTCCTTTAACAGGCCCTTGAGGGATTATTGGAATCAGGCACAAACGAGAAAAATATAAGGCTCTTTTCCCATAAAAAAAGGTGTCTGACAAGTCACGATCCGTACCACGATCCGTACCGAGGGGCTGCATGTCGAGAGGGGATCCCTGTTGCATTCGTTCGGGCGGGGGTTATATTGGCCCTGTCATGATCGCGCGTGCCGGTGCATATTTTCGGGGAATGCCCGGAGCCCTGTGGGTGCTCTCTTTTGGCTGGTTTGTCAGCGCCCTGGGCTTTGGCATCGCGATACCGTTTATCTCCATCTACTTTCATGGGACGTTGGGGTTGTCCATCACACAGATCGGGCTATTCTTCGGCGTGATGGCTGTTGTCCGGAGCGTCTTTCAAATCCTGGGCGGCGAGATTGCGGACCGGATGGAACGTCGTTCCCTGATGATTCACACCCAGGTGATCCGGGCATTGTCCTTTTTCGTTATGGGCATCGCCGTGTATCAGGACTGGGGCTTTCCGGCCATCGCAGGATCCCTGTTGATCAATTCCGTTTTCGGGGCCCTGTTTCAGCCGGTTGCCAACGCTGCCGTGTCGGATATTTTGCCTGAAAAGCAGCGTCTCGATGGTTTTGCGATTACCCGTTCGGCCATCAACCTGGGCTGGGCGGCCGGTCCGGCCCTGGGCGGATTTCTCGCCGGGTATTCCTACGGATTTCTGTTCGTCATGTCCGGCGTGATCACTTTCGGGTCCGCACTGGTGTTCCTGGTTTTTTTGGCCAGGACGGAAATGGAACGCCTTCCGGATCGGTTCCGTTTCTCCGATCTTGTGGCCATAAAAGACGACCCGTGGCTGGCGATCCATGCCGCCCTCATATTTCTTCTCTTCATGGTCCACTCACAGCTTTTGGCCCCGTTTTCCATTTACGCTGTTCAAATGGTGGGAATCTCCGAGAGTCAGTTGGGGCTTCTCTATACCCTGAACGGGCTTATCGTGGTCACCCTGCAGGTACCGGTAACCCGTATGCTGTCCGGTTTTCGATTGACCTCGCAAATGGCCGCCGGCGCCCTGATTTACGCCGCCGGATACACCTTCATCGGATTTTGTTCCGGACTGTCCATGTTCGTGATCGCCGTTCTGATCGTCACCTGTGCCGAAATCGTCATGTCCCCCGCTTCACTGACGCTTACCGCCCGGCTGGCTCCGGTGCATCGCAAAGGCCGATACATGGGAATCTTCGGGTTTGCCGTCTCTTCCGGCTGGTCTTTCGGCCCGTTATATGGGGGCCTTATTCTGGATGCCGCCGGACATCACCCGGTGACGGCGTGGGGACTGATTTCCGTGTTGGCGATCGCCGCCGGCCTGGGGTATCTCATATTCGCTGCCCGGCTGCCCGCCAAATTCAACGCACCGACCCCTTCCACTTCATAAGTATCCGGGCTGCACACGGTTCGGGGTCGGTATCGCTATCGGGATCGGAATCGAGACAGGAGGGTCATTTTTGAAATGGAAGATCCGGCGGCATAATCATTTCTTGGGGTCGTACCACGCTAACTATTTGACATAATTGTAAAACTATACAAATATGGGCCATGAAACGGCCTTAGACGGCCGGTATTAACCCCCAAAGTGGTGTTCTAAGCAAATACGTCCAAATGGCCCGAGCCCATCGACTTGAATTCGGATGATCCCCTAGACCGGTGATTCTGGCAGCAAAACTGGACTCCTAGGCCAGAATTTCAAGCTGTTATTTAATATTTTCCATTTGATTACAGCTTGGTGCGACCCGATATACCCTGGTCCGGACGCGGTGCGGATGATGACATCATTGATCCGGAATGCCCCGCAGAGAGCTATTTCTAAAACCCGCATCCAGGCCTGCCAGGCCTTGTTATTCCCAAAATCAAGGGATTTTCAGCAAATCCTGCAAAAACCGCATTCTTGACATAATGCCAATTATCAGTCATTAGAACTTTGCAGATCATGATCGTGATGGGGTTTCCGGGACCACTACATGGTGGACCATATATTGCTGCGGTACACAACCTTCAATTTCCGCTAATTCCCTTCCTGGAAAGGGAGTTCTTATCAATAAACGTAAATACTTCTGCAGGTGACGTATAAAAGAAAGTGAAGAAATGACCTAAGCCCCTGTCATCAATAACCTTGGTTTTTAACGTGAGTCTTTCAACTATTGCCGGGCTGTTGCCCAAATAGCCATTGAATCGCATGGTTTTAGTTGCTAGGTGTTCATAAACCACTCGAGCACTGAGGTAACCGATTATGATGGGGCGTGTTAAACAGAATCAAGGCAAACTGTTTTAT